>Ga0316204_10009925_pt1 | contig 12489 bp, 11 predicted proteins | sample 6monrhotite_MG_2_FD_205661 | JGI IMG/M metagenome (GOLD analysis project Ga0316204, IMG submission 205661) | Microbial mat bacterial communities from mineral coupon in-situ incubated in ocean water Damariscotta River, Maine, United States -... | ecosystem: Environmental > Aquatic > Marine >...
GAAACTCGACGGCCGCTTCCCGCGTGGATCCTTCGGATCCACGCGCGCGACCCCTGCGTAGCTGTCGGCGCAGCCGACAACTCGCCTTGGACTAAGCCTTCGGCAGCGAGGTGAGCATGGGATCGTTGCCCCGCCTTCGGGCCCGCTTCGAGGTGGCGCAGGTCCTTCGGGACCACGCGGCCGACTATCGCGCTCGTCGCGTTATGACCGAGGAGCAGCGGCGGGCGGTCTGGGCCATGGTCCACTGCCGGACGGCTGCCCTCGGTGGCCACGTAGACCGCTGCACGACGTGTAGCTACGCCCGCCCCGCCTACAACTCCTGCCGCCACCGGGCGTGTCCCAAGTGCCAGGGCCAGCGCCAGCAGGAGTGGATCGCCAAGCAAGTCGACCGTGCCTTGCCCGTCGCTTACAGCCACCTCGTGTTCACGCTGCCCGCCGAGCTGCGACCCGTAGCCCGCGCCAACCCGCGCGAGGTCTATCGGATCCTGTTCGCTGCGGCCTCGCGGACGGTCCAGCGGCTCGCCAAGGATCCCCGCCACCTTGGCGCTCAAGTTGGGATCACGGCTGTCCTTCACACCTGGACCCAGAGCCTCCACTACCACCCGCACGTCCACCTGATCGTGACGGCGGGCGGCCTTAGCGACGACGGCCAGCGTTGGGTTCCGAACCGCTGGGGCGAGCGCTACCTGTTCCCGGTCCGCGTCCTCTCGCGAGCCTTCCGCAGCTCCTTCGTCCGCACGCTCGTTCGTGCTCGTAACCAAGGCAAGCTCGACCTCACCGGCGAGAACGTCGCCGAGCTGGCCGACGACCAAGGCTTCGCCGACTTCAAGCGCGACCTCTACGCCAAGGACTGGGTCGTCTACGCCAAGCGGCCGTTCCCTGGCGTCTCGCAGCTCTACCGCTACCTCGGCCGCTACACGCACCGCGTCGGCCTCTCCAACGAGCGACTGCTCCTCGTGGACGAGCGCAGCGTCACGATTCGCACCCGGTCTGGCACAGCGTCTTTCGCTGCTCACGAGTTTCTGCGGCGCTTCCTTCAGCACGTCCCGCCCAAGGGCTTCGTCCGAGTCCGCCACTTCGGCCTCTTCGCGTCGGCCCACACGACCCGCCTCCGGAAAGCCAAAGAGCTGCTCGACGGTGAACGTGGAGAGACCGTGGAGCCGAGTGAACTGGACACGTGCGAAGTCCAGGCTGAAGCCTGCCCGAGCTGTCTGTTCGGGACGCTCGTACGCGAAGACGTCGACCCGAGCCCCTCTGCGGAAGACCTCTGGGACCCATGAGCAATCGTCGGATCGCAACTCCTCTCCGCCTGCGCCTGGCCAGTAGGCCCGAGGTCTGTCTGGGGAACGCGCAGCTCTCCAGGAATCGCGCCAAGAGAAGCCCCTGCGGCCCCTGACTGCGGCCTGAAGAGCGTCGTCCAGCGCCTGGAGTGCCATGGCGAGGCTTTGTGAGTGGCGTCAATGCCCATAGCAAAGCGGCCTCAATCCTATTGGTTAGGCACGAGGAGCCCGGGACTGCTACTCCGGTGGCATGCTTCATGCCGTCCAGTACTTCCTCCTCCTGGCTGTCGGCTGGGTCTCTCGCGAGCAGCAAGCTGTGATCGCGTATCTCCAAGCCGAGAACGAGACCCTTCGCGAGCAACTCGGGGACCGAAGGCCGCGCTACACGGCGCGTCAGCGGCAACGGCTTACGGAGGCAGGGACGCACTCGGTCGCACGCTGATCGGCTCAAAGCGGCTCCTCGACTCCTCTCGTGAATGGCCTGGGACCGCCGAATCCGCCCCGGCCGACTTCTGGATCCCTACGCTACTCAGCGGATCCTTGGGCCTTCGTCCTCACTGAGTGTAGCTGCAGGGCTCTAGCTGCAATGACGCCGGAGAGACCAAAGGACCTCCAGCCCTGGCCTCGACGGTAGTTAAAGGCTCCGCGTCTCACCTTTGACTCGGAAACGACTGCTACCTCGCAAAGTAGCCCATGAAGGCTCTCGAATGACCTGGTTTCAAGTCCCTTTCCAAGGGCTTCTCTCACGAGTATTCGCAACTCTCTTGTCTCGGGGTTTGACAGCACACGGGTTTCGTGAACTATCCGCGCCCCTTTGACCTCAATGTCTCGCTGGGTCAAAATCGCAGGGCCGCTCCAAGACTCCAGCTGCCCCAGCCCCACAGCAGGAATGGTCAGGTGTACAGTCTCAATGATCATCGCGGGCGACAAGAGTGACCTTAAGACAATATGACTATGGGAGTCTCTCAGAGCGGAGACTCTCGAGTCCAGACCCGACTGCCCAAAGCGCGCGAGATCGACGTCAGAGAGGCCAGCGCTGCTGTCGTTCTCATGCTGAGGAGTCGAAGCGCAGGCCCCTGCGAAGAGTGTCAAGACGAGGATGCAGCTACGAAAGAGAATCACCACAGCCGTTCACTGCTGCAAGCAAGCTTGTGTCTGTCGAATTCGCCGCGACAGGCACTTGTCACTACCTGAAGTACTTCTTGTAATAGTCGTAAACACGTCTCAGTACAGGCAAGGCTATTCCAAACCAGTCCCGACCCATTACATAATGGCAGACGCTGCCGTCCTTTAGCCTATGAACTGACGTGTCCAGGAACTCCTTGTATAGGTCGACGCCGAGGTCGTCAGCCAAATCTTGCCTCTCCTCTGGGTTGAGATCACCCCCAATGAACCTATCGAAATACACCGCCTCGATCCACCATGCTTCAGCCTCTCTCCTGATCAGTTCCTCGAAAGTTCCAGCCTTTCGATTGTGCCTCTTCAGTAGGTGGTAGCCCTCGTGAATGAGGGTGGGAAGCAGCGCTTCTGCCGCAGCGTCGTAGTCACCCTTCTTGAGAGCAGCCTTGGCAGTCTTGTTTTCGTCGAGGTTGACCAAGACTGACCCAGACTCAGTCGTTTCTGCACGCTTGCCGTCTCCCAGCTCCCCGTCACTATCGTCAACGAATCGCAGTTTTCCGTTGCTCATCATGTCATCTTGGAGCTTGCGATCCTTCAGCTTGCGAGCAACTGCCAGCAACTTGCGCTGGTGCCTCAGATTACTCCTGACGGACTCGGCCGCTCCTCCCAGCGAGGCCTTGGTTCCGTTTTTCGCAGGAAGATCAGCGTCGAGTCTCTTTTCGATGGCGTCAAGCAGCTTGCCCTGTTGGTCCAAGTCCAGCTGAGCCAGCCCCAGCGGATCTAGTCGATTCACTGGGTTGTTGCCACAGTAGTTTTGCGCAGTCCCCCGATTCCCAGCGTCACCCCACATGCCCAGCGGATCGCGGCTCACGAACCGCCCCGCCTCCGGGTCGTAGTAGCGAAGACGGTAGTAGTAGAGCCCTACTACTAAGGGCTCCCCCTCGTTCTCATGGGACGTATAGGCTTACGGCAGTTTTTCCCTGCGCTATTGGGGGGCTGCGACCCCGCATTCGGCTCAACACAGCCCTGCTAGCGACCCGCAGCCTGCTTGCTGGCTTTGAAGTGTGCTGCGTAGGACTCTCCCGGCCTTGCGAGGCGAAGAACGTCACCGTCGCGAAATGACCCCTGCTGGCGATTCTTGTCCCACTTGTGCTGAATCACGATCGCGTTCTTCTTTGCTAAGGCTCGCGCGGCAGCCTTGTAGTGTTTGGAAACGCCCGTCGTTTCGACATAGAACGGCTCCACACCGTCTGCGTAGCGCAGGGGACCCGTCTTCGCAAGCCGCTCAAGCACCCAGTCCTCGTAGTCTCCCTGTGCCGCCGCGGCTCGGAATGCACTTCTAAGGTCTTTGCTCGCTTGGGAAAGTGCGCTGAGTTCACCTTCGAGATCGGAGGCCTTGTACATGGACTCCTTCATCAACTGGAATGCCCTGAAGTTCTTGGATGCGTGGACCAAGAAATACTTCGCTCTATCCCGCTCAGGGTCGTTCATCCGAAAGGAGAGAACGAAGTCAGCATGCTCCTGGATCGCTGTAGTCAGTCGCTCCAGCGTGCACTGCAGTCGCCTTTGTGGGTCGTTCTTGATTGCGGCCAGCTCGTCCAAGCCGTCTTCGCCCCCAAATATCTTGATCATGTGCTCCCTCACGTCCTTGACACCGACAAAGCGATTGATGTCGTTGTACATGAAGTTGAAGAACACCTCGACGCGATCGTAGGCGAACAAACGTCTACATACCTCGATAAGAGGAACTCCCTTGAAACCGAAGGGATCAACGAACAGGAACATTGGAGCGGGATCAATCTTGTTCTTCTCCATGTAATCCAGAAGATTCGTAATCCCGTCTTCGAATGTTCCCTGATGGACATCCCAGGTCATGTCGAACCTGTTTGTCTCTGCCAGATTCTCTGTCAAAGTCTTTGCCGTGCCAGGATTGGCCTCAAATGCGAAGATGACTGCCTGAGCCTTCTTGAACTTGCGGTGAGCCTTTCCGCCTTTACGAAAGCCATTCGCCAATTCCCCGACGATCAAGGGGGAGCCAGGCACCATGTCTGCAGGATCGCGAGACTCGTCTGTATAGTATTTGCCGGGCCCAGCGAATCCGTCGATGAAGACAACTTTGGGTTTTAGTCCATATCGCTCGCAGGTTGAGAAAAACACGCCCATGAAAGCACCTAGATACCGCTTGAGGATGCTGTGCTTAACTGCTGTGGCCTCCGGTATCGGCCAATAGGGATCTTTGCTCTTCGCCATGCTGCGCCTAACATCAACTTCGTGGCGGTCGTCTTGATTACCCGCTGGGATCGTCCTGGGACCACCTGGAGCCACGTAACTCGCACGAGGGTATCCGAGGCAATCTCGGGAGTCTATGCTTCTCTAACCAGGAGAGCAGGATGGAAGACAGCAAGATCGAGTGGACTGACAACACGTTCAATCCCTGGACCGGCTGCGCGAAAGTCTCGGAAGCGTGTCATAGGTGCTACGCCGAGTCCTTGGAGGCTATTCGATATAAGAGAGTCGAATGGGGGCTTGGGAAGGCCCGAAGAAGGACGTCTGAGAGCAACTGGAAGCTACCCCAGCGTTGGAATCGCCGAGCGAGGGCCTCTGGTGATCGTGCTCGTGTGTTCTGTGCGAGCCTCGCGGACGTGTTCGACTCGGAAGTGCCGCAGGCTTGGAGGAGGGATCTTTGGGACTTGATTCGCGAGACCGAGCAACTTGACTGGTTGCTTCTTACGAAGCGGCCACAGAATCTGGCAGGGATGCTCCCAAGCGATTGGGGGAACGAAGGTTGGCCCAACGTATGGCTTGGGGTTACTGCTGAGAACCAGCGGCGCGCTGACGAACGCCTACCTGTGCTTCTTGAGACTCCTGCACGCGTTCACTTCGCCTCTTGTGAGCCTCTCCTGGGACCATTGGACTTGAGCGAGCATCTCTCGGCAGGTCTTAGCTGGGTCATTGCGGGGGGCGAGACGGGGCACGGGTCGAGGGCTACTAGCCCTTCTTGGATTCGCAACCTTAGAGATCAGGTGATAGCCAGCGGCGCTAGGTTTCACTTCAAGCAGTGGGGAGACCACGACGCCAACGGTGTCCGGGTAGGTCGCAAGCGTGCGGGGAGACTGCTAGACGGACGTACATGGGACGAAGTGCCAGCCGGATCCAAGCAGAGCCGGGCTCGTCCCGACCGATTTACTAGGGTTCAACGCGACGCCGGATCCAGGGTGAGCCGTGCTCGTCCCGATCGATTGACTAGGGTTCAACGCGATGCAGTGCTCGAATCCCTCCAGGCCGGACTACCGAGCGGGCAGATTGTCAAAACTCTCGGAGTGTCTCCCGGACAAGTGAGGGCCGTTAAGGCGCATCTGACCATGGGAACTTACGACTAGGTTCGATTGACACCCCGTTCGCTGCCAATTGGAAGACGCCCAACCGCCTTCTGGAGATCGATCGCGCCAATCCCAACGTATCGCTGAGTCGTGTCGAGGCGCTTGTGCCCAAGCAGGCTCTGGACAGCAGGCAAGGACGCCCCGTCCCGAACGAGGTGGGTCGCCACCGACCGCCGCAGCGCATGCGGGTGCGCCTCGATCCCCGCGCGTTTCGCCACCTTCGCTACGTTCCTCCACACGTCGAGCCCTCGCAGAGCCCGCCCCCGTTCGTTCACGAGGAGCGCCCCTCCGGCTTCGTCCCGCCGACTCAGTAGCTCTGGGCGTCCGTCCGAGACATACCGCTCCAGGTGTGGCACCAGCGCCTCCGGCAACGGAAGGGCCGACCCTCGCCCTCCTTTGACCCGCCTTGCAAAGAGGGTCCGCCCCGCCAAGTCCAGGTCGAAGAGCCGCAGGAGGACCGCCTCCTTCGCTCGGACCCCCAGCGAGTAGAGCAGCTCCAGGAGGGCGCGGTTGCGCAATGCGATCGCCTCGCGGCGCGCGGGGGAGCGTCGAGCCTTCACAGGTCGCGACGCCTCTTGGAGTAGCGCTTGCACCTCCTCGGGGCTGAGGATCAGCCTGCGAGGCGGACTCAGCTTGACCCGCAGGCGCGTCGTGGGGTTCGCCTCGACGAGCCCCTCGTTCACGAGGACGCGGAAGAGTTGGCGCAGTGAAGACAGCTCGCGGTTGACGCTGGTCGCCGAGACCTCCGTCAGCCGCGCCGCGATCCAGGTCTCCACGTCGGCCTGGTCCACGCGATCCAATCGCTTACCCAGCCGGGGGAGCAGGCGCGCCAAGGCGCGCTGCTCTCCCCTGATCGTGCTCTTCGCCTGAGCGCGCTGGACCCGTGACCGCTTGAGCAGCGCCAGCGCGCCCTTATTCGTGAGGCGCTTGCTCACGGATCGAGCCGCTCGCGCGGGTGGTGGCTGAGGATCTCGCGACGCAACTCCTCGGGGTTCAGGGCCAGGTAGCGCGCGGTCGTCGAGAGCTTCTCGTGGCCGAGCAACGTCTGGATATGCCGCAGGCTGACGTCGTTCTGCAGGAGGTGCGTCGCGAAGGTCCGTCGCAGGGTGTGCGGCGTAACTCGCTTCGCGACCCCTGCTCGCTCCGCCAGCCGGTGGAGGAGTTTCATGGGCACGGGCTCGCCGACTCGATACCCGAAGCGGGTCAGGAAAAGGGCCTCTTCGCTGGCGACGATCGCGAGCCTCGGTCGTGCCTCCTTGAGGTAGGTCTCCAGCCTCAGGCAGGCGGCTCGCGTCAGCGGCACCTGGCGCGCCTTGTCCCCCTTGCCATGCCTTACGTGGAGCAGCCGCTCTCGTCGGTTGAAGTCGCCGAGGTCGAGGGCGATCAGCTCGGCGCGGCGGAGTCCAGTCGCGTAGAGCAGCTCCACCATGGCTCGGTCGCGCAGACCAGTCGCCGAGGTCTCGCTGGCCGCGCCCAAAAGGCGCTCTGTCTCGTCCACGGTCAGCACGTTGCCTTGGAGCGGCTGGTTCTGCTTGGGCCGCTCCAGGCGCGCGGTCGGGTCCTTGGCGATCGCGTTCTCGTCCAGCAGCCAGCGGAAAAACGTCGCGAGGTTACAGATCACCTTGTAGACGCTTCGCCCTGAGACTGGCTTGCCCGAGCGGCTCGCCGTCCCAGAGAGGAGGCCGACCTGGTAGTCGCGGAGGTCGTCCGTGCGGACCTGGCCCGGCAGGAGCGGGCTCAGGTGTTCAGCGAGGCGCGAGACCTCCAGGCCGTAGCCGTAGACGCTCTTGCGTGAGAGGTTCCGGGCCTTGAGGTGAGTTCGGAATCGTTCCAGGGCTTGGTCCCAGGTCAGGCGTTTTCGTCGGGGCATACCGGTCTCTCTTGGCCGCTCAGCGACCTGTTCAGGGTGGGTTGGTTTTCGGGTGGGCTTCGGATTGCCACCGAAGCCCCGAAGCGGGCCTTAGTCCCGTTCCCACAGGCGCTTAGCCCGTGGCAATCGGGTGGCAACGCCTGCCACCCCGCCCCTAACCCCTTGGGGGCTAGGGACGGGCGAGTGGCAACCGGGGCAGGGGATCTGGCGCTCCAGAACGAGCGCTCTCTCTCCCCGCGCGAATCTGGCAATCGGCCACTTATCCCCCGACGTGGCATGGGGATAGGCGTGGCAACGCCGTGGCAACGCTGCCGCTAAGGCCAATGGCCGTAGGGGCTTGCGGGTGGCAGCCCTCATGCCAAGGCCTGGGGCTTGAGCAGCTTGGCGCTCGTCCCGAGCACGCTCACGTCGAGGACTCGATACAGGGTCGGAGGTCCACCCGGGACAGTGGAAACCAGCTCCTGCGCGAGGAGGTCTGCGAGGGCACGCTTGGCCGTGTTATAGCCGCAGCGAAGTCGCTTCGCGACGTCTCTTCGAGCCAGCGGCTCGCCCGCGTCGATCAGGCAGCGGTAGACCTGGGCCGCGCGTGGGGACAGCTCGTCCAGCTCCGCGGCCAGGACCGGCTGCAGGAGCCCGTAGACAGCGGCGTAGTCCTCGGGCGTGGCCACGACCTGCCCGCGCGGATCCCGCTCGCGCTGGCGCTGGTGCAGGAGGGCGTGGCTGGCGACGAGCCCCAGGAGCTTCTCGTTCCCGCGCCGGTCGTGGGTCGTCCGCGCCGGGAAGCGGAGCCGCTCAGCGAAGGGGATCACGACCGGCAGCGGCTCCAAGAGCCGCTGCGCGTCCTGCCAGAGCTGGACGTCCACGCCCGCGCGCCGCTTGCCTGCCCAGGCGCGGCGCTGGGCCTGCTGGATCCGCTTGGTCTGCGCGGGGCTGTCGTCGAGGACCAGCTCCAGGCAGCGGGAGAGGTTCTCGGGGTTGAGGTCCGCAGAGGTGGTCCCGGACATCAAGGCGATCGGCCCCTCGACTCGGGTCGGGGGCTTGCCAGGCGACTGCAGGGTCAGGAAGCCCTTCGACTGCAAGGTCCGGATCGAGTAGTCGGCTTCGCTCGCGCCGGCTTGTTCGTCCACTAGCACCAGCTTGTGCTTGAGGTGGTTCGGGCCCGCGTAGAACAACGCCTGCGGCGTTAGCCGCGAGAGGAAGCTGACCGCCTCGGGCGGGACCAAGCCCTCGACCGCTTCCAAGAGCTGCGACTTCCCGCAGCCCGAGGGCGCGCGGAGGATCGCCGACAGTGGGCGCGGCAGGAGCCGCGAGGTCGCGACGAGGTAGCCGATCCGCTTGCATTGCGGCTCGCCAACGTGGCCCAGCGCGTCCATGGCCTTCGCGGCTCGCTCCAGAAGGTCGCCACGCTTGAGCAACTTGAGGGCTTCGCACTTCCGCTCCGCGCTCAGCTCGACTTGCTCGGGCTCGGCGGTCGCGGCGCGCTCTACCGCGTCGAGCAACACCGCCAGGTGCCCGAGGATCTCGCGCTCCTGGCGGCCGAAGGAGTCGGCCACGTCGCGGGCCAAGCGCTGGCGTCGGCGGAAGTCGATCAGGTCCACCCGATCCGTGAAGCCCGGCGCGTCGGGCTCAGAGGCGTAGCGGACGTGAACGATCGTCTTCCGCTTCTCAGAGGTCAGGGAGTAGGTCAGGCCGTCGAGGTCGAGAACAAGGGGAGGCAGGTACACAGCGGGGTCCTTGGGCGCGGAGCCCTCGGAGTTGGGCCCTGCGCGAAGCGAGGGGACGGACGACGCGAAGGCGTCGTCTAGAGACGGTTCGGGAGTGGATTGGGAGCAGGACACAGGGCACCTCGGGGAACGAAGGGGTGAGTCCTGCGGGCGTACGGACCGGGGGCCAGGCAGCTCGCCACGAAGGGGCTGAGCGTGCGCGCAGGCAGCAGGGTGCGTACGGGAGTTCCGCGTGCCCTATCCATAGCTCGTCTCCCAGGCAGGAGAGGAGCGGGAAGGCCGGGTATTGAGCGAGGTCGAGGGGCCTGCGCTAGGCGCGCGGCACTGCCTCGGGTGGGGTCTTGGGTCTTGGGGTAGGGTGCGAGCCAGCCATGCGGATCTCCTAGATAGGTCCGTGGGGTTAGGCCCTGTTCGGTGTGTCCAGCACCGGGCGGGGCCGATTCGATTCCAGGCTCGGACACTACCAGGTCCATAGGAGACAGCGCGTTCCAACACGCGCGAGTGATTGGAAGGGAGAGCATGAGTCCGACGTGGACACCTGCGCAACAGCAAGAAGCGCGCCACCAAGAAGAAGGCGACCAAGAAGCGCGCCACCAAGAAGCGCGCCACCAAGAAGAAGGCGACCAAGAAGAGCGCCACCAAGAAGAAGGCGACCAAGAGCAAGCCACGCGGTCCCCAGGGCAAGCGCCTCGGGGCCTGGGAGCTGGTCAGCAAGGAAGACTTGTTTGGGCATCTCGCCAAGACAAAGACCACAATCACGGCCTTGGCCAAGGCACTCGGCCTCAGCACAAGCGTGGTCTACGCCTGGAAGGCGGGACGTCGCTTCCCAAGCGAGGGAGCGTTGGACGCCGAGGTTCAAGACCTGGCGAAAGGGATTGTGAAGCACATGGCCACTACCAAGAAGAAGGCGACCAAGAAGCGCGCCACCAAGAAGAAGGCGACCAAAGACGCCCCTCTGGCTCCCGCATTGAGCCCAGCGACCCAGCGTGCGCTGGCGCGGCTCGATCAGGAAGCCCAGCGCAAGCTGGCCGACGTGGTCTCGGGCAAGACGCCCGTCGCTGCCAGAAGGGCCTCGACCAAGAAGCGGAAGGGCTCCACGAGAGGCGGGAAGGTCAGCGGCAAGCGGCTCCGTGCCGCGCGCGAGGCCCGCAAGCTCAGCCGAGCCGCCCTCGCTAAGCAGCTTGGCGTCAGCGCCGGGTCGGTTCAGAACTGGGAGTCGGGCCGCTCCGTGCCCCGAGGCGAGAACCTGACCAAGGTCCGCGCCTTCGTCAACGAGGGCACGCCAAAGGCCGCAGCGCCCTTGCCCGCCCTTCCAGGCGCGACGCAAGCCCCTCCAGCAAGCAGCCCAGGCGGCGACGCCGCGACCGTGGGCGCTGCCCAGGTCGCAAGCGCCTACCTCACAGCGGGGCACCCGCTGCGCCCCGAAGACGTGATCGCGTTCGTGAAGGACCTGCGCCACGCGCTGTCCTAAGCCGACGCTTTCGCGTCGGCGAAGAAGGCCCAGCGGAGGTGGTGCAGCTCGCCTGCCTGCTCCCGGAGCGCGAACCCGTCGACGGGCTTGCCCTCCTTTGCCAGGTGCGCCTCCAGCGCCGAGAGGCGCTGGAGGTCATGACAGCGGTCCTCCAGCCGCGTCAGCCGGTCCAGCTCTCCGTTGAGGAGCCCCTCTTCGGCTTCGCAGCGCGCGACTACAGCCTCTAGCTCCTTGAGGCAACGGTCACGCTCCTCGCGGGCCTCGTTCCAGGCCAGGACTGCCTCCGCCAGCTCGGCCTCGACCCGAGGTCGCTCGGCGATCCGCGCCTGCAGCTCCCGCAGCTCGCGGTAGCGGACGAAGTCCGCCTCAAACTCGGAGCAGGTCTTGCCCGCCGCTTCGAGGACGCCCACCACGGCGTCTGCGTCGGGCTCCTCAGCCCCTGGCTCGTTGAGCCGCTCCAGGAGCGCGAGGTAGGCCGTTTGGGCTCGCTCTCGCTCCTCCTCGCTGCGGACTCGGATCCGGTTAGCGATCGCTTCAAAGATAGACACAGGGCACCTCCTAGAGAGAGACGGCCGCGGGCGCGGCCTGGGGACGGACGTTGACGCGAAGCAAGCTCTGTGGATCGAGCACGATTGGGAGCCCGTACCACCCGACGTAGAGCCGGATCCCCAGCGGGTCGTCGCGGAGTCGGGCGTAGGCGTAGTGCCCACGGGTCTCGGCGACGAGGCTCAGCGCCTGAGCGGCAGGCGCGACGACGGGGCCCAGAGGCACGAACACGGGCCCCTCAGCCCAGCCGAGGACCTTCTTGAGCCGCTTCTCCTCGGGGAGCACGAGGGCCGTGTCGCCAGGCCAATAGCTCGTGACGGGGCCACCCTCAGGCTTGTAGGTCCCGTCCACGAAGTTCCAGCCCAGGCCCGCCAGCCCAGACCAGGCCGTCGCCTTGCCGTGCGTCGGTCCCTGCAGGACCTTGCGCCCAAGAGCCTCCTTAGCGAAGCCTGACACCTCGCGGTTCTTGACGAGTTGCCCCTCGACGCTCTGATCCACGAAGAGCTGTCCAGCGCGCTGGCCCGACCCGTCCTTGTAGCGGCGCTTGAGTCGGCGCAGCTCGCGCGAGCGCAGCAGCGCGCCGGGATCGCTCCAGTCCACCGAGCGGAAGCTCGGGACCTGGAAGTCGAGTTCGAAGCTCAGCTCGCTGCCTGGCACCCGCTGGGGATCGACCTGGATCTTGCCGAGGAGCGCCCCGCAGGCCAGATACTCCTTGGTGTTCTGGACCAGGTTCACCGCGTCGGCCAGCTCGTCCGCGATCACGACTGCCGCGTCGGAGGAGTCCTCGCCTGGAGCGCGGTCCAGAAAGACCCGAGAGCCTGGGAGGTCCTTGTAGACCTTGACCATGACCATGGGCGAAGCCCGCTGCTTGAAGCCCAGCCTGCGGGCTTGCGTGTGCGGGCTCTCGTAGCCCGTGATCGGAGCCAGCGAGCGAGAGAACTCGACCTCCTCCCACTGCACCGAGTGCCCTTGCGGCTTGATCCACTTCCCGTGCTCCTCAAAGAGCGCCGTACAGATCCGGTTCTCGGACTGATCGACGAAGCGGTGAACGAGCTTGGTCAGTGTGTGGGGAGTCAGGAGGTCTTCGAGGGAAGGCGTC
>Ga0316204_10009927_pt1 | contig 12484 bp, 2 predicted proteins | sample 6monrhotite_MG_2_FD_205661 | JGI IMG/M metagenome (GOLD analysis project Ga0316204, IMG submission 205661) | Microbial mat bacterial communities from mineral coupon in-situ incubated in ocean water Damariscotta River, Maine, United States -... | ecosystem: Environmental > Aquatic > Marine >...
TTAATTTGTATGATATTGATACTACTCGTTTATTGACGAATGATACATTACGTTCAGATTTATTTCCTGTGGATACTTTAGTTGGGACTTATAGTAGTAAAAGTAGGGTTTTGGAACAATTTGTTCTTGATACAGATACATTATATATAAGCTTAGATACTATAATAATTGATAAACTTGCTGAGCAAGTTATTATTCGTCATCGTGAAGGGACTGTAGAAGTAAAGTCATATGATGTTGAAGTTCCAGTTGAATGGGATAATGTTTTTGTAAAAAATGAAGATGAAGTTACCGAGACTTTGAGTCTTGTGATTGATACTGTCGAAACTTCTCCTTCTCTTATATTTGGTGTTACTTATAGGGAATATAGCGTTGAATTTCTATATGAAACTGAAATTCGTGACTTAATACAATCAACAGTAGCATTGTGTAACATACGTTCAAATACAAGTGGTTCAGATAGAAACGTATGGATTTCAAAAGATATCTTGAAAGGGGCTAGTGTTAATGAGCCAAGATGGGTATTAGTTGCAGATCGTACTTCTACTCCTGATGGTCTACCTAGAAACTCAGATGTTTTAGTTGCTGAATTTTCTCCTGATGGGAATCACCTATTTTTAGGAACCTCTAGCAGCGAACTGTATAGAGTTGATGGTATAAATGATATTGATGTAAGTCAAATCGATAATGCAACTCAGATTGATTTCCTTATCACAAGTAATACTGTTAATGTTCATAAACTTGAAGATTTTAAGAGTAGACTTAGCTTAGGGATTAGAGGAGCAATTACAGGTATCGCTATCGATCCTAATGATGCGAATAATGTTGTTGTAACTTTTGGAAACTATGGATTGAATAATCATGTTGCCAGATCTACAAATGCTCTTGATCCAAATGGAGCAAATGCAACCTTTGCAACTATTGATCAAGGTTTACCATTAACACCTGTTTATGACGCTATTATTGATAGGAGAGATCCTAATGTAGTTATAATTGCTACTGAATTAGGTGTATATGCTACAGAGAATGGCTTTGCTCCTAATGCTAACGATGTTGTATGGACCGAAGAAAATGGTGGTTTAGGCAGAGTGCCTGCTGTTTCTTTAGAGCAAATGACCTTTAAATGGGAAGAAGGTGCTATAAATGAAGGAAAAATATACGTTGGTACTCATGGTAGAGGGATCTTCGAAGCTGATCAATTAGTAGGAATTAGTGAATCTTCAGTGATTCGTGATAATGCTAAGGCAAAGGATAAAGAATTAAGAATATACCCTAATCCTGTTTCCGAAATCGTTAACCTTGAGATAGAAGTTGATAATAAGGAGGCTTCTTTAATTAAGTTGTATAGTATTTCTGGGCAGTTAATAAAGGAAATTTCTAACCTTAGCTTAACTAATGGTAAGAATACAATTCAATTAGACTTGTCAGAATTAAATACTGGAGCATATATTATACAGTATGTTAATGGGGCAAACTCAAAAAGTGCTAGGTTGATAAAACAATAAGTTTTATTGATTCATCTTTAATTAAAATAGGGCTGTTATTTAACAGCCCTTTTTTGTTAATATTTTTCTAACTTAACTGATTTTGAAAAAGCCTTAATCATCATTATTTTTGCAATACTTAGAATTAAGTAATATAATGATGAACAGTTTTATTCATCATGTGTTTTTCACTTACAATAAATCAAAATAATGTCAGAAATAGCAGAATTAAAAATTGGAGATAGAATAATTGAATTGCCTATAATAACAGGCTCTGAAAATGAGAAGGCAATTGACATTAGCAAGCTGAGGGGAGATTCTGGATATATTACTATAGATCCTGGGTTTAAAAATACAGGGTCAACTTCAAGTGCGATAACATTTCTTGATGGTGAAAAAGGGATATTAAGACATAGAGGTTATTCTATTGAAGATTTAGCTGATAAAGCTTCCTTTTTAGAAGTAGCCTATCTTTTAATTTATGGTGAGTTACCAAAAAAAGAGGCATTTGAAGAGTTTAGAGATGACATTACTCAACATACTCTAATACATGAGGACATAAAAAATATTTTAGAAGGCTTTCCTTCAAATTCACATCCAATGGGTGTATTGTCTTCTTTGGTGTCTTCATTAACGGCATTTTATCCTGAATCGTTAGATCCAAATCGTTCTACTGATAATGTGGATCTAAGCATTAGGAGATTGTTAGCTAAATTGCCTACCATGGCAACCTGGGCTTTTAAGAATGAAATAGGGCATCCAGTTAATTATCCAGACAATAGTTTAGATTATTGTTCTAATTTTTTAAAGATGATGTTTGCTGTTCCATCTGAAAAGTATGAAGTAGACCCTGTTATAGCCAGTGCTCTTGATAAACTACTGATATTACATGCTGATCACGAACAAAATTGTTCAACTTCAACAGTAAGAGTTGTTGGGTCTTCACATGCAAGTATGTACGCATCAGTTTCATCCGGAATTAGTGCACTTTGGGGCCCTTTACATGGAGGAGCGAATCAAGCTGTAATTGAAATGTTAGAAGGAATTAAGGCTGATGGAGGTGATGTAAATAAATACATGGACAAGGCGAAAGACAAAAATGATCCGTTCAGATTAATGGGATTTGGACATAGAGTATATAAAAACTTTGATCCAAGAGCTAAGATCATTAAAAAAGCAGCTGATGATGTTTTAGAAAAGTTAGGAATTAATGATCCAATTCTTGAGATTGCTAAAGGGTTAGAGGAAGTGGCTTTAAGAGATGATTATTTTGTAGAAAGAAAGTTATATCCAAATGTTGATTTTTACTCTGGTATTATTTATAGAGCTATAGGAATACCTACTTCGATGTTTACAGTTATGTTTTCTATAGGAAGGTTACCAGGGTGGATTGCACAATGGAAAGAAATGAGAGAGAACAAAGAGCCTATTGGACGTCCAAGACAGATTTATACTGGACACAACCTCAGAGAATACACCCCTATGGGAAATAGATAATAAAACCTATTGATGTGAAGGCCGATACTACTTGTATCGGCCTTTTTTGTTTAAGTTGTTTTAAAGATTTAGGTACGCACTTTGCATGGCTAACTCAAAATGACTTAATTTACACGACAAACTTCTGATATGAAAACCTTTCATACATATAAACTCTCCGTTTTTTTTACCTTAATTGTATTGTGCATTTCAAATGAACTTAAAGCACAAACTCCATCCTCTTTTCCAAAAGATTCCGTTGAATTTTATGAAACGATGAATGCATATTTATCAAATTCAAGAAAGGAAGGGAAAGATTTCATGAAGCAGTTTAAAGAGGTTTGGTACGGAGGTTATTTCTCTGAAAAGCAGAGAAGAGGAGTGTATGCTGTTTCTAATAAGATGCTTAAAAAGAAATTGAGAGCATTTCCAGATTTTAGGAATTACTTATTTACCGTTGGAAGTTTTGTTGCAGATGAGAATCAAACCGATGAAAGTTTTGATGCTTGGCAAGGTATAATCTTAAAATTATTGGAGGAAAGAAAGAAAAAGAAGTTTACTGATTTCTTGAATTTCTGTAATGATTTATTTAGAGAAAACTCAATGCATTTGTCAGCTTCTACTAAATGGTCAGCAAGTAATAATGATTATCGTTTTGGTTTTGATAGTTTACCCAAAATAACATTTGATGCCCTAGATTTAATCTGTTATGCTAAGCGTGATAGTATGAAAATTATTGGGACCAAAGGCGTATACTATCCAACAGAGAAGACCTGGGTGGGAAAAGGAGGCGTAGTGAATTGGAAGAGAGCAGGATTGTTAGAAGAAGAAGTATATGCAGATTTATCTTCCTATAGGATTTTATGTTCTAAATCAGAATATATTGCAGATTCTGTGTTGTTTCATAACTCATTTTATTTAGATCAACCTTTAAAGGGGAGATTAACGGATAAGTTATTGGCAAATATGACAAAAGAAAAAACACCTTATCCACGTTTCGATTCTTACGATAAGAGGATTAGAATTGAGAATATTTCGCCAGGAGTAAATTTTGATGGTGGGTTTTCAATGGTAGGTGCAAAATTTCTCGGAAAAGGAAATGAAGATCAAGATGCAATAATAGAGTTTATTAGAGCAGATACCCTTTTCTTAAAAGCTTATTCAGAGAGCTTTTCGATCAGAACAGATAAAATATTTTCAACACAAGCAGGTGTTAGTATTTATTTAGGTACAGACTCTATTAGTCATCCTGGATTAAATTTTAAATATCTTTTTGATAAGAAACTGGTAACGCTATATAAAGAAAATAGTGGAGTAGCAATTACCCCATACCGTAATACTTACCATAATTTAGAGATGAATTTTGAAGTTTTAAATTGGAAAACGGATCAACCAATTCTGGAATTTACAAACTTATTTGGAGGAACAAAAACGGATGCTCTTTTTACTTCTGCCAACTTTTTTAAAGAGGAGTTATTTAACAAAATTGGAGGGATCTCGGATGTAAACCCACTCTATGTTATCAAGCAATTAGTTGACAGTTATGACACAACAAGTCTTCCTGTTTCTGAATTAGGTTATGCTTTGAATATATCTGAAAGTGCGGCAAAAAATATGATTGTGCAATACTCTACTCTAGGGCTGATGGATTTTAATTTTGATGAAGGTTTATTTTTTGTTGATCAGAAACTCATAGATTATGTAAAAGCAAGTTTAAAAAAGATAGATTATGATGTAATTAATATCTACTCAGATATTGAGGGTAGTCCAAATGCTAAAATGAATCTATTGAATTATGACCTTTCTATTAATGGGATTAGAGGAATAGTAGTTAGCGATTCTCAACAAGTGGTTATTCTGCCTTCACAGCGGCAAATAAAGATGAAGAAGAATCGATTCTTTGAATTCGGTGGAATAGTAAAAGCGGGGAGGTTTGATTTTTATGGAAAGTTATTCTCATTTGATTATAAGCAGTTTAAAATTAACTTAACCAATGTCGACTCATTAAGGATTAAAGCCTTGTCTGGGGAGACTGATCGAAATGGTAACCCTATACTTAAGCCAGTTAAAACAGTAGTTCAGAATGTAAATGGAGATCTATTAATAGATGACTTTACAAATAAATCGGGTTTGAAGAACTTTCCTAAGTATCCGATTTTTAACAGTTTTGATGAGAGTTATGTGTTTTATGATAAAAAAGAGATTTTAGATGGAGTATATAAGAAAGGAAATTTCTACTTTCAATTGGAGCCGTTTACTATTGATAGTTTAGATAACTTTTCAAATGACCAACTGAAGTTTGACGGTACTTTTACATCAGCAAACATTTTTCCTGAGTTTAAAGAACAATTAACCTTACAATCAGACTTTTCGTTAGGGTTTATTCGTAAAACACCTACTGAGGGCTACCCCATGTATGGAGGTAAGGGGCAATTTCACAATGATATAAAGCTGAGTAATGATGGTTTAAGAGGAGATGGAAAGCTTGAATACTTGACTTCAACGACTTATTCAGAAGACTTCATTTTCTATCCAGACTCTATGAATACCCTCGCAGATCAATATTTTATTGAAGAACAAAAAGCAGCTGTAGAATACCCACCTGTTAAAGCTGAGAAAACCAAAATGAGATGGCTTCCTAATCAGGATGTGATGTATGCAACATCAACAGAAAGTGGTATAGAGTTTTATGATGGGAAATCTTTTTTTGAAGGAACAACCTCTTATACTCCTGAAGTGCTAAAAGGTGATGGTATTTATCATTTTGAAAGAGCAGATTTATTATCGAATCAATTTGTGTTCAAGTTTATCACCTTTGATGCAGATACATCTGACTTTAGACTGAAGGCTGGAGGGACAGGTGGTTTTGCTCTAAAGACTAATAATGTACAAGCTCACGTAGATTATAAGGGACGCTTTGCTGAATTTAAAGCTAATGGAAAGGCAGATCCAATTGAATTTCCAATTAATCAGTATTTGTGTTATATGGAAGAGTTTAAATGGTATATGGACAATGGGGCTATCGATTTAACTAGCTCAAGAGCTAAAGCTGTAGCTGCTGATGTTAAATTAGAAGGGTCGAAATTTATATCTACTAACCCAGATCAGGATAGTTTATTTTTCTATTCACCTTTGGCTCGTTATGATTCTAGGAAGCATATTATTGAGGCAAAAGATGTTTTATATATTAATGCTGCTGATGCGAGAGTATATCCAGATAGCGGGGCTGTGACAATTAGGAAAAAAGCAAAAATGGATCCCTTGCTAAACTCAAAGATTATTGCCAATTCTGTTACAGAGTACCATACTGTTTATAATGCCAATACAAATATTTACGGAAGAAAAAATTATGCTTCTGCTGGAGATATTGATTATATAGACAAAACTGGTGAGAAACAAACAATTTACCTTCATAATATTAGTGTAGATACTACAGGGCAAACTGTTGGTAAAGGAGATATTTCTGATACAATTACTTTTACTTTAAGCCCACAGTTTAGTTTTGAAGGAGGGGTTAAGTTATATGGTAGTAAACAATTCTTAGTTTTTGATGGAGCGACTAGAATAAACCATGAATGTGATAGGTTAGGTAGGCCTTGGATGAAATTTGAAGCCGAAGTAAATCCAAATGAAATTTATATACCTATTGATACCAGCATGAAGGATACCAGTGGAACCTTTATGACTTCAAGCATTAATCTTAATGTTGGTGATTCTATTTATTTGTACTCTGGCTTTCTTACTAAAAGAAGTAATTATAGTGATATTAATGTTTTACCTGCCTATGGGTATTTGCATTATGATGATGCTTCAAAAGAATATAGAATTGGATCAAAAGAGAAAATTTCAGAGCAACTACTTCCTGGAAACTATTTGAGCCTAAATATTAAGGATTGTAAGGTTTATGGCGAAGGCCTAGTAGATATAGGAGCTAGAACAGGAAACTTAAAGTTCAATGCAGCAGGTAATATTGTACATGACCAAATGGACAATTCTTCGGTGTTTGATCTTATGATGACAGTTGATTTCTTTTTTGACGACAATACTATGAAGAAGATGGCTGATGACATTAATGAAAATATCAATTTAGAAGCAGTTGATTTTAGCAGGCCAACTTATGAGAAGGGGTTGAAAGAAATTGTTGGAGAAGAGCAAGCAGATGAGATTGTTACGCAATTGAGCTTGAATGGAAAAATTAAACGACTACCTGATGAATTAAATAAAAGGTTAGTTTTTAGTGATGTTAAATTTAAATGGAACGAAGACTTAAATGCATATAAGTCATTTGGAAAAATAGGATTGACAAATATCAATAAAGAAGAAGTTAATAAATACCTTAATGGAGGTATAATGATTACTAAAAAGAGGAGTGGAGATATAATAGAAATCTACTTAGAAGTTGATTCGAAAAATTGGTATTATTTTTCTTACAGGAGAAATTTAATGAAGGTAATTTCTGCTAATGAAGCATTTAATACCCAGATAAAAGAATTAAAGAAAGATAAGAGAAGGTATAATAATTCTAAAGGAGAGCAGCCTTTTACCTTTATGTTTGGGACAGAGCGTGAAGCTAGAGATTTTAAGAGGGATTTTGAAAGTGAATTTTAGAACCTCTACATTGTTCACAGTCTATTGTTAAATAAAAAGTAAAGAAAACTTATAAAATGCACACAAACAGCGATCTTTGTTAGTTAATTCTTTCACCAGCATAATAATGAAAGGGAAGTTACTCTCTACATTTTTAGTTTTATTCTTTTTGAGTGTGGCAGGCTATGCTCAAGAAGAGTTTAAATCTGAAGATGAACTTAAACAAAGAGCTTCCGAACTATTTGATGCTAATAAGCTTATAGATGCTACTCCTCTTTATGCTCAATTGTTAAGCCTTTATCCGCAAGATCCTGAGTATAATTTTAAATATGGGGCATGTTTATTGGCCACTGATGCTGATAAGCAAAAGCCAGTAAAGTATCTAACCTTTGCAATATCTAAAGGAGCTGATCCTTTAGCTTCTTATTATTTAGGTAGGGCTCACCACTTGAATTACAATTTCGCTAAAGCAGTAAAACAATATAGTAGATTTAAAAATAAAGCTTCTACAGATCTGAAACAGAAGTACCAAATTGAGCGTCAGATTGAGATGTGTAAGAATGGCAATAAGCTATTGAGTAAATTAAATGACGTTCAAGTTGTTGAAAGAAAGGTTATTGCAGCGAAAGATTTCTTTAGGGTTTATGATTTAGAAGGTATTGATGGCAAGATAATTAGTAAGCCAGAAGATTTTAAAACGAAATACGATAAGAAGAAGGAAGAAAAGTCTGTTATCTTTTTACCTAATAATACAAAAGAACTTTATTATTCTTCTTATGGGAAAAAAGGTGAAACAGGGAGAGACATATATAAAGTAATAAAGATTGGTTCAGAATCTTGGAGTGAGCCAGTTAAATTAGGTGAAGGGATTAATACAGCTTATGATGAGGAATATCCATATGTGCTGCCAGATGGAAGAACCATGTATTTTGCTTCTAAAGGACATAGCAGTATGGGAGGGTATGATTTATTCAAAAGTACTTTCGACCAGAGTACAGGAAAATGGAAGGAACCAGAAAATTTAGATTTTGCATTTAGCTCTGCGGATGATGACGTTATGTTTGTTACTGATGGAGCAAGTCAATTGGCATATTTTGCTTCTAATCGATCAAATCAGGCAGGAGAATATACTGTCTATAAAGTTTTGGTCGATAAAAAACCTGCTGAAGTTGCAATAATTAAAGGAAAGTTTATAGCTGAAAATAATCCAAATCTAACAAGGGCAAAAGTTACAGTGGTTGATAAGGCAACGAATGAAACTGTCGGAGTTTATGAGACTGATAAAGACGGAAATTATTCAGTTGAGATAGGAGAAAATGGAGGTAGTTATCAATTTTCATTAGAAACTACTGATGATGCTCCTATACATACAGGGGTAGTAAATATTCCCAAACAAGATGAATTTACAATTTTTGGTCAAGAGTTAAGATTAGTAGGGGAAGGCAACGATCAGCAATTAGTTATTAAGAACATTTTCGATGGCACTATGGAAGCTAATCTGTCGTCAAGTGGTCCTCAAGTATCATCTGAATTGTTAAGGATGAAAGCTAATTTAGATGTGAATTTTGATGCTAGTAAATTAAGTCAATTGGCGTCTAATAATGCAGTCAAGGATCAGGAAAATGCAGAAATAACAAAACAAGAGGACTCAAATAGTAATAAAGGTTCTACTACATCGGATACAGAGAATAATAGCCCTACTGATAATAATACATCATCAACAGCTCCTTCATCGGAGACTTCATTAGAGACAGCGTCTTCATCAAGCGAAAAGCAAAGTTTGCTTAATAATCTAAATCAATCTAAGGAGCGAGCAGAAGAGAAGGTGGCCTTGAAAGAGAAGAATGTTAATTCAATTTATTCAAGTGCAATAGCTTTGAAGGAAGAAGCAGAAAAGCTTTTTCAGGAAAAAGAGCAGATGGTTGCAAATGGAACAGACGAAGAGAGTATTTTAAAGAAAGAAGAAGAAGCCAAAATAAAAGCTCTTGAAGCTGGTATTGCAACGCAATTGGCACTTAAGCTAGAAAGTAGCGTTAAGAATGATAATGCATCGCTTTTAGCTATTAAATCAAGCGAGAATGAAGTTCAATCATCAATAGCTCAGAACAATTTAGCTTCGGCTGAACTAAAGTTAAATGAAATAATTCAGTCTGAAAGGAAAATTCAACCAGTAGCTAATATTCTTCAAAATGAGATCAATAAGTTAGAAGAAACCCAAAAGGTAAATCAAGAGGAAGTTCAATCTAATGAAACAAAGAAACAATCTTTAGATTCAGAGCAATTAAGAATAGAGAAACAAATTAGCGATCTTGTTTTAGAATTAGAAAATGCTAATGAAACAGAGCAAGAAACCATTTCTCAAAAAATAGATCAATTAAGTATTGATTTAGAAGATATTGCCTATCAGCAGTTTAGTAATTCGCAAGAGTCTAACAGAACGGTGGCTGAAGGGAATGCATTAGCCATTAAAGAGCAACAGCTAAAAGAAAATTTAGAAACACTTTCTAGTATTTCATCTGGATCAATTAGCGAAGTTCAGGAAGTATCTGGAGTGGATAGAGAAGCTTTATTGAATCAAATGAAGAGCTATAGAGATAATGATCAAATGGCCTTTACAAGTTTAGTAGAGTTAGATGAACAGGTGCTAGACCAGACATTCTTAAGAAATCCTACTGCTGAAACAACAAATGGGGGAAGTACAAGTACTTCAAGTTTTGTTCAAGAAATAAATTCAGCTTTTGAAAAGGAATTAGCCTTAGTACAATCAAATTCTGATGCAGACTTACGTGCTGCTCAGCAGTTGAGAGTGTATGACAATTGGGTTAACGAGCTTGAAAAACAGTTGGTAGAAAAAGAAGCTTCATTAAGTGAATTAACTGATGTTACTAATGAAGTTACTACAAGAAATGATATTGAAGAACTGCAGAATCAAATAGACATTGTATCTGCAAAAAGAGATGGTTTGGAAGATCAAATAGCCCAAAACAATATCGCTGGGAATAATACTTCTTCTACCAATAACACTTCTAATTCTTCTGAGCAGTCTAGTGCTACTGCTCAAACTTCTAATCAATCAGGAGAAAATACTTCTTCAACTGCTGTACCTTCATCAACTACAAATAGTATATCAAGTCCTGTAGCTAATGTTTCAGAAATAGATGATCAAACTATTGTTGATGATAGCTTCACTAATTTCGATTTTAGACAAGATGCCTCAGATGCTAATGCACAACCAAGTCAGGAAATGCTTTTAGCAAAAAGAGCATTATTTGAAGCAAGTAAAATTGCAGAAGAAGCTGAAATAGCTGGACAAGGAGCATATAGTCTTCCAACTGTTGAAGAGAGAACAGCAGCATTTGAAAGAGCTAATCAATTAAAGAAAGAATCTGAAGCGAAGCAATTAGAAGCAGCCGGTTACTTTGCACAATACAACAAAAAAGAATATTCAATTAATCAAAGTAGAATTGATAATGCCAATCAATACGAAGATGAATTTGAGTCAAGCAATTTAGATATTGCTAACTTATTGGCTGAAGAAGCAGAAGTTTATTTCAATAATGCTGCAAAATTGCGTTCTTCAATTGATCCGAATAGTCGTTACTCTGTTCAAGAAACTGAATTGCAAAAGGCTTACGATTATGAGGTGTTAGCATTAAATAAACAACAAGAAGCATTAAAAAAATTAAACTTAGCAAGCAAAGACTATTTTAATCCACAAGCTGCTGCTCCAGTAGAAGAATTTATACAAACGATAAGTGATCAAGGTGCGTTGGCTATCACTGATGAAGCAATAGCAAGGGCATATGCTGATTCCCTTAGCAAAACAGTTACTGCATTAAGCCAGCAAGCTGAGATTAAGAATAGTGAGGCGGAAAGCTTACCTGTAGGCAGTCAAAGAGATAGTTTACTGGTTTTAGCTGAAAACTTGCAAAAAGAATCAGAACAGAATAAAAATAAGGCGGCTGTTTATTATGAGAGAGCTGAACAACTTAAGAGTGGAGTAGAGGAATCAGCTAAAAATGCAATTGTAGCTTCAATTGTACGACCGGCTACAATCTCATCATTTCAACAAGAAACTTCTATAATTATTGATACAGTAGATATTAATGATGAGCGAAAAAATGTAGTATTAAATTCTCAAGCATTTGTTCAATATACCAAGAGTTTACAGGATCGTGATCGTTTGGCTAAAGAAGCAGAGAGTGAATACAGTAATGCTTTGCGTTTAGCTGAACAAAACCAGCAACTAAAGAAGGAAGCTAGAATTGAAAAAGGCAAAGCGCAATCTGCAACTAACGAAGAAGAAAAACAACGATTAATTAAGTCAGCAGAAGTAATAGACCAAAGAGTACTTGCAACAGAGAGTAGTTTAGACTCTATTAATACGATAATAAAAATCAAGAATTATTTAATTTCATCTTCTGAACAGAAAATGCTTTCCTCTTTAGCTAATTTATCGGAAGTTGAGCAAAATGAGATCATACAGCTCTCAAGAAATTATGAAGGAGAATTAGCAACTATAGACAATGAAACCTTAACTGCTGCCAATACTGCTGCATCTTCAGCTGGGGAAAATGAATTGGTTAATGTAGAGACTAGTCAATCACCATTAGAGCAATCTACACAAACTATAGATGGAGTAAATGTTTCTGAAATCCCAGTAGTTGATGAAGGAGTGACTAATAATGGTGGTTTGATAGATCAATCTAGGCCTCAATCTACTGGAGGAGGAGATGAGTTTACTTATACTGGAAATACTTCAGATAATGAAGTTGGGACTAATAGCTCTAGCGGAAACCAATCTTCTAACACAGCTACAAATTCTACTAATAGCAATTCTGGGAATGATACTCCAACAAGTTCAACTAATGGAGTGGCAAACGATGTAAGTTCTAATAACCCTGCAACTACAACAACTAGTATTAGCTCTGTTAACT
>Ga0316204_10009928_pt1 | contig 12483 bp, 11 predicted proteins | sample 6monrhotite_MG_2_FD_205661 | JGI IMG/M metagenome (GOLD analysis project Ga0316204, IMG submission 205661) | Microbial mat bacterial communities from mineral coupon in-situ incubated in ocean water Damariscotta River, Maine, United States -... | ecosystem: Environmental > Aquatic > Marine >...
TTTTCATTAATTAGGCTTTTTATTCCACTAAGCCACTTATCACCATTTGGATGCCCACCTAACGCACGCGTTTCTCCCATATTAACCAATATATTTTTAAATCCATTACGCTGCAAAATAGATGTTACCGCATCCGTTATATAGCCTTGGGCAATGCCGTTAAGTGTTATTTCCATTCCTGATTTTGTAAATGCTATTTTATTCTTACGAATTATAATATTTTGGTAATTCACATAAGATAATGCGTGCAATATCTCACTTTCATTTGGCCCAGTAACAATATTTTTTGATGCTGAAAAGTGCTTACTATACAACTCCCATAGCGGCTGCACCGTTATATCAAAAGCACCTTCTGTAATACGACCATAATCAAGAGATTTCTCAATTAACTCAACAAGTTCAACAGGCGGATTATTTAAATATCCCTGTTTGTTCAAGGTAACAATAGATGAGTCATCTTGGTAAAGGCTAAATATTTTTTCAAGTCGAGAAATTTCTTGAAAACACTGCCTAGTAAGTGCAGCAGAAATTTTACTATCTTCATGATAAAGAGTCAGCGATGCATTAGCGCCCAATGCAATCCCTTGCCAATAATATGGCTCCTTATAAGCGGGCAATGCGGCCATTGCCAATTTTGGTGATGTTACTGCTGCCATGCCCGAAGCTGCACAACATGCTGAAATTGTAATAAACCTACGCTTCGTAAGACGCATCATCTTCCACCTTATTATTAGATTTTAATTGCTTATTCCTCTTTTTATTATCTTTTTTCTGCCTTTTACGCTTAGCCCACATATATATTCCAGAAAATGACAGCAATAGAAGAATAATCGCTACTCCATCCATAACAATTGGCCCAAATACCCCAAAAGCCCTACCTGTATGAATGTCCAATATAATACGATCCACTGTGAGTACTTCAGTTGGATACCCAAAATCACTTACTGCTTCTGGATCAATATCATATAAATTTAACAACCACTCACTTGAAATAATCGACGTATTTAATCCCAATTTTGCATTATGATTAAGTAATATTCCTGTAATTGATAGCACTATAACAAACACTACAGAGACTACGCCAAGCGCTCTATGCCAGCGATATATAGGGCGTAAATAACCATTAATGGTACGGTCTTTCCGTTGAACTGGTGCCTTTTTCATAGAACCCATAGGCTTATTATTTATGCATATTTTCTAACGATATTTATATTACGCTTTATTCAGAAGATATAGTAGCATGTAAGAACAAAGCAAGTTTTGTCATATTTCTTAATGCATCAACAGACATTGTTGCACCAGAAATATTATCAATTGACTGACTTAATTTTTTATTATCAATAAGCTTGGTTTGTTTGAACTGATCTGTAAAAAATGGGTATTTCACTTCCCAGCCATGGCTTTCACGATAGATAAGCACTTTCAAAAATTCGATTTCTCCATTATTCACCACGAAACCAGCAGTAATTGGCTTTACCTTACCTATCTCTTCTAAAATCCACGCACTACGCTTTTCTTTACTCCAATATTTTATTCGAACCACTGGATAATTGTGGCCCATAATTTTGTCCACCTGCCCCCTTATTGAATCATCCACCCACAATGTTTCAACATCTGGCGGGGTTCCCTTAAACGCTTCGTTAATAAAGTCTATCGGCTCTTGATATACCTCTTTTGCCTCTACAAAATCAGGAAAGACAAGCAAAAGAAAAAGAAATAAACGAAGCATAAAATTACCGCATCCAAAGGTTATTATATACGTTATATAAAGTAAAGAAGAGGCACCTGTATATAAACCAAACACCTCTCCTTCACCGAATGTATAACTGCAATATATCCTCTCAAGAAGAGCATATAAATGGGGCTAGAAACGGAATCCAACACCGAGATTTAAAATCTCATCATCTTCTCCGCCAGCAGGATCGTCATTAAATTGCATATCCGCTTTTAGTACGACATCAGGATGAGGCCAGTAATTAATACCAACATCATATTGTACATATTCTGTATCAACACTATTACCAGCTTCATTATCATAACTATTATAACGAGCAAACACACCAAATTCACCTAAATCGGTATCAAACCGGTAAGATGGCTCAACATACCAACCCACTTGTTCATCACGACCAACCGTTGCTGGAGCAGCACCATCTAAGTCCCAACGCGCATAGAGAGCACGCAATCCCCAAGGTCCTTTACGTATATCAGCATGTGCTTCAAAAAGAGTAGCGCTTACGCTTTCAGTAAAGTTACCTTGTGTCAGGTCTTGCTGATATTGCCCTGTTAAACCAAGCTTAACACCAGGAATACCAGTATATTTCAAACCAGCAGTAACGGCACCATTATCAGCATCTGCAAGTGCTACTTTTTGACGACCACTACGAATCTTAAATGCACTACCGCCTGAAACTGGAGTATCCAAACCAGAGTGCAATGCTACATTATAGCTAAAGCCATCACCAAGTTCACCATTGGCTCCAACACCAGCTTCCCACCACGTTGTAGGAATAATGTTTTTCTCAATTGGGTTACGCTCAACACCAAAGAATGTTGGTGGCTCATGCGTTTCATTAAGGATACCAATGGGTAGCAAAAAGAGACCTGCACGTGCCTGATGCTCATCATTAATATCAAATTCAACAAATGCCTGCTCAAGCTCCACTTCGCCCGGTGCACCATCGCCAGCCAAGGAGTGTTCTAATTCCAACTCAGAGAAAAAACGAATGCTATCGGTAAAGTCATGAGAAATAAATGCTACGAAACGATGAAAATCAACCTTATCATCACCACTATCTTTCAGTCCATTATAATGCAACTCACCATAACCACCGATCTGCGTTTTATTCCACCAGCCTAAATTATTGCCGCCACCTGATTTGGTTTGTTCAACCAGCGTTGCCGTAGCTTCAATTTTTTTATCAGCCTGCGTAACTTGAGTTTCAGTTTTTGTTAGCTTTTTTGTTAATGTTTCAATTTGTTTTTGCTGTTGTTGTATAATTTTCCACATCTCTTCTTGCGAAGGCATTGGAGTCGCCGCATAAGCAAGTGATGATGTCATCATCATTACCCCTGCACTAGTGACTGCCAGTAATGATCGCCCAAACATTTTCTCTATCATGTTTTATACCTAATTGATTGAATTAATTAATATTATTGGCAAATTTATTTCATTGAACTGCACTTTAATTGCTCTAAATACGCTGAGTCAGTACGCCAATTTGTTTGCCATTTTTTACTACACATTCACTCCATCTATACACCTTAGTTGATAATGATTCTCATGTGCATCCGAGTGGGATAATACAAAGTGGCCGAAGGGTCAAGTATAAAATATTTCTCTTTTGCTTTTTATAACCTAATTTTAATTACCTATTTACACCGCCCTCAAAAAATATTTAGCAATGAATAAAAAACGAAAAAATAAGAACACTATACACATTCTTACAGATCTATGTTATAGCCTGAAACCAACAAGGCTGTTTTATACCAACAGCTCCAAACTTGGCTGCATAAGCCAATGTAAGAAACATAGCATTCTTGCTACTTAGATTTTGTTATTTACGTTTTTTGTCACAGGGGGTTGATTATGACGACGTTAAAGAATTCAATTTTTATTGCCTCAACGCTATTGCTACTTTCCGCATGTAGTGCGGACCCTAATCGCCGCGGCACCACTGTATCAGAGAGCGGATCTACAGGCAATACATCAGGAGAATATAGCAGTGACGACTATTACAATCAGGGAGCAGCCTACACTGAAGACAATCTTGGTTATAACAACTTAGACAAATTAACACCTGCATCACAAGAAGATCTTGCGGTTAATGTTGGTGATCGTGTGTTTTTTGACTTTAATGCCTCAAGCGTCAGTGCAAATGGAAAACGTACATTAGAACGTCAGGCAGAATGGCTTAAAAAACATACCAATCTGACAATAACGATAGAAGGCCATTGCGATGAACGTGGCACACGTGAATATAACTTAGCACTTGGTGAAAAGCGCGCCAATTCAGCCAAAGAGTTCTTAATTAAAAAAGGCGTTGATGCAAGCCGCATAAATACGCTTTCATACGGAAAAGATCACCCTGAATTTTTAGGCTCAAGTGAAGCAGTATGGAGCAAAAACAGACGAGCGGTCACTGTTGTTAATCCATAACCAACCACCATTTAGCCTGTTGTTATGTAGTTATAGGCTGCAAGTCGGCACTATAAATACAATACAATAGAATAGATGCTACAAATGGCTTAATAGCTAATTGAGATGCTAATATAATAGCATATAGTTAGATCATGTTGCGTTCGTTAGGGTTTTTCTTTTATAGTCCTAACGAACGCAAATAACTTATGGAGTATGTGTATGAACGTTTTTACTGACAAAGCAGCCTTCATTGCTCTTTTTATTGGTATCGTTACTGTTATTACCGGAACCACTATACCAAACACTCTTCATGCACAAAACGCCCCCTCGGCAGCAACTATCCAACATCAGATATTACAGCCAAGCATGCAGCAACGGCTAGAAAAAATGGATAATACAGTCAACACGCTAGCTAAAAGATTAGCCAAGCTTGAAGCCGAGAATGCTCAATTACGTAATCAAATCTCTAACGCCCCTCAAAACTCTCAAAGCATCCAAAATTCTCTGGGTTCCCCCAATAATACGATAAAATACGGCATCAATAATGGTAGTGATAATACTAACAAACGCCACTCCCTTATCATTCCGCCAGAGATCAAAACAGCTAGACCTACAGCATCGTATAAAAACCACCTTGATATTACACCAACTTCCTCTGCATCAAAAGCTAGCAATAAAGCACATTTCAAACTTGCGCCTTCGTCAAGCAACGCGTCAGTTAACAAAAAATCTACGGGGAACAATCGCCCCTTATCTATTCTCCCGCCAACCCTTACGCCTCAAGCTCGCACCCCACAACAAGCTAGCATAACAAAGAGATCACCTTCTTTTATTACGTCACCTCATGACAGCCAACACTCTCTACCGGCCTCCATGCGTAATAAGCCCACTACTTCACGCAATATTTACCAGCCAACCACACCAAAGAAAGAGCAGCCAATAGAATCAGATGTTGTATCAACTACTCGCCCCATCACCCCCAACGCAACACAAAAACCTTCCACAATAGCTGTTAGCACTTCCTCGCCTACAGATAAGCCTCTCAATAAGCGTTCACCAATTGAGCAATATGATGATGCATTCTCTTTAATAAAAGAAGGAAACTACGAACAAGCGGAGAAAGAATTTGCTCGTTTTATAGAGAATAATTCAGACCACAAGCTTGCAGGAAATGCTTATTATTGGATGGGAGAAACTTTTTATGCCCGCGCACAGTTCATGAAAGCATCCGTTCAATTTGTCAGAGGGTATAATCGGTTTCCTAATGGCAGAAAAGCACCGGATAATTTATTAAAGCTTGGCATGTCCCTTGCCCGCTTAGACAAAAACAATGAGGCATGTACAACATTTAGAAAGTTAAAAACCGACTTCCCTAAACGCTCGGCGGCAATTACCAAGCGCATGGACAATCAGCTGGAAAAACTAAGCTGCCCACAATCATAATTTTAGAGCAAGCGTTTTAGCTTTAGTTATCATGCCGATATATGATCCCCAAAATAATGTTACCTCTGTCTTCTTTCAGTCAATGGAAGCATTATCACCATTTGAGAGCAATCCGACCCTAGCAATTGCTGTTTCAGGTGGCGCAGATAGCATGGCCCTCAGCTTACTTGCTTACCAGTGGGCCACCAAAAATAAAGGTAAAATTATTGCCTTAACCTTTGATCACCAATTGCGACCAGAGTCAAAGACTGAGGCTAAACAAGTATCTGATTGGCTTTCCCCACTTGGTATTGAACATCAAACACTGATGGCAAACACACACCCTGCTGAGAAGAACGGCAATATTCAAGAACAAGCTCGATTATCTCGCTATTCTTCATTATTAGATTGGTGTCGCCGCCATCATATTCTTCACCTCCTAACAGGCCATCACCAAAATGACCAAGCAGAAACATTACTTATGCGCCTACAGCGTGGCAGTGGTGTAGATGGACTTGCCTCTATCCCGCCCGTTAGCAACCGCAAGAACGTACGTTTACTCCGTCCATTATTATCTCTTTCGCATAAGCAGCTCTGCGACTGGCTACAGCAACACCAGCAGCAATGGATTGAAGACCCTAGCAACCACAACACACGCTACACCCGCACCCGCATGCGCATGTTACTTAAAGACGCTAGCATTTCAGACCATCTACTAACCTCTCGACTAGCTGAAACCGCCACACAAATGCAGATGGCCCAGACTGCACTACGTCAACAACTATACCGCGCTATGGCTACTTGCTTATCTCTTTATCCTGAAGGATACGCAAAACTAGATATTAAATTATTCACCAGACTCCCTCAAGAAATTGCCCTGCGCTTGTTAGCCAACACGCTTACTACAGTCAGTGGACGAAATATTCCACCACGCATAGCAAAAATCCGTAATCTCCACCTAAATATTAAGCACTCTATGGCAGTGAGTAACACGGCAGAAAATTCATTATCCAGCAATTATTTCAATGGCATGACCCTACATGGCTGCGTTATTAACGCAGATAACAACACATCATCACTTATCATTGCTCGTGAATTATCAGCTATTCCTCCACAAACAATGTTAGAGATCAATACTACGAGCTCTATTTGGGATGGCCGCTTTCGCTATACGCTAACTCCCCTCTCTTCCGCAAGCCTAGAAGAAAAAAATCCGCATCACGGCACTGACAATAATCACTATATAGCCCCGCTGAGCCCTTCTGGCTGGCAACAAATTAAAGAAACAACAGACAATATTTTACCAAAGCATGTGTTGTATGGGCTACCCGCTGTGAAAAAACACACTAAAGATATTGAATTTGTTTGCAGCGTACCCCATATAGGCTACAATGCCCGCCAGATTGGAGCACCGGAAATGATATTTTCTTTTGCACCACAGGTTCCGCTAACGCGCTAGAGCCTAAGTTTTTCTTTTGAAAAACTGTCTGACTAACATTACCCATCCGGATGTCCGGAATATATGAAGTAAGGAAAAGTGAGTTCGTACGTGAAAAGTCTTCTAGTTTGGTTTTTAATTATTATGGTTCTTGTTTCTATTTTTGATGCGATGAGCCGCGGGTCTACTAACAATATCCCGTTTTCTGAATTCCTGGCCTCGGTTGATCAAGGGAATGTAAAAAACGTACTTATTCAAGGGCCTAACATTCGCGGAACTTACGCTGATGGCACTACAACTATATTCCACACATATGCGCCTGACTACCCAGGGCTAGTTGAGCGGCTAGAAAAAAGCGGCGTTTCTGTTTCTGCTTCTGGAACAGAAAGCCCAATGGATACTTTCTGGGCTATCGTTATTAGCAGCTTCCCTGTTTTGCTTCTTCTTGGCGTATGGGTTTATTTTATGAAGCAAATGCAAGGCGGAAAAGGCGGCGGTGGCGCAATGGGCTTTGGAAAATCTCGAGCCAAAATGATGACCGAGAAAAATAATAATGTTACCTTCGCCGATGTGGCTGGGGTAGATGAGGCAAAAGAAGAACTGCAAGAAGTGGTAGAATTTTTACGCGACCCTGGCAAGTTTCAACGCCTTGGCGGTAAAATACCAAAAGGCTGCTTGTTAGTTGGCTCTCCGGGAACAGGTAAAACCCTTCTAGCAAAGGCCATTGCCGGCGAAGCAAAAGTTCCATTTTTTACTATATCTGGCTCTGACTTTGTTGAAATGTTTGTTGGTGTAGGTGCAAGCCGTGTACGTGACATGTTTGAACAAGGGCAGAAAAATGCCCCCTGCATTATCTTTATCGATGAAATTGATGCTGTAGGTCGTCACCGTGGCGCTGGCGTAGGTGGCGGAAATGATGAAAGAGAGCAAACCCTAAACCAGTTACTCGTAGAAATGGACGGCTTTGACTCTCATGAAGGTGTTATTTTAATTGCGGCAACAAACCGCCCTGACGTATTAGACCCAGCACTTTTACGCCCGGGCCGTTTTGATCGTCAAATCGTTGTGCCAACCCCTGATGTTGGTGGACGTGAACATGTACTAAAAATACATTTACAAAAAGTACCATCCGCACCAGATGTTGATCCACAAGTTATAGCACGCGGAACACCTGGCTTTTCTGGAGCAGATCTAGCTAACCTAGTGAATGAAGCAGCGCTACTAGCAGCACGACGCGATAAAAAAGTTGTTACCATGCAAGAGCTTGAAGATGCTAAAGACAAGGTAATGATGGGCGCAGAACGTCGCTCGATGGTTATGGATGACGAAGAAAAACAACTCACAGCATACCACGAAGCTGGCCATGCTATTGTTGGACTTCACTGCAAAGCATCTGACCCGATCCACAAAGCAACGATTATACCTCGTGGGCGGGCTTTAGGCATGGTTATGCGCCTTCCTGAGAAGGATAGACTTTCTGTAACACGTGAAAAACTTAAGTCTGACATTGCCGTAGCAATGGGAGGACGTATTGCTGAAGAACTAATTTTTGGTCACGATAAAGTAACTAGCGGCGCATCATCAGACATTAAATATGCTACCAACATTGCCCGCCATATGGTGGCCGAATGGGGAATGAGCGATAAGGTAGGGCCACTGTTTCATGGAAGTGAAGATGGCGAAGTTTTCTTAGGAAAAAGCTTTGGCAGCAACAGCAATGTATCTGAAGCAACAGCAAATTTAATTGATTCAGAAGTAAAGGCGCTAGTTGAAGAAGGAGATAAGCATGCTCGAGACTTACTTAAAAAATATGCAGCAGAACTTGAAACACTAGCTCAAGCATTACTCGAATATGAAACACTCAGTGGTGATGAAATAAAAGATCTACTTGCCGGAAAAGATATTCGTAAAACCCCGCCAAAAGAGGAAACAAAAAATTCTGGTCCGAAAAAAACCAGTCTCCCAAAGGCAGCAGTTGTAAAAACAGCTACCAAAAAGAAAGCGGCAGCTACAACCAAAAAGGATACAACAACAACATCTAAAGAAGCCAAAAAACCTTCTCCAAAAGGTGAGGATAAAACACCTAAAAACAACACTAAAGAAAAGCCGAAAGCACCTTCTCAGAAAAAACCTGCTACGAAGGGAAAAGACGCAAAGGGGGAAGGAAAAGATACTAAGGACTAGTAAATTTTCTTTAGAGATCATTGCAAAACCGGAGATAAACCATTATGACCCGCAATTTTTTTGGCACTGACGGCATTCGTGGCCTTGCTAATGCTGCACCCATGGACGCTGAAACAGCATTAAAAGTTGGCATGGCAGCAGGTTGCTATTTCCGTACAGGAAAACACCGCCATCGCGTTGTAATTGGAAAAGATACTCGACTATCTGGCTACCTGCTTGAGCCAGCACTAACTGCAGGATTTATTGCAATGGGTATGGATGTCTTTCTTGTTGGCCCACTGCCCACACCTTCCGTTGCTATGTTAACCCGAAGCATGCGTGCTGATCTTGGTGTAATGATTTCAGCATCTCATAACCCATATCATGACAATGGCATTAAACTCTTTGACCCACGCGGCATGAAGCTATCTGATGAAGTAGAAAGTGAAATTGAGCGCTTAATGACTAGCGACTTAAGTGAGCTAAAAGCACAGCCTGAGAATCTTGGTCGGGCACAGCGAATAGATGATGCTCCAGGCCGATATGTTGAATATGTAAAGCACACCCTTCCAAGAACCACTCGGCTAGATGGCATAAAAATAGTCCTTGATTGCGCCAATGGAGCAGCATACAAGCTTGCCCCTACCATTTTGTGGGAACTTGGCGCGGAGGTAATATCCACTGCGGTTGAACCAAATGGATTCAATATTAACAAAAACTGCGGTTCAACTAACACTAAAACTTTACGGTCACAAGTCATTGAACATGAAGCAGATATTGGAATAGCATTAGACGGAGATGCAGACCGATTAATTGTGTGTGATGAAAAGGGAGCCGTAATTGATGGCGACCAAATAATTGGAGCAATTGCAGAATACTGGCAGGAACAAGGGAAGCTAACCGGAAAAGGCGTTGTTACAACAGTTATGTCAAATCTAGGATTAGAACACCATCTATCCGGCTTAGGGCTTGAATTAATCCGAACACGAGTGGGAGATAGATACGTCATAGAAGCCATGAAAGAAAAAGGTTATAACCTTGGTGGCGAACAGTCTGGGCATATTATTTTTGACGACTACACAACAACTGGTGATGGCCTAATTGCCGCCTTGCAAGTTCTGGCTCTTCTCGTAGAAAAAAAGCAACCTGCCAGCATTGCCTTACGAACATTTGATGTTTATCCGCAGGTTCTAAAAAATGTTAGATATACAGGAACACCAGAGAGTTCTGGAGACCCTTTAGAAAATAGCAATGTCGTAGATGCTATTGCAAATGCTGAAAAAGATATTGGTCAAAGTGGACGTATATTAATTAGAAAATCCGGCACTGAACCACTTATTCGTGTTATGGCAGAAGGTATTGATCACCGCAAAACACGTGATGTAGCTAACAAGCTTGCTGCAAGCATTGAGTCTATTGTAAAAAGCGCATAAAGGCGATTTGGTGTCATTACAACAACCCCACCCCTTAACTCAAAAAACCCTTTTGACTATTGCCGGATCTGATTCTGGAAGTGGTGCGGGAATTCAAGCCGACCTTAAAACAGCCAGTGCCTTCGGGGTATATGCCAGCACAGCTATAACAGCACTCACGGCACAAAACACCTTGGGGACACATTCGATTCACTTACCACCTGCTCAGTTTGTTAAGGCACAAATAGAGGCTGTCTTGAGCGATATTGGTGCAGATATTATCAAATTAGGCATGCTTGGAAATGGTGATATTGCAAAGATAGTAGCAGACTGCATCGTAAGTCATAACTCGCTCAAACAAGTACCGTTAGTTATCGACCCCGTACTAAGCGGAAGTGATAATACCCCCCTATCTGACAACTCCCAAACCAGCGTTTTGCTTGAGCGCCTATTACCATTAGCCACATTAATTACACCCAATATACCCGAGGCTGAAGCTTTAACAAATTCTTGCATCCAATCTATTTCTGATATGGAAAAAGCTGCAAAATCTCTCCAGCTAATCGCAGGAAAAAATACATCTATACTAATTACGGGAGGTCACCTACCCAATGCAGAAGATACCATTACAGACGTATTATGGCACAATGAACAATTTTATTATTTTTCGATTTCAAGACAGAACACCTCTGCCACACACGGTACTGGCTGTACATTAGCCACTGGAATCAGCTGTGGAATTGCACTAGGAAAAGACTTAATAGACGCAATAAAAACTGCCCAAGACTATTTACAGCAAGCAATACAAAATGCACCACATATTGGATCTGGCGCAGGACCACTTAACCATATATATAGATAGCTCTCTAGAACAACAACTTTAGTATTGCAGATTTTATGAAGTTCCTGTATAAACGCGGGCCTTATATAGCATAAGCGTAAAAAATAGCGTGAATTGCTGAATAAATATAACAAAAAATTCTATAGTCCGCGGAGACAATGATGAAAGAAAATATTCATCCTGATTATCATGAAATCACTGTAAAAATGACTAACGGTGAAACTTTTAAAACTTTTTCTACCTACGGGAAAGCTGGTGACGAGCTACGTTTAGATGTAGACCCAACAACACACCCAGCATGGACAGGTGGCGGTGCTATCCTTAATGAGAAAGCTGGTAAAGTTGCGAAATTTAATGAGCGTTTTGCTGGTCTATCCATCAAAAAACGTGCAGATGCAAGCTAAGGCAAACGCCTAAGTCACATTCTATTAAAAAAAACCTGCAGGTTTGTAATTTGCAGGTTTTTTTGTGTTTGATTGTAATAAAAAACTTTATAAAACCAGCATGACAGAAAAATATAAACATATTACTATTTATACTGATGGAGCATGCTCTGGAAACCCAGGCCCTGGCGGTTGGGGCGCTATTTTACAGTATAGCGAGACAACAAAAGAGCTATGCGGCGGCGAAACTGAAACAACCAATAATCGTATGGAATTAATGGCGGCAATCGAGGCCCTTAACGCCCTGAAAGAACCATGCAAAATTGACCTCCATACAGACAGCACCTATGTTCGAGATGGAATCATGAAATGGATTCATAGCTGGAAAAAAAAGGGCTGGAAAACCGCAGCAAAGAAGCCGGTTAAAAATGTTGACCTTTGGCAAGCACTAGATAGCGCAACTCATCGCCATGAAATAACTTGGCATTGGGTTAAGGGCCACAGTGGCCACCCAGGAAACGAAAAGGCTGATGAGCTAGCTCGTGCTGGTATACCTATATAATAATTAGGGTCTAGACAACTTTAGAGAGGTTTTTTTCTAAATTCATTTAATAGTAAGCGATAGATATTATCACACCGATGGTTAAAACGCCACTCTGATTCCTTGAGGTGCAGGTAAAATT
>Ga0316204_10009930_pt1 | contig 12483 bp, 14 predicted proteins | sample 6monrhotite_MG_2_FD_205661 | JGI IMG/M metagenome (GOLD analysis project Ga0316204, IMG submission 205661) | Microbial mat bacterial communities from mineral coupon in-situ incubated in ocean water Damariscotta River, Maine, United States -... | ecosystem: Environmental > Aquatic > Marine >...
AAACATGCTCGGCAAAGCGGGCGGCGTTATCGATCAGGTTGGTCAGCGCGCGGCGAATGGCATTGGGACGCAGCGGAATCATCATCTCGCTTTCCACATGCAGGTCAATAAAGCCGCCCTTGCGACGGGACTGGGAAATGACCGACTGAAGAAGATCACCCAGACTGGTTGGCAGCGCTTCTTCACCGCCCTCGCCCCGGGCGAAAGCCAGGTATTCTTCCAACATATGCTCCATCTCGGCGATGTCCTGCTTTATTTCAGCGCCTCCGCCATTCATTTCCAGATCAAGTTTCATGCGCGTCAGCGGCGTTCGCAGGTCGTGGGAAACCCCGGCTAACATTTCGGTGCGCTGAGATATCTGCCGGGCGATGCGGTCGCGCATGGCAATGAAAGCGGTAGCCGCGAGTCGAACCTCCGACGCCCCTTCGGGTTTGAATTTCGGAACGTCCCGGCCCTTGCCAAATTCATCGGCGGCTTCGGCCAGACGACGGATCGGCTTGACCTGATTACGCATGAAAATCGTCGCCACGGCAAACAGGATCAAAGATGAACCGACCATCCAGATAATAAACACGTACGTGGTCGTGCTAAATAAACGTTTGCGGTTGGTCAGCACCCGCAATACACCATCGGTCAATTGCACATCGATCATTACCATTCGATCGATCGTGCCGGTATCAATGCGGAATGGCCTACCGACCCCTTCCCTCAGCGCCTTAATCAGGGTGACTTCCAGCTTGCCATCAACGACATGGGGCACGTTTGGCAGGATCGCCAGTTCCTGGAAGCTTACTGTCATCGCCATGTGCCGGGCCGCCATATCGAACACCCGGAGACGGTTTTCAGGGACCGGGTCGCGATGCATCAGATCGATCACCGAGGCGATATCACCAGCAACATTTCGCGATAATTGCAGGGAAACCTTGGTCCAATGGCCCTCATAGAATATCAAACCGGAAATGACCTGCAAAAAAATCAGCGGTGTGACGATGATCATCAACGACCGATACAGCAGGCTTTTGGGCAGAAATTTTTTGATCCACATGATGTCAGTCCGGCCTTAGCACATATCCTTTGCCGCGTACCGTGTGCAGGTAAACCGGCAATTTAGGATTGTCTTCGATCTTTCGTCGCAGCCGCGTCACCTGCACGTCGATGGCTCGCTCGCCGCCCGTCGCCCCGGTCAATTCCGTCAAGTCTTCGCGACTGAGAACGGCACCGGCACGCCGAACCAGGGCATTCAGCAAAGCCACCTCGACATCAGTCAATCGAATCGGTTTGCCATTCTTGCTCAACTCGAAGCGTTCCACATCGTATGTCACCTCGCCCAGGCTGACCTTTACCGGCGTTTCAACTGCGACTGGCGCACGGCGCAGGATATTGTTGATGCGCAGCAACAATTCCCGCGGCTCGAACGGCTTGGTCAGATAGTCATCGGCACCACTTTCCAGGCCGGCGATACGGTTTTCAGTTTCCCCAAGCGCCGTCAACATCAGGATCGGAACCGGATTGACACGGGACAAATCGGCCGCAAATTCAAGGCCACTTTCCCCCGGCATCATCAGGTCCAGAACCAGAAGATCAAAAACCAATCCCGCCATGCGATTGCGGGCATCGGCGGCATCATTGGCGGCGGACACCCGAAAACCATTGTCGCTCAGATACTTGCGCAACAACTCGCGCAAGCGGTCATCATCATCGACGACAAGAATATGGGGAGGGTCGCTGTCCATAACAGATGTTCGCCTTCAATTATCGCCGGGAATCCGGTTGCGGTCGTCTTCGTTGATGATACCACGGAGAATCCTGCGAAATCCATTAATCGCATCGGATCCCGCTGCACCGAATGCCCCGGCGATCCGTTGACCTTGCCGAACCGTGAGCAGCGCTTCGAGTTTGTCACCGGGTGGGCACAGATACAGCAACCGCCTGCGCCCGTCGTCGGCATCGGGGCGCTGTTCAACAAAACCCTCATCGACAAGCTGCCGAAGCACCCGGGCGAGGCTCTGTTTGGTGATTTTCAATATGTCCAATAACTGACTGACCGTCATACCGGGGTGTCGGCCAACGAAGTAGATAACCCGGTGATGGGCCCGGCCAAACCCGTACTCTGCCAGAATAGCATCCGGTTCGGCGGTAAAATCCCGATAGGCATAAAACAACAGTTCGATGGCCTGTCGCAGTTCTTCGTCTTCCGGTTTGCTCATAGCGGTCCTTAAAACAATCGGCGGCCAGACAAAAAATAAGACAGCCTTGTTGACATATATTACCGTCACTGGTAGAAAACGCAAGATACTTATGTTTCAACGCCACTTTAGGAAAGATAATTACATGTCCGGCCCTTCATTCGATGACCGCGATGGTCTGATCTGGTTCGATGGCAAACTCGTTGACTGGCGTGATGCCAAAGTTCATGTCTTGAGCCATGGCTTGCACTACGCTTCAGCGGTTTTCGAAGGCGAACGTAGCTATTCGGGAAAAATATTTGAACTGACAAAACATTCCGAGCGACTGATCAATTCAGGCAATATACTGGGCTTTGACATACCCTATACAGCAGCTGAAATTGACGCCGCCTGCATCGAGACCTGCAAAGCCAACAATATCGTTGATGGCTATATTCGTCCCGTCGCCTGGCGGGGCAGCGAAATGATGGGTGTCAGCGCCCAGGAAACAAAAATCCACCTTTCCATCGCCACCTGGGTTTGGCCGTCGTATTTCACACCAGAAGCCCGCATGAAGGGCATCCGTCTGAAAACCGGCCCCTGGAAACGCCCGTCACCAGAAACCGAACCCGTACATTCCAAGGCGGCCGGTTTGTATATGATCTGCACCATTTCAAAACACCAGGTCGAAAGTGAAGGCTATGACGATGCGCTGATGCTCGACTGGCGCGGTCAGGTCGCAGAATCGACCGGTGCCAATATTTTCCTGTTCATGAAGGACGGTAAATTGCATACGCCGACGCCAGACTGTTTTCTCAATGGCATCACCCGGCAAACGGTCATCGGCCTGGCCAAAGCGCGCGGCATCGAGGTCGTTGAACGGGCCATCATGCCCGAGGAATTCGCCGATACCACAGAAGTTTTCCTGACGGGAACGGCGGCCGAAGTAACCCCGGTGAGCGAGATCGATGGCTACCGCTTCACCCCCGGCAAAGTTTGTAAAATGTTAATGGAAGACTACGACAAGGCCGTTGGTAAAGTCGCCCAGTAGATCACGCCCTGTCGGGTCCGGCAGGTCTTGAAAATAACGTGCTGTCTGCCCATGGCTTCAGAACTGACGCCCCATCTGCCCCCGACACGCGGGCCGGGTGGGGTGCCGCCCTTACGATGATGCAGGAACAGCGTCTCCCCGATCCGGTGATGGTGGCGGCCTCCGTGATCAACTGTTTGCGGGCGAGCGCGGGGGCCATAAAACTGCAAACCGTTCTCTACGGCTTTGACCGACCGGAAGAATTTGCAGATGTCACCAGCGCAATGCTCTAAGGCATGCCCCGTACGGATGGTTAACGCCAAACGAGAAGACTCGGTAGTTCTTCATGAAGGCCCGAAATACCCTAGAGACTGCCACCCGGATGTTTCAGGGCGGCCTGGTTGAGCTCGGTCGTGATGAAATCAAACGCCTCATCGACGGTATCCAGTCGGCGAAAGAGCTTTAAGTCTTCGGGAGAAACGGTGCCGAATTCGACCATGGCATCAAAATTGATGATCTTGTCCCAATAGTCGGTGCCGTACAAAACGATCGGTATTTTCTTGCCCAGTTTGTGGGTCTGTATCAACGTCATCAGCTCGAAAAATTCATCCATGGTGCCAAATCCACCGGGGAAGGCGAGCAAGGCTTTGGCCAGATAGGTGAACCAGAACTTGCGCATGAAGAAGTAATTAAACTCGAACGTCAGTTCCCGCGAGATATAGGGGTTGTCACACTGTTCGTGGGGAATTGATATATTCAGGCCAATATTCAACCCCTTGGCTTCTGATGCCCCCCGATTGGCCGCTTCCATCAGGCCCGGTCCGCCACCGGTGCAAACGACAAACCGCCGACGGCCCTTCTCCAGTTCCTTTGACCAAGTCGTCAGGCGCGAGGCAAGTTCGCGGGCGTCTTCATAATACCGCGACATGGCGAGCTTCCGTTCTGCCGCCTTGATTTCCAGCTCACCGCCATGCTCCTGCGCCGCCTGCAGGTTTTTAAGTGACTCTTCACGGGACTTCACTCGTGCCGAGCCAAAAAAGACTATGGTATCGCTGACCTTCAGGTCATCAAAGCGGGTTTCTGGCTCCATATATTCCGCCAGAATGCGCACCGTGCGCGCTTCCCGTCGCTTCAGGAAATCAATATTCTTGTAGGCCTTGACCGGCCATTCCTGATCGTCCGCCATAAGTCAGCCTTCCTGTTGATCGAGCTCGGTCAAATCATTCACCACCACCGTTCCCTTGGGAAACGGACTGTCATTGCCGGGTTCGACCCGGCCAACAAAATCAAGGCCCGTCGCCTGGGCTGCCCGATAATCTGTCATGGCATCGCCAATGAACAGACACTTGTTTGCAGCCAAATCAAATCGTGCCAGCAGCTCTTCGACAATGGGTTCCTTGCGCCGGGGCGAGCCGCAAACGGCATCGAAGAAGTGTGTCATCCCCCGCCTTTCAACGATTTCGCGCAGCTCTGTTTGCGGTGTTCCCGACACCACAAACATCTTCCTGGTTCCAAGGTTTCGTTGCAATAGATCTATCGACCCGGGCACGCCGGGACAGGCAATTACGGCGTCAAACACCGTATTGCTGTATTGCGTCGTCAATACTTTCAGGTCCGTATCGCTCAGATCCCGACCCAGGAAAATCTTGTGGCAATGAAGAATTTTTTCAACTCTGGAAATGCCTTCATGGTTTCTGTGATGGGTGACCACCTTGGCAATCACGTCTTCGCCGTAACCGGCATAAATATCCCGAAACGCTTGCGTCTTTATTTCTGCTGATTCGACAAGCACGCCATCAAAATCGAAAAACAGGGCATCGTAACGGATGGCTTTATTCCTTTTCCTCAGAACGCGACCATTTGTCGGCGGCCGCGTCATCACGTGATTTCGCCTCGACCCAATGGGCACCGTCGGCGTTTTCTTCCAGTTTCCAAAACGGTGCCTTGGTTTTTAACCAGTCAATCAGGAAATGACAGGCTTCAAACGCCGCTTCGCGATGGGCCGATGCCGCCACGACCAGAACAATATTGTCGCCCGGTTCCAGTCGTCCGTAACGGTGAATGATCAAACTATCCTGAAGCGGCCAACGCGCCTTGGCCTGGGCCTCGATTTCGGCCAATGCCTTTTCGGTCATGCCGGGATAGTGTTCCAGCGTCATGGCGCCACCACCTGCGGCGCTGTCGCCAAAATCACGGACCAGGCCGGCAAAAGCGCAGACCCCGCCAATGGCCGTATCGTCCCGGGTCATGCGGGATATTTCCAACCCCATGTCGAAATCTTCGGCTTGCACCCGGATCATAGGTCAGCCCCCGGTGACCGGCGGGAAAAAGGCGATTTCGTCGTTTTCGCCCAGTTCATGGTCCATGGAGACATGCTCCTGATTAACCGCTGCGCGAATAATCGACGGATCGCCAAATGCCGTCGCCATCTTCTCGTCTCGTTCGGCAAGCCAGGCAAGCAAATCTCCGACCGTTTTCACGCCTTCCGGCAACGGTATTTCTTCTTTGGATTTCCCGGCTTTTTCACGGACCCAGGCAAAATAAATCAGCTTCATGTGCGTACCTCTGAAAATGGCAGGAAATTGACCATTTCCCCTTCTTTAATTTGTGTTCGATCTTCTTCGAGTTCAACCAGTCCCTCGGCCCATACCATGGACGACAGCACCCCGGCCCCATCGGATTGATATTTCTGAGCCCGCACTGTGCCATCGTCACCCGGGTTTAAACGGCAACGCACCCATTCCCGACGGCCCGGTTTCTTTTTGTAGGAAAAGCCGGCAGCAATTTTGTAAAAGGCGGGTTTAATATCCGTGCCGCCAGACAACAAAATGATCACCGGCACCGCCACCCGCATGAACGTCACCATGGTCGCCACAGGGTTCCCCGGCAAGCCGACAAATACGGCATCGCCGATCTGTCCCAAGGCGACAGGACGACCCGGCTTGATGGCAAGACGCCAAAAATGAAGTTGACCCAGGGTTTCGACCGCCGCCCGGACATGGTCTTCGTCGCCGACAGATACCCCGCCCGAGGTAAAAATCAAATCGTGGCTTGCCGCAGCGGCAGCCAGTGCTGCGCTGATCGTCGCTTCGTCATCGGGCAGAATCCCCAGGTCATCGACGATACAACCCTGTGATTTCAACATTGCCATAACGGTAAAACGGTTGGCGTCAAAGACGCATCCTTGCGGCGCTTCCCCCGATGGGTCACGAATTTCATCACCCGTGGAAAACACCGCCGCCCGCAGCGGTTTATAGACCGATATACGGTCAACCCCGACCGAGGCAATAACGCCTAGATCCTGCGGTCGAAGCCGTCGCCCCGCAGGTGCGATAACCGACCCTGCCTTGATGTCTTCGCCGGCAAAGCGCCTGTTTGCACCTGCTTTCAAACCGGCAGGTAAGACAACATGGTCGCCATCCAAACGTACATCTTCCTGCATGAAGACGGTGTCGGGGCCTGATGGCATAGGTGCGCCAGTAAAGATCCGATACGCCTGCCCTTGCCGGGCGTCACCATCCAGCGGATGACCCGCCGCAATGACGCCCCCCAGAGCCAAGCGGGTATCGCCCTCCTGGGCCAAATCATCGGAATAAACCGCGTATCCATCGACCGCCGAATTGTCGTGCGGCGGTACGTTACGGCCAGCGATAATATCTTCGGCAAGAAAACACGACAGAGCATCCTGCAAGGGAACAATCTGCGTATCAGCCAGCGCCGACAAGCGCACGGCCAAATCCTTGAGGGCCGTTTCCAAAGGCGTCAGTTCGCCAGGACCAGCAAAACAATCGTCCTTAAGCTGGGCCATGGAACTTACCCGTTTCAAGTCCGCAATGGGCAACGATAAAATCTGCGATGGCGATGGTGTCGTTAAGATCGATCAGCGGTATGTCCAGATCGGTCAACGGCTGGTCACTTGAAATGGCGACTATGCTGGGGTCATCCCTGCATATCAAAGGCTTACCTGTGGCACCGCGACTGATTTCCATTTTGTCGTGACGATGCCGCTTAAATCCTTCGATCAACAGCAGGTCGACGGGTGTCATGCGTTTGATCAAATCGTCCATGTCTGGTTCCGGTGCATCGCGTAATTCATGCATGATCGCCCAGCGGGTCGATGACGTAATCAGGACTTCCTGCGCCCCGGCCATGCGGTGTTCATATGAATCCTTGCCCGGTTGATCCAGGTCGACACTATGATGGGTGTGTTTCATGGTCGAAACCCGATATCCCCTGCCAATCAGTTCCGGCAACAGCAACTTCAATAATGTCGTCTTGCCGCTGCCGCTCCAGCCGACCATTCCAAAAACTTTCATTCCCTGTCCACCACATCGTCCGTTTCCGAAATATGTTTCAATCCCGATTTCAAGTAGTCGTAACCTGTTCCCACGGTCAACGCGGCGGCGATCCAGATTCCGATAATCCCAATTTCCATCGTCGTGATGGGGCCAAAATCGGGTCCAGCGAAACCGACCAGCAGAAAACCCAAGGCCAACATCTGTATAAATGTCTTCCATTTCGCCAGCACTGTGACGGGGACGCGAACCTGAACTTCGGCGAGAAATTCCCGCAGGCCCGAAACCAGAATTTCCCGAAACAGGATAATCGCCGCCGGAATGACCGTAAGGCCGGTAATGCTGTCGTTGGCCACCAGCATAAGCAACACGGCCGCGATCAACAATTTGTCGGCAATGGGGTCCAGGAAACGCCCCATGGCCGATTGCTGGTGCCAGGCGCGCGCCAGATAGCCATCAAAAAAATCGGTGATACAGGCGTAGGTATAGACCGCGAAGGCTGTCCAATTCCCCAGCGGGCCAGGCAAATACATAAGCGCGATGATGACCGGAATGGCGACGATCCGCGAGAACGTCAGGATATTTGGTAAATTGAGCGGCATGTCAGTCGAAAACCTGGGTTGGTTGTTGGTCGTTGTAATTTAGGTGCAGTTTAGCCCGAGCCGTGGAACCAGTCATAGATTTTCTTGGCCATGGCTTTGCTGACCCCGTCAACGGCTTCCAGGTCGGCCAGACCCGCGGCCTCGACGGCACCGGCAGAACCAAACAGGTGCAGAAGTGCCTTCTTGCGTTTCGGCCCGATACCCGGCACGCCGTCAAGCGATGAGGCGACCGCCGCCTTGCCCCTTTTTTGCCGGTGAAAGCCAATAGCGAACCGGTGTGCCTCGTCGCGCAGACGTTGCAAGAAGTACAATACCGGGTCGCGCGCCGCCGGTGACAGAGGGTCGCGCCCGGTCCTGAAAATTCGTTCCCGCCCGGCGTTTCGATCAGGCCCCTTGGCGATGGCCGCCAAAGCCACATCGTCGATGCCCAGTTCTTCGAATACTTTTTGCGCCACACTCAACTGCCCCGCACCGCCGTCAACCAGGATCAGGTCTGGCCACATGCCGCGATCACGGTCGGGGTCTTCCTTGCGGGCGCGGGCGAAGCGGCGGCTCAAAACCTCGTACATCATGGCGTAGTCATCACCGGGTGCAATATCTTTGTCGCGAATGGTGAATTTTCGATAGGCGTTCTTCATCATCCCTTCAGGGCCGGCGACGATCATGGCACCGATTGCCTGGGTTCCTGACACATGGCTGTTATCGTACACTTCAATCCGACCCGGAGGGCCGTCCAGCTCGAGCAATTTAGCCAGACCATCAAGCAGCTTGCGTTGTGAGGCGCTTTCCGAAAGCCGGCGCTCCAGAGCCTCACGCGCATTGATCAGCGCATGATCCAGTAACTTGAGCTTGTCCCCCCGCTGGGGGCGGCTGATTTCGATCTTACGAGATGCGCGAACACCAAGCGCTTCGGCAATAAGCGCCTGACCATCGAGATGGTGAGACACCAAAATGTTCCGTGGCGGCTCCTTATTGTCATAAAACTGGCCGATAAAGGCTTCCAGGACGGCGGATTCATCGTCTTCCTTGGCATGACTTGGATAATAAGCCCGATTACCGTAATTGCGCCCGCCCCTGAAAAAGAACACCTGGACACAACTTTGACCTCCAGCCTGGTAAACGGCCATGACATCGGCCTCGACAATGCCCGAAGGGTTGATGTCCTGATGCGCCTGAATTCGGGTCAGTGCAGAAATTCGGTCCCGATAGACCGCAGCACTTTCAAAATCAAGCTCATCACTGGCCTGTTGCATGCGTTTGGAAAGCCCGCGCTGGATTTTTTGGCTTTGGCCGCTCAAAAAGGCCCGGGCCTCGCCGACCAACTGGGCATAACTGTCGTCACTGATATAACCGACGCAGGGTGCCGAACATCGCTTGATTTGATACAGCAGGCACGGCCGGGTGCGATTGGCGAAGACACTGTCGGAACACGTCCGCAGGAAAAAGCCGCGCTGTAATACCGTCAACGTTTCATTGACCGCCCATCCAGAGGCGAACGGACCATAATATTCCCCCTTGCCCGACGCGGCACCGCGGTGTTTCAGCACCTGGGGGTAGGCATGATCACTGGTCAGCAAAATTTTCGGAAAGGACTTGTCGTCACGCAACAGGATATTGTAACGCGGTTTATACCGCTTGATCAGATTGGCTTCCAACAACAAGGCTTCCGCCTCGGTATGGGTGGTGACAAATTCCATAGTCACCGTTTCCGCAATCATTCGGCGCAAACGATTTGACTGACGGTTCAAATTGCAATAGCTGGCGACCCGCTTTTTAAGGTTCTTTGCCTTGCCCACATAAAGTGCATCACCACGCGCATTGAGCATGCGGTATACGCCCGGCATACCCGGTAATGTTTTCAGGTAGCCTTCGATCACCGCCACCCCGGGAGGGGTCGCTGGCGTCAAAATTTCTGCTTCCTCGCCTGATTCCGTTCTTGACATAACCTAACGGTTTCCAATTCCATACCGCCTGAGGTAACTATCCACTATTCTTGTGGATAAGGCTGTTGAAAAAGCCACACAAAAACCGTTGACCCCACTAAACCCTTAGACTCCTCGACTTTGCACAAAAATTGTGCAGTTTTATAAGTCATTGTTTTTAAATAATAAAAACAATTCGGAGACGAGTCTGAATCAATCGGCGATTCTTTCTTAATGTTTTTGTATCGTAACGACTGAAAATACTCCCCTGTGCACAACTCCCGTCGCCACAGAACGGTAAATCCATTTTTTGCAAGGACTTGCAGGTTTTTCCGAAGGGAATACGCGACTAACTTTCGGGATTGAATCTCTCTATTTCAACTCCGACGCTGGCGGTGTCTTTAAAGACATCCAGTTTTTCCACCCGGACCCGGGCCGAACGCACCCTGAGATCACGCAGGCACATGGTGGCGATTTCTTCGGCCAGGGTTTCGACCAAATTGGTATGACCCAAGCCAACCAGGTCACGAACGCCATTGCTCAACTTTTCATAACAAACCACGTTCGCCAAATCATCGTTCAACCGCCCCCCCGGTTCGCCCTCGCGAACGGCCAGGTCCAGATTGATACGAACCCGCTGAGACGCTTCCTTTTCGTGTTGATAAACCCCGATCAGACATGACAGTTCAAGATCACGAACAAATACATGCCGGATAGCGGCCCGCGCATCGGCAATATTTATCGGTTGCACCAATTCCATTTTTCCCGCCGTCATGTCGTTTCCAATTCCTGATCCGTCGGCCTATCCGGCCATCCTGCCGTCCAAGGCAATTACCTGACCGGTAATCGACGGCGTGTCCACAATGAACCCAATGGCGCCAACTATTTCTTCTATCTGCACTTTAATCCCTAAAGCAGGCGACGACCACTGTTCCATATCCGCCTTATTGTAAACATCCCCCCGGGGCACAACAGGCCCCGGGCAGATGGCATTAAGCCGTATCTTCGGGGCAAGTGCCAATGCCTGCGCACCAAGCTGGGCATGGATCGGTGTTTCGGATCCCGCCAGATGGTCAAACAGATAGACAATATTGCCCGTCGCGCCCTCATCAATACCAGAGGCAAAGGCTTGTATTTGTGCTGCCTGATCCTGACCTGTCACACCGGAAATGACTGTTGCGGGCCAACCGGCGACGCTCAGGCCGTGCTCAATGTCGCCCTTAATCCCCATCCCCGCGTCAATAACAAGAACCGTCGCTGCCTGGGTTTGCGTCATCGCCATGCTCCTAACACTAGCTGATGAAGGCCAGCGCGCCACTGACCCCATAGGCCTGCAACGAAATATAAGCCGCATAGGCAGTTAAGAACAGGACCGACGCAACCCGCCCCAACCGCAATTTGCCCAACAAGTAGGGGATCATGAAGATCGTCACCGCCAACATCACCCACAGATCAAATTCCAGAATCTGGATCGGTGCGTTCAGCGGCGTCACCATGGTAACCAGCCCGACCACGGCCAACACATTAAACATGTTGGAACCGACTACGTTACCGATAGCAATATCGGAATGCCCCCGTACTGCGGCGACGATAGAAGCCGCCAATTCCGGTAACGAGGTGCCGATCGCCAAAACCGTCAACCCAATCACTTCTTCCGGAATGCCAAATTCACGGGCAACGGCGACACCGCCCTCGACCAACAGGTCGGCCCCGAAGACAAGCCCCGCCAGCCCCGCTAGCAGGGTCATCCACAGCACCCACATGGCACCGCCCAACCCTTTGTATTCTTCAATTTCCTGAATATGAAGTTCTGCCGCTTCTGGGTCCGCACCACTGGCTTCGCGACGATAGGAATCGCCAAGAAAAATGAACAGCGCAGTCAAGAGGACGGCCCCTTGCCATATTCCGATCTCGCCATACCAGCAAAAAAATGCAAACAGCAAACTGCCGCCGACCAGCATGGCTGTATCGCCGATCATCGCCATGGGCTTGACCATGATTGGCTTGACCAGTGCCGCCGCCCCGACAATCAAAAGCAAATTGGCGATGTTTGAGCCGATGACATTGCCCAGCGCCATATTGCCCGCCCCGGTTAACGCAGCATCAAGGCTTACCAGCATTTCCGGCGCTGACGTCCCGAAGGCAACAATCGTCAATCCGATCAACAAGGGCGAAACATTCAGCCTGGCGGCAATTGCGACGGCACCACGAACAAACACTTCGGCGCCACCAAGCAAAAACACAAAACCGGCAAGAATCATCAGATACATCATGGAAAATCGTAACCCAACAGAATCAATTTATTGTGAAACGGCAAGATGCCTGAATTCGTTCACCACATCCATATAAAGCTCGCGCTTGAAGGGAACAATCAAATCGACCAGATCATCGACGGGGGCCCATTTCCAGTCCGAAAATTCGACATGGTCGCCCGAAGCAATATCGATCTCGTCGTCATCACCCAGCAAA
>Ga0316204_10009931_pt1 | contig 12480 bp, 10 predicted proteins | sample 6monrhotite_MG_2_FD_205661 | JGI IMG/M metagenome (GOLD analysis project Ga0316204, IMG submission 205661) | Microbial mat bacterial communities from mineral coupon in-situ incubated in ocean water Damariscotta River, Maine, United States -... | ecosystem: Environmental > Aquatic > Marine >...
AACTTAGCGTGTTTTTTTAATAGTAATTCTTGGATATTGGTGAAGTTTTGGTTAATATTAATGTAAATAACAAATATATGAATTTCATTGAGTTGTATGGAGCTATAAATGAATAAAAAATTTAGAAAATTAATCCTTCCTGTTAGTCTGCTGATAGCATCTCAGTCTTATGGGTTAGGCTTAGGTAACTTACAAGTCAATTCAGCTTTAGATGAAGTATTGGAAGGGAAAATTCCCTTTATACTAGATGGCACTGAGGAAATTGAAAAAATTAAAGTTGCTGTTGCGTCAAATTCTGATTATGAGCGTGTTGGTCTAGATAAATCTTTTGTGCCTTCCAATATTACAGTAGAAATACTAGAAGAAGGAGGTGGGAAATATATACAAATTTCTTCAAAAGGGCCTGTCAGTGAACCAATAGTTTCACTGCTTTTGGTTGTGGATTGGGCAAATGGACATTTATTAAGAGAATACACTTTGTTATTAGATCCTCCGATATTTACCTCAACCTCAGAGCAAAGCTATTCAGAACCCGTTCAAACTCAAACTTATGAAGCGCCAGAAATAATCGAAGATAGTAATCAGGCTGTTGATCAAGAAGATTCAAATATTTCATTTAGACAATCTAACCAAGTCGTAGTCAAATCGGGAGATACTCTCTGGAAAATAGCCAAAGAAGCAAATACTGGATCTTCTAGTATTCAACAAACAATGGTTGCGATTTTCAATAATAATATATCTTCATTTCAAAATGATAATATGAATTTATTGAAGAAGGGAGCAACGCTAATTATTCCTGATTCAGATCAAGTTGCCATGGTGTCTACTGGCCAAGCTGAAGAGGATGTGAAACTTGCTGTTCAAAATTGGTCAAGATTACAAAATATCGATAGTGACAGTAATAGTGCTTCAAGTACAAATGTTGATTATGGTATAGAATTAGTGCCTCCAAATGATTCAGATTCAACTGATACTAATAACGCTTCTGGTTCTAATGCTGAAAAAATTAATGCCAGAACCATGGCTGAATTAAATAAGGCTAAAGAAGAGTTGGCAAGCTACAATCTTGAAAATTCTGAATTATCAAGCCGTGTTGCTGAGCTTGAACAAATTGTTAAAGATCAAGAATTAGCATTATCGATGAAAGATTCAAATCTTGCTCAATTACAAAATCAAATATCATCACAAGATGATTTAAATAATACTGATATATCCGATGACACTCTTGCTGTGGCAAATGATACATCTTTGACTGGAGACGAGGTGTCTGGTGAAGATGATGTTTGGGATGAAAGTTTAGATACAGAACAACTGGCATCAATTGAAACTGATGAACAGGTAGATGAACAGTTAACTGATGACTCAAGCGATATTGTTATTGATGATGGTTTGATTGAAGTTGCTGATACTGATTCTGACGAAGCCAACGAAACTAATGAAAAATTAACAGTTGAAAAGCCACAAGTTGCCCAAAATAAACCGTCCAATAAAGAAAAAACTTTTATGGAAAAAATGATGGACTATAAATTTGAAGGTCTTATTGGATTAGGGGTTTTATTACTTGGACTATTAGGATTTACTTACTTTAAGCGAAAAAATAAAGATGATGAAACAGGATCTGGTGACTTTTTAGATAGTATTTCGAATAAAAATAACATGTTAGGTGGTGATTCGGAATCTACAGAATTGGATTTGTCAAATTTAGAAGATGATATAGATGACGAGTTGCATAATATTGGCGATGAAGCGCAAGATATAAGTGATGAGTTGAACGATATTGATGATGAGTTACAAGAAATTGAACCTGAAGTAGATGTAATGAATGAAGAAAGTGAACTTTCAGAGGATGACTTTGATTTAGATATTGAAGATGTTGTCACGGAAGATGCTGAAGATGGTGAAAATGCCGGTGAAACTGATTTGTCTGACATGGGCTTCGACAACCTTGAGTTAAATGAAGAGGGAGAAATTGAAGGGTTGGAAGAGGATACAGATAATGATTTAAATTTAGATTTCGAAAATAATGAATTCGATGACTTAGATGATAAAGAATCAACTGAACAACAATTAGAAGATGATTTCGATTTAGATCTAGGAATTGGTCAGGATGACAATGAACTTGATGAAGTTGTTGGTGATAGTGATGAACTTGAAGAGTTGGTGTTTGATACAGGAGAAAGGTCTATTATTGTAGATGAAACTGAAAATAACGAGTCAAATGTAGAAGAAGATTTAGAGTTTGATATTGATGAAGATTTGTTTGCAACAGATGATTTAGATTTGGACTTTGATGAAGAAGATAGCGATAAAGATGATGAGAAGACTGAGTTGTCTATAGATGCTTTAAGTGTTGATGATATTGAATCTAATGATGATGAGTTGACCTTGGAAATTGAAGAAGATAACGATAAAACTGAATTAGATCTAGATACACTAGACCTTGATGAAATTGAAGAGCCTGAAGAAGAAGTAGATATCGGTCTTGATTTTGACGATATGGTTGATGATGATGCTATTGATACTAAATTAGATTTAGCAAAAGCTTATTTTGAGATGGGTGATAATGCAGGAGCTAGTCAAATGATTGAAGAAATTCTAGAAGAGGGCAGTGACGAGCAAAAAGCTAAAGCTGAAGAATTGAAAAATGAATTAAATAATTCATAAAAAAATCTTTTTGTAAAATTATTTAAGGCTGTTGGTAGTAAAATCTAACAGCCTTATTTTATTTTAAAGAAGTTTTTTATATTACGGATATGAATTAATTTATAAATTGTTATTTATTAAAAATACATTTATATCTTTTCATACATTTGAATTGTAGTTATATAGTGGTTTACATGAAAAAGCTGTTTAAAAAATATATTTAAAATGAGATTTGCTTGCGGAATTGAATATGATGGTCATGGGTTTTTGGGGTTCCAAAAGCAAGTTCAAGAACCTACTATTCAAAATAGTTTAGAAGTGGCCATTGCTAAAGTAGCCAACCATGCTATTCGTTTAGTTTGTTCTGGACGCACAGATACAGGGGTTAGTGCAACAGCACAAGTCATACATTTTGATACAGATGTTGTAAGAACCAAATATCAATGGATAATGGGTGTCAATACTAATTTGCCTCCTGGAATTTCACTGTTGTGGATTAAGGAAGTTTCAGATGAATTTCACGCCAGATTTTCTGCGATTCAGCGCAGTTATCGTTATACAATTTTAAATCGTTGGATTAGGCCTGCACTCAATAGGCACAGTGTGACGTGGGAAAAATTACCTCTTGATGCCAATAAAATGCATCAAGCAGCTCAATACTTACTTGGTAAACAAGACTTTAATGCCTTTAGGTCTTCTGCATGCCAATCAAAAACTCCAATTAAAACAATTGATGCTATATCTGTAAAACGGATTGATAATACAGTCATTATGGACGTATCGGCTTCTGGTTTTTTACACCACATGATAAGAAATATTATTGGAACTTTGTTGCCAATAGGTCGTGGAGAAAAAAGTGTAGAATCTATGTTGGAAATCTTGTTAAGTAAAGACAGGACACTAGCTGGGGTAACAGCTTCACCCAATGGGCTGTCCTTTAATAGTGTGAAATACCCGAAATATTTTAACTTGCCAGAAAAAGCTATTGATGATCATTTGCCTAAGCATTATGGAAAATAGATTATTTACAAAATTCTGTGGTATCACAAGTTTAAAAGACGCGCTTAATGCACAGAGTGCTGGATGTGATGCAGTTGGTTTTGTTTTTGTTAAATCGTCAAAACGATATATTGAACTGAGTATCTGTAAAAATATCATAAACCAATTATCACCAGCATTAATGAAAGTTGCTCTATTTGCCAATAATAGTGAAAGTGAAATTAGAGAAACTATCGATCAATGCTCTTTTCATGTGTTACAATTCCATGGTTCTGAAAGTGCTGAATTTTGTAGGCAATGGGGACGACCCTATTGGAAAGCTGTGCCCATGGCAGATGATATTGATTTGATCACTTATGTGGAAAAATATCCTGATGCAAATGGTTTTTTACTTGATAACTTTGGTAAAAATCAATCAGGAGGTAGCGGTAAAAAATTTTCTTGGAATATACTTCCAGATAAATTAGATAACAAGTGGATATTGGCAGGTGGTTTGAGTGTTGAAAATATTCATGACGCAAAGAAAATGTCCGGATTGGACTTCTTTGATGTGAGTTCTGGAATTGAAGTGTCGCCTGGAATAAAATCAAAAACTAAAATGATAAACTTTATAAAAAATTTAAATGATTAATTATTACGACTATCCCGACCATAAAGGTCATTTTGAAAAATTTGGAGGTATATTTGCATCTGAAACACTTATGTTGTGCTTGAAAGAATTGCAAGTTGCTTATGATAAACTAAAACTAAGTAAGGCTTTTCAAAATGAGTTTTATTATGATTTGGCCCATTATGTTGGTAGACCATCACCACTGTATTTTGCCAAAAGGCTGACCCAAAATGTGGGTGGTGCACAATTGTGGTTGAAAAGAGAAGATTTAAATCATACTGGTGCACATAAAATAAATAATACTGTAGGGCAAATATTAATGGCAAAAGCCATGGGTAAAAAACGTATTATCGCTGAAACTGGAGCAGGACAGCATGGTGTGGCAACAGCTACAGTTGCAGCCAGATTAGGTTTGAAATGTGTTGTTTATATGGGAGAGGTAGATATTCAAAGACAAGCGATAAACGTCTATCGCATGAAATTACTTGGAGCTGAAGTTGTTAGCGTTAATTCCGGTTCTAAGACGCTTAAAGATGCGTTAAATGAAGCTATGCGTGACTGGGTTGCTAATGTCGATGATACTTTTTATATCATTGGAACAGTGGCTGGACCGGCACCCTATCCAGAAATGGTCAGAGATTTTAATTCTATTGTTGGAAAAGAAGCAAAACAGCAGTTTGATCAACAAGTTGGTGGATTACCGGATGCATTAGTAGCTTGTGTTGGCGGCGGCTCTAATGCTATGGGCCTATTTCATGAATTCCTCAATGATGAATCTGTTAGTTTATATGGAGTTGAGGCCGAAGGGCTTGGCATGAATACAGGTAAACATGCTGCTTCTATCTCGGAAGGAAAAATAGGAGTGCTTCATGGAAATAGAACCTATGTTATGTCTGAAGAAGATGGTCAGATTATTGAAACTCATTCAATATCAGCAGGCTTAGACTATCCAGGTGTGGGTCCAGAACACGCGTTTTTACACCATACTAAGAGAGCTAATTATGTTTTAGCCAACGATAAAGAAGCCCTTAATGCCTTTCATTTACTAACAGAAATTGAAGGAATACTGCCAGCTTTGGAAAGTTCACATGCAGTGGCTTATGGAATAAAGTTAGCACAGAAATTAGATAAAGATAAAAATATTATCATTAATTTATCTGGAAGAGGCGATAAAGATGTTCATACGATAGCTGCTTTAGAAGGAATTAAAATATGAGCCGTTTAGAAAAAACTTTTAAAAAGTTAAACAAAAAAAATAAAAAAGCACTAATCCCCTTCATTACTGCAGGCCATCCACATCCTCTTTTAACTGTGCCTGCCATGCATTCATTGGTAAAAAATGGTGCAAATATTATTGAATTAGGTATGCCGTTTTCTGATCCAATGGCTGATGGTCTTATCATTCAGGAGTCTTCTGAAAAGGCAATTAATCATGGGATGACTTTAAGTGTAGTATTAAATATTGTCAGTGAATTTAGAGAAACAGATAAAACCACACCAATAGTTCTTATGGGATACTTAAATCCGATTGAGAATTTTGGGTATGAAGAATTTGTAAAAACAGCTGCAAGTTCAGGTGTCGATGCGTTGTTAATAGTAGATTGTCCACCTGAGGAATCTGAAAAGTTACTGATTTTATTGAAAAAGTATGAAATAAACCAAATATTTTTAATTGCACCGACTACGGATAAAAAAAGACAGATGTTTATTTTGTCTCAATCTTCTGGATTTGTGTATTGCGTCGCCTTAAAGGGTGTTACAGGTGCAAATGATTTAGAGTTTGAAGGTTTAGAAAAAAGAATAAATTCAATTAGATCAATTTCAGACATACCTATTGCTATCGGATTTGGTGTGAAAGATATATCATCAGCATTAGAAGTTGCAAAATATGGTGATGCCATTGTAATAGGCTCTGCATTGGTGAGTTTATTAGACAAATGTCAAGACCAAAAAGACATTGAGCAAGCAATCAAAAAATTTATTAAACCTATAGCCAGTGCTATAAATAAATAATAGAGAAATTATTATGAGTTGGTTTCAAAAAATAAAATTATCAAGAATTCGAACCGAAGGTGGGAATAAAAAGAAAAACGTACCAGAAGGATTGTGGACAAAATGTGAAAAATGCGATGAGGTTTTATATCAGCCTGAATTGGAAAAATCAGCACGTGTCTGTCCAAAATGTGGGTTTCATGGACGTTTAACTGGACGCGCTAGATTGTTAAATTTTTTAGATATAGATTCAACTCAAGAAATTGCAGGTAATTTAGAGTCTCTTGACCCATTAAAATTTAAAGACTCAAAGAAATATAAAGACAGAACTTTGCAAGCCCAAAAGAAAACTGGCGAAAAAGATGCTTTAATTGCTATGACAGGTAAATTATTGGGAGAAGATATTGTAGCTTCGGCTTTTAGCTTTAGTTATATGGGTGGTTCTATGGGTTCTGTAGTAGGAGAGAAATTCGTTAGAGCTGCGCACATTGCTTTAAATAAAAAAATTCCATTTATTAATTTCTCAGCATCTGGTGGCGCAAGAATGCAAGAGTCGTTATTCTCATTAATGCAAATGGCGAAAACATCGGCTGCATTAAAAAAATTACAAAATGCTGGCATCCCATATATCTCAGTATTAACTAACCCTACCACAGGTGGTGTTTCTGCAAGTTTAGCTTTATTAGGTGATATAAATATTGCAGAACCTGATGCATTGATTTGCTTTGCTGGACCTAGGGTAATTGAGCAAACTGTAAGAGAAAAATTACCTGATGGATTTCAACGTTCTGAGTTTTTACAAGAACATGGTGCAATAGACATGATTGTTGATAGAAGAGAAATGCGTACAACTATTAATAGAATATTGTTATTATTGAAAAATTCTGATTCTCCAATAATTGAACCTGACGAAATTATCACCAGAGATGAAGCGCTTGATGAAAGTAACAAAAAAGAAGTCGCTTAAAGATTGGTTAAACCTTCTTGAAACAAAACATAGTAAGAAAATTGATCTTGGGTTAACCCGTGTAACCCAAGTCTATAATAATTTAAAATTAGGGAAAATTGCCGAAACTGTGATTACAGTTGCTGGAACCAATGGAAAAGGTTCTACTGTAGCTATACTTTCTAGTCTTTGTCAAAAAGCAAACTATAAAGTTGGTGCATTCACATCTCCTCATATTATTTATTTTAATGAAAGAATAAAGGTTAATGATCAAGCAGTTAATGATGCTCAAATTATTAAAGCATTTGAGCTCATTGAATGCCATTTAAATCATATTACATTAAGTTATTTTGAATATGCAACATTAGCTGCATTGATTATCTTCAAACAACAAAAAGTTGATATTTGTGTATTAGAAGTAGGACTTGGAGGACGTCTTGATTCGGTTAATATTGTCGACACAGACTGTGCTATCATTACTACCGTTGACATAGATCATACAACTTGGCTTGGAAATGATATTGAGTCTATCGCTTTCGAAAAGGCAGGGATTATGAGGAAGAATAAGCCAGTGATATATGGAGATAATAATTGCCCAAAATCGATCATTCAGCATGCTAAAAAAATTAATGCCGAATTAACTTTTGCAACTGATCGAAATATTAAATTGTATGAATTAAATATTCTTGGTGATTACCAAAAAACAAATGCCAGAACGGCAATTACAGCGATAGATAAACTTCAGCATATAAAAATCAATGATGAAATAATTAAAAATGCACTAAAAAACATAAAGTTACAAGGGAGACTGCAAATTATTTCAGAGAGTCCAACTCTTATAATCGATGTTTCTCATAATAAACAAGCGGCACATGAATTGTCATTGTGGTTATCTAATAATCCAATTGAGGGAAAAACAATTGCTGTTTTTGCAGTGTTGGCAGACAAGGAACCTGTTGATTGGTTGACTGAATTCAAGCAAACAATTGATGTGTGGTGTATTTCATCTGTTAATTATGATAGAGCTATGCCTACTAACGATCTATTACAGGTGTTGTCAAATAGTGCAAAGTTAATCACTTCATTTGATTCTGTTAGAGAGGCTTTATCTGCTGCAAAAGAAATAGCAGAAGAAAACGATAGAATATTAGTATTTGGTTCATTTTATACTGTCAGTGAAGCCATGCAATAATGATTGTAGACTTACATTGTCATAGCCATTATTCAGATGGTTCTTTAAGCCCGTTATCTTTAATTAAACTGGCTGAAGAAAATCAAGTTGAAGTCTTATCAATCACTGATCATGATAATGTCGATGCATATAAAGAAATACAAAAAATTAAAACTGATATAAAAATTATTCCAGGTATTGAGTTTTCCACATCTTGGAATAAAGTAGGTGTGCACATTGTTGGAATAAATATTGATACGAAGTCAAATTTTTTAGTTTCAGCCATTAATAAGCAAAAACAGACTAGGTTAATTCGCGCAGAAATAATTGCAAAAAGATTAGAAAAAACAGGGTTGGTTAATGCCTTAAATAAAATTAATAAAAATGGAAATATAGGTCAAATTGGACGACCGGATTTTGCTAAGCTATTGGTTAATGAAGGCATTGCTAAAGATTGGAATTATGCATTTAAAAAGTTTCTTGGTGCTGGTAAAATTGGTGATGTTAAAAATAGCTGGCTGCCATTAGAAGAGGTGCTCAATAGTATAATACAATCTGGAGGAATTCCTGTTTTGGCACACCCTTTGTATTACAAAATGACTAATAGTAAATTAAAAAGACTAATTTCTGATTTTAAACGTATGGGTGGCCAAGGTATTGAAGTGTTAAATGGTTATCAGAATCCATTAAAAACTAACTATTTGAGACAACTTTGTAAGGATTTTGGGTTGAAAGCATCAATAGGATCTGACTTTCATAACCCTTCAAATTGGAGTAAATTAGGTTGTCCGTCTTCAGTAATTATGGATCTTGAAGCTGTTTGGTAAATTGTTTTAATTATTTTTAATCATCGCATAGATATTGAATTTTGAATTGCTATTTTGTTTTTGTACTTTGCCAAAAATTCTTTTCAACTGACTGGAATAGGGAAGATGTCTATTGGCAACTACTATAAAATGACCTTTTGATTTTAAGGTTTTATGTGCTTGTTTAAACATTTTCATTGCGATATCTATTCCCACAGAATGAGATTGATGAAAAGGTGGATTGCAGACAATTAAATCAACTGAGTTAGCTTCAATTTTATCTAAACAATCATTAACTATAAATTGATGAGAATGCTTGCTTGATATGTTGTTTTCAATGGTTAGTTTGGCAGATGCAATAGCCATAAATGACTCATCAATAAAAGTAACAGTGGCATTTGGATGTGTTTTTGCCAAATTTAGTCCTACTATTCCATTGCCGCATCCTAAATCAATAATGGATTTTACATTTTCATATCGAGGTAAATTTTCTAATAAAAACCTAGTACCAATGTCTAGAGATTTTTTTGAAAAGACATTTGAGTGATTGTAAATTGCATAATTAGTATTTTCTTGAATGAAAATGACTGGATAAGAAGAGTTGACTACTTTTTCTTCTAATTTTACAAAAATCAGACGGGCCTTCTTTTTAGCTAATGATGTGGATGTTTTTCCTAGTGTTTTTTCAAGTATTTTCCAGACAGATTTTGGTGTGGTTTTGATCATTCCTGCAACAATAATAATACAATTGTCTTTTAAAAGTGGTTTAATTTTAACTAAATAATCTTGTAAGAAGTCTAATGTTTTTGGGACTTTTATTAGTAGTAAATCAAAATAAATATTCGGATTTGAAAGGCTATCGATAAATTTAATATTTTCAGAATTTATATGGTTTAAATGCCTATTTTTTTCTGTACCAATTTGAGAAAGTAAAGAGTCAGTTACATAAGTGGGGTTATATTGTTGTAAGCTTAATGGTAATGCACCAAAACTATCATTAAAAATCAATATTTTCATGTTTGATAAATCAATTTTTTCTGTAAATAAATAGTTCAACAAATATTCATCGGCTGCATCCCACGCTCGTAATGTTTTATCCGAAGAGTAAGGGTATCTATTTAATTGAAGATTCTCAAAAGGGTTCCTAAAGTGATTTGACATATATATATATTTATAAAACAAAATTTGAATTGTATAAAATATCAAACAATCATCATATTGATTTAACATTATATTTTAAATAACTCCAGTTTTTTGTGGTAAAATATCAAACCATGAGTATCAAAACTGATTTATTAGAATTTAAGCAAGGAGATATAATTTTCATGGCAGGGGACAGTGCTCACTGTGCATATATTGTAGAATCAGGGCATGTTGGCTTGTATACAGAAGGAAAGGAAAATAATTTAATAGCAACACTGGACAAAGGAGAATTGTTAGGTGAAATGGGGATTATAAATGATGCTGTTCGATCAATCAGTGCTTATGCAGACTCAGACGTGGTATTGCTAGTCATTGATCGGGAGCAAATTACTAACCGCCTAGAAAACTCAGACCCCATTATTCGCGGTGTAATGGAAGTTTTGTTAAGAAGAATCAGAAACATGCTAAATGAGGATTACTATGAAAGTGTGGTTGTAGAAACTGAGAATCTCATTGTCACAAAAGGCATGCATAAAATACGTTTTGAAAAAGAGCTTTTTAGAGCGTTAGACAAAGATGAGTTGATCAATGTTTATCAACCCATGGTCAATCTAAAAGAAGGGTATATTGCAGGTTTTGAGGCCCTGAGCCGTTGGCTGCATCCTGAAAAAGGAATGGTATCACCTTTTGAATTTATTTCTTTGGCAGAAGAGAGTGATTTTATAGTTCCCATGGGGATTAATATTTTTAATAATGCCTGCAAACAATTGGCTGAGTTTCAAAAAATTAGAAATTTAAGTGATCCTAATTTGCCAGATCTTTTTATGAGTATAAATGTTTCAGCAAGTCAATTAACCGCAGACAATTTTCTTAAAAAAATCAAGGCTATCACCAAGGAACATGGTGTTAAGCCTAGAAATATAAAAATTGAAATTACGGAAAGTCAGGTTGTTGATTATCAGTCAATTCAAGTATGGATTGATGAATGTAATGCCTTTGGTTTTCAGTTGTCATTAGATGATTTTGGGACTGGATATTCTGGATTTCAGCATTTGTTAGAACTTGACTTTCATACCATAAAAATTGATCAAGCGTTTATCAAAACCATTGAAACCAATAAGAAGAGTATCATAATGTTAGAAGTCATTACAGACATGGCTAAGAGATTAAATATGTCAGTTGTTGCTGAGGGCATTGAAGATTTAAAAAGTGCAAAATTACTAACTAAAATTGGTGTAGACTATGGACAAGGATACTATTTTTACAAACCCATGTTGGCAGAGGAAGTCATTAAAAAATTAAGTTAATTAAACAACAATTATTTAGTTAAATTCCCATGTTTTTTATCTCTATATGCAAATACTTTTAAGTATTATTATGTTATAATTCCTCGATTGGAAAATAGAAAATAGGAAACTAAATAATGGTCGATGAAACCACCGAAAATTCAGATATTCTCAAAGTAAATCTCGAAGATGAAATGAAAAAATCCTACTTGGATTATGCCATGAGTGTAATTGTTGGTAGGGCTTTACCAGATGTGAGAGATGGCTTAAAACCTGTTCATAGACGTGTACTTTTCGCCATGAGTGAATTAGGTAATGATTGGAATAAAGCCTATAAAAAGTCTGCACGTATTGTTGGTGATGTCATCGGTAAGTATCATCCTCATGGCGATACTGCCGTATATGACACAATTGTAAGGATGGCACAACCTTTTTCCTTGCGTTATATGCTGGTAGATGGTCAAGGTAATTTTGGTTCTGTAGATGGAGATTCAGCTGCAGCAATGAGATATACAGAAATTCGTATGTCAAAAATTGCTCATCATTTATTGGCTGATATTGATAAAGAAACAGTTGATTTTAGAGCTAACTATGATGAGTCAGAACATGAGCCTGTCGTATTGCCATCTAGAATTCCAAATTTATTAGTTAATGGATCATCTGGTATTGCTGTAGGTATGGCAACTAATATACCTCCACATAATTTAACAGAAGTGGTTGATGCAGTAATTGCCATGTCTCATAAACCAGACATCACTGTTGATGAATTGTTGGAATACATGCCAGGTCCAGATTTTCCTACAGCGGCCATAATTAATGGTGCAAAAGGCATTCGTGAAGCCTATGAAACAGGAAAGGGTAAGATATACATGCGTGCTAAAACG
>Ga0316204_10009932_pt1 | contig 12480 bp, 15 predicted proteins | sample 6monrhotite_MG_2_FD_205661 | JGI IMG/M metagenome (GOLD analysis project Ga0316204, IMG submission 205661) | Microbial mat bacterial communities from mineral coupon in-situ incubated in ocean water Damariscotta River, Maine, United States -... | ecosystem: Environmental > Aquatic > Marine >...
CCCCACGAAGTCATGCCACCTAATGTATTCCCTATTGTGGCGACAATCACTAACAAAAAAATGGGGCTATTATTATTTGAAGTTAAATACGCGAGAACCGCTTCAGAACCACCGGGAAAAAGGGTGGAAGAAATAAACGCACTAACAAAAAGCAACCAAAGAGACATAAGTGATTATTTCATCAATTTCAGACATAAAAAAAGGGATGCCAAAGCATCCCTTTCTTGAAAAGTTTTAAGTTTGAATCAAACTTAGAACTTAACGATCATACCAAAACCTACTTCATCAGAATCAGCAGAACCAGCTGCATCATTGTCTGTAGAAGTGTAACCAGCATAAGCTGAAGCAGATTTGTTTATTTTCTTCATAACACCTAAGCGATAGAATTCTGAATCATCAGCAGCAACATCACCTGAGCGAGTAGCGTAAGTAAAGTCTGCGCTTAAACCACCACCTAAGTTAAAGTCAGCACCAAGAGAGATTGAATCAGTTGCATTACCTGCGCCTACAGCACCGTCTTTATCCATAGAAGTGTAGTTTAAAGAAGCAGTAATGGTACCGAACTTCATTTTACCACCAACTTTGATGTTGCTTTGGCTTGCGTATGGAGGAGATAAGCTATCACCATCAGCTGCGCCATTGTTATAACCAACCCAGTAATCAACTGCGCCTGCTTTACCACTTACGCCAACTGCAATATGACCATTGTTAGTGTCAGTGTTTTCAGATGCACCATATTGAATTTTAACTTTTGCGCCGCCAGCTTTAGTCGTTAATTGGAATACATCATCAACGAAGCTTGAAGAACCGTATCTTGAGCTAGTGTAAGAATTCGCTACTGTGCTACGAGTTTCTAAGAATGTACCAATGTACTTATCTTTTTCTAAGTTTTTAAGAGCACCACCCATACGACCAGCTTGTACAGCCATGCCATTATCGAATTTATAACCTAAGTAAACATCACGCTTAGTCTTATCAAAAGTACTAATATCTGCTTCTGCACCAGAAGTATCAATAGTAACATCATCACGACCTAAACGTTCGTCTAATGCGATACGAGCATATGCTTGACCAGCAGTACCGTCGAATTGTAGACGAGTAGTACCACTATCACTTAGACCACGTGGATCATTAGTAGCACCATCAGTGCTTTTGCTAGTGAAATCTAAGCCTACACGACCAGACATTTTCATGTCAGCCATAGCGACTGGAGCAGCCATTACTGATGCAACAGCGATTGCAATTAGTTTTTTGTTCATTATGAACTCCTTCATTTTTATTAAATGTAAAAATATATATATTTTTTTATTTTTGAGTCAGTTAGGTAAAAAACTCACGTGTATTTATACGCCAGTGGTGACATTGACGCAACACTTTTTTCCAAAAAAACAACATTCATCACATTTGTTGTTTTTTTGCTACAAATGAATGGATTTTGTAAATATTTCACCGCAAAGACGATGCGAGAACGTGCGGAAGTGGGTTGGGGTATGCTGAACGAAACGCGCAGCGGTTCTAAAGTGCGGAGAGCGCTAAGAAAACACGCTAATTTAACGAACTTTTTTGATTAGAGTCCTACTCTACTCCAGCGGGTGCTGTTTTAAATATTTTTTAACTTTGCGAGCTTCGCGCCTCTGCGGTGAAATGGTTTTAGATTTTGCTATTTTTTAAAACAAAAAAAATCCGGCAAAAGCCGGATTTTTCGAAACGATAATGAAAATATTAACGTTTTGAGTATTGTGGACGTTTACGTGCTTTATGTAAGCCAACTTTCTTACGCTCAACTTCACGAGCATCACGTGTCACATAACCCGCTTTACGTAATGATGGGCGTAATGTTTCATCAAAAACCATTAACGCGCGTGTAATACCGTGACGAATCGCACCAGCTTGGCCAGTGTTACCGCCACCTTTAACAAACACGTTTACATCGAAATCTGCTAATTTGTCAGCAAGTTCTAAAGGCTGGCGTACAACCATGCGTGATGTTTCACGACCGAAATATTGCTCGATTGTGCGGTTATTAATGTTGATGTTGCCGCTACCTTTAGTCAGGTATACACGAGCGGTTGAGCTCTTACGACGACCAGTACTGTAATATGTTTCTGCCATGATTAAATTTCCAATGCTTTAGGCTGTTGTGCTGCGTGGTTATGTTCTGAACCGGCATACACTTTAAGTTTGCGGAACATGTCACGGCCTAGTGGGTTTTTAGGCAACATGCCTTTAACCGCTTTTTCAATGATCATTTCTGGCTTAGTCGCCTGTAATTTATCAAATGTGACCGATTTTAAACCACCTGGATAACCCGTGTGGTGATGATAGATTTTATTTTTAAATTTGTTGCCTGTTACTGCCACTTTCTCAGCGTTGATCACGACAATGTAGTCGCCTGTATCAACGTGTGGAGTATATTCAGCTTTATGCTTACCGCGCAGACGACGTGCAATTTCAGTCGCCAAACGACCTAATACTTTGTTTTCTGCATCAATTACGAACCAATCGCGTTTGACGGTTTCTGGTTTGGCACTAAAAGTTTTCATTGTTTCGCCTGTTCGGAGTTGTTCTGTTCAAAAAAGAGGCGGAATTTTACTTAATGCGAAACAAAGATACAAGCTAAAACGAAAGAGAATTTTATGGGTATCTTGTTTAGTACCTCGTGAAATTGTCGCAAAGTACGCCAAGGCGCAAAGTACGCCAAGAAAAACAATAATATCAATGGGTTAAGAATAATAAGGGTAAAGCTTGATGGCTTCATGACTTTGCGCACTCTGCGACTTGGCGCACTTTGCGTTTTCAGCCATTGCCGTTTCACAAATCGCAGGCAAAAAAATAGCGCGGAAAAGGGGTTAACCGCGCTAAAAGTAAATTCCATCCATATTTGGAGGAGGATGGAGGAGTCAAAACTGTTGATTCATTAATAATGAATCAGAAAATACTAATATAATGATTTTCTAATTTATAGTCAAGCATTTATCGCAATTAAATGCATAAATACTACTTTTTATTTGAAAATCAGATAAATTGTTCTAAACGCAGCTAAATAACGCGCTCTTATGACCTAAAAACCTTAACGATTACTGCCAGTGTTGTATGACCGCTGCTTTGACATCAAGCAGCATACCGTGGAAAAAATGGCTGGCTTGCTCCATCCACACTAATTCCGGTGGCTGTATTTGCTTTTTGACCCAGGTTTTAACCGCTTCGGCCTCTATTACTTCATCTTGACCGCCCTGAATAACTAAGCACGGAATATTGATTACTGGAAGTTCATCGAATGGATACATGCTGACCGGCGGCGCGACCAGTAATAACTTTTCAGGTTTGATTTTTGCCACCGCTCTGGCGCTCACATATGCACCAAATGAAAAACCGGCTAAGTATATTGGTGCCGCTGGGCGCCACTGCCTTAATGACTCGACAATACGTTCTAAATCTTCAGCTTCGCCAATGCCATGATCAAACTCCCCGGCTGAAGCGCCCACCCCTCTAAAATTAAAACGCAGCGTGATCATATTTAGCTCAGCAAACGTTTTAGCCAAAATATGCACTACCTTATTGGTCATGGTGCCACCATATAAAGGATGGGGATGGCTAATTACAATAATCGGCGTCATTTCGCTCAGCACTTCAGGTCGCGTGATGACCGCTTCGATATTTCCTACCGCACCTTTTAATTGTGTTGTGGCGATATTTTTTTGATTAAATTCGAGTTGTGATAGCGACATGAAAAGTGAAATCTCAGGGAATGTCAGTTAAACGGAAAAGTATCAGCAACGTTTTTAAGTGCTGGAGATGGTAAAAACCTTGCGGTAGCACGCGATGAAACACGTATTGTTCTGTTAACTTAATTATTCTAACTTATTTGTCTATTAATAAGCGCTCTACAATTTTGCCTTGTTGCAAATGTTGCTCAATGATTTCATCTACATCTTCTTCATCAAGATAGGTATACCAAACGCCTTCTGGATAAACGACGATAACCGGGCCATGTTCACAGCGACCAAGACAACCGGCCATATTAATACGCGCGCCGCCCTCTCCACTTAAACCCAGCTCTTTCATTCTTTTTTTAGCGTAGTCGCGTACCGCTTGTGCACCTAAATTGGCACAACAACTCTCGCCCGCTTCGCGTTGATTAACACAAAAGAAAACATGATTTTTAAAATAAGTCATAACGGTCATTTTATCGTATATAAAATCTAACGCATAGGCGCGTGATAAACATACTCAGCCTAAGCTAGAAAAATGATTTCAGAAATATAGTTCTTTGCGATTAAACTTTTGGCCTTATATAATCAATCGGTGAATTCCTCAGAACATATTCTTTCCCTTGCCGATCAATGCGTAAAGTGTGGTTTATGCTTACCGCAATGCCCAACTTATACCTTGTCGGCAAATGAAAATGAATCGCCTCGCGGTCGCATTGCGTTAATTCAAGGCTGGTTAAGCGGCCAACTCGAAGCCTCGGCTGTTCTTACTCAACATTTAGATCATTGTTTACTATGTCGGCGTTGTGAACGCATTTGCCCATCACAAGTCCCTTATGCAGAAATATTAGACCTTGCCAAAGCACGGCTAAAAAAAGATAAGCCTTCACAAGTTTCATTTAAAAATAAAATACTGCAGTCGTCACTAAAAATACTCATTAATGAAACGTATTCGCATTATTTATTTGGTTTTATAAGATGGATGCAAAAGTTAAGCGTATTGAACTTAGCGAATAAAACTGGCTTATTAAGCCTGTTTAAACTTAAACGCATCACCTCATATCTTCCTACTTTAAAAAAACCTAATCAGTTAAACGATTTTTATGCCGCAAAAATGACACCGGCAACAGGCCAAGTCACTTTATTTACTGGCTGCCTATCGAAGAATTTAGAACCTGAAACTATTACAGCCAGCATCAATTTACTCACGCGGCTTGGGTTTGATGTAAACGTTCCCAAACAACAAACATGTTGCGGTGCGCTTCACTTACATGATGGTGATATCGCGCAAGCAGAAAAACTGTCAACACAAAATATTTCTGTCTTTAACCACTATGCAAAGTCTACTGTTATTAGCTTGGTGAATGGGTGCAGTTCTCAACTAAAAGAATATCCACAACTCAATACAAAAGCGAAAGTGACAAATCGCACATTAGATATTATTGAATTTTTAAGCGAAATAGACTGGCCAGAAGAGATTCAATTTAAACCTTTAGAGCATACTGTTGCATTACAACTACCCTGCAGCCTACAAAACGTGCTTCGTGCTGAAGACAAATTATTGGCACTTTTACAACGGATCCCCGGCATAGATTTACCGCCTGAAAACATTCATCGGCAATGTTGTGGCGCCGCCGGCTCTTATTTTTTAAAACAACCACAAATTTCGCAGCAACTACAAGCAGCGGCATTCAAAAACCTATCTCAATCCTCACCCGACTTCATCATTAGCAGCAATATTGGCTGCGCTTTACAGCTAGGCTCTGCCATTGAGCAAAAAATGGCGCCTATTACTGTAATACACCCAATTAAATTATTAGAACAACAACTCCTGAAAGATTAAATCGATCTTGGCCTCTTTATTGCTTTATACAAGGCAATACAACAAGAATCTCTTACAGGAAAATATTATGAAAAAGTTTTTATATCTATTGGGTGTATGTGCTTTAGCTTTCACTCATGCCGCTAAAGCTGATGTCTACGTTGCCGTTAAGGGCATGACTGTTAATGTGGATAACGCGGCTTACAGTGACGGACTCAATGTTGGCGCCATGTTTGGTGTTGATTTTACACAACTCGGTTCTAACCCTGTCGCACTTGAATTGGATTTCAACACCGTTCTAGATGAAGGCAAAGTATCAGGCACAAAATGGGACACGCAAACTACGGCTGTTTATGCTGCAATGCGTACGGGAAGTGATGTTTATCTCAAAGCAAAACTGGGCTTTCACAGTACCAAAACAACGGTTGGCGCTGCTAGCGGTACCACTAGTGATCTTGCTTACGGGTTTGGCGTTGGCTTTAGTGATTACATTATTGAATACACCATTCTTAAACCTGAAACGAGTGCTGGCTCAGATATCACCTTACTCAGTTTCGGCTTTCTGTTTTAAATAATTCACCAAAATATGCTCCCTCATTCGCCCGGCTGAACACTATAAAAGCCGGGCTTTTTTTAATTATGACTTGCGACAAGCGCAACGCTTAAGTATTGTTGCAGCATGAAAACCACTGATAAAACTCGTCACAATACTCCATTTCATTCGTCGCCAAGAAACTTCAGCCCGCTTGATAATCTAATGATGCAGTTTGATACCGGATTGCGCACCTTATTTGGAAAACCCAGCACAACAGAGCGCGAAAACCCTGAAAACAACATCAGCGAAAGTGCGCTTAGTGAAAGCGAAAAAGAATTAGCCGGTCGCTTAATGCGCATTAACCACTCTGGTGAAGTGGCGGCACAAGGTTTATATCAAGGCCAAGCATTAACGGCTAAGCTACCTGAAGTTCGACAAAAAATGGAACGCGCAGCTGAAGAAGAAAATGATCATCTTGCCTGGTGCGAACAACGTATTAATGAGTTAGGTACCCACACCAGTTATTTAAATCCACTCTGGTACCTGGGTTCAGTGGCGATTGGTGCAAGCGCAGGACTGGCTGGCGACAAATGGAGCCTTGGCTTTGTTGCAGAAACTGAACACCAAGTGGTTGAGCATTTAACCAGCCATTTAGATAAAATTTCAGAAAATGATCATAAAAGTCGCGCGATACTCGAACAAATGAAAGAAGATGAAAGCCAGCACGCAACCGTTGCATTAAATGCCGGCGGCGCCGCGTTACCCAAACCCGTTAAATCATTTATGACACTGACCTCTAAAATAATGACCAAAGCGGCTTATAAAATTTAGTCTTATTTATTTTACAAAAAAAAGTCTTTCTTTACGGATAAACATTCTTTTTAAATTTACCCTTTTGAAAGCGGTGGATGAAAAATCATTTGCACTAAAGTGTCGTCCGGATCATGACAATAAAAACTACGTGCACCATCACGATGGGTTTTAGGTTTGGTTTTCATTGGTACATCATGGCTCACTAAAAAATTGTACCAATCATCAACGTCATCCATCTTATCTAATATAAAACCAATGTGATCCAACTTTTGTGGGCCACTCGTGTCTTCATTGACTCTGTGTAATGCTAAATTATCGTTACCTGAACAGAGGTAAACATTATCTTCATCCGGGCGCCATTCCACTTTCATGCCTAAAAGCTCAACATAAAAATATTCACTTTTTTCATAGTGATTTGAAAATAGTGCTACATGTCGCATGCCAGCCGTTGGCGCGGGACGCTTACTCATAAAATTCACCTTTCATCTTTTTAAAAATTGTTACTTCAGTTTAAAAACAGCTTTATGAGCTGACTGCCATGCAGATAAACCAAAACCTCTTACAATCGCAAGCGGTAATGCGATTGAGCCTGATGATAATAAAGTATCGTGAAACGATTTTAACTGAAAACCGTCTTTTTCTAATTCTTGCTTTTTTAAATGATTGATCAAGGACCAGCCCGTTGCGTAACCCATTGGCACCCCTGGTGCAGAGGTATACCAGGTTAAATCACCCATCGCTTGCTCATGACTAAACCCCAGTTTTTCTTGCATTAGCATTGCAGCATCATCTACAGATAAGTCACGGGTATGTAGCCCAACATCAATCATGATACGCAAGGCACGCCAGAGTCGATCTTTTAATAAAATAAAACGGGATTCTTTTTCTTCTATAAAACCGAGCTCATGCATCATTTCTTCACAATACAAAGCCCAGCCTTCATAAAAACTTGCCGAAGCATTCAACAAGCGCGGTAAAGTACTTGAGCTAGCTTTTAAATTGGCAGTAACAAATTGTAAATGATGCCCTGGCCATGCTTCATGCACACAGGTGTGTTTTAAGCTTATTAAATTATGCTCGGCAAGCTCTTCATCTGATTGAGGTGGCGTCACATAATAATAACCCTGTTGCTTAACATCGGTTGCAGTCGGTTCGTAATAAGCTGCAAAAGGAATTTGATGTTGTAAAAAAGCCGGGGTTTCAACCACACTTAAATTTTCTTTTTCGGGCAAAGTCACAATATCATGTTCGATAACAAACTGATGTGCGGCTTGCATTTGTTGTCGATACTCATTTAACAAACTTACTTTGCTAGGCGCAGTGTTTAGTTGTATTTTTTTCATTAACGCTGCGACATCATCACTGCCATTTAACTCGGTGGTTATTGCTTTTAGCTCTTTGTCTGTTTGCTTAAATAATTTTTCACCAAAAGCATATAACTCATCAGCATCAATATTTAAAAAATGCCGTTCGCGTAAAACAAGATCAAAATATTTTCGCCCGCAAGCAAAGCCACCCTTCGCTTTTTCAGACAACTCATTTCTCATAAAATTGGCAAAGTCATCTAAGGCGTGCGCTGCCTGATCCAACGCTTCACTAACATGATAAGCATTAATTTCAGGATGTTGTTTTAAACTCCTAAAGTACTCTGCACCAGCTTCAGCTTCTGTAATTGCTGAATCTAACCAAATTTTAGGAATAGATTCAGGTTCTATACTTAACCAGCTTCGCGCGCCTCTTAAGTGAGCGGGAATAGCTGCTAATCTATCTTTGAAGGCTTCTTTTTTATTATCAAGTTCATGAAGGGTAAGTTGATAAATCGCGTGCACGGGCAAGAATCGTGAAGGATTAGTCACGCGCCAATCACGAATCGCAGCAGATTCTAATTGTAGTAAAGCTGAACCGCGCATGAGTTGCGCATCGATTTGTTGATCTTGAGAAAGTTGACTAAAATCTAACTCATCTAATGTTGAAATCAGTTTTTCATTAAGCACTTTTAAAGCGGAAATTTCATCATCACCATAGGGTTTTAGCAAATGCGCATAACCATCGACACCGACATCAACCGCGAGCTCCGGATAAAAACGAAACCAGGTTCGATAATAGCGATCGATAATTTCGACGAGTTGTGGCATAGCGTGCGAATTCATTTTACTTTAATCTACATCAGCGGTGCGTATTTCATAATCGTGAGTGATTTCAACTGACTTACTTAACATAATAGAGGCGGAACAATATTTTTCAGCCGATAATTCAACTGCTCTTTGTACATGTTTGTCGCTAAGATTATTTCCTGTCACAATGAAATGTACATGAATCTTGGTAAAAACTTTAGGGTCGGTGTCGGCTCTTTGTGCTTCGAGTTCAGCCACACAATCATCCACTGTTTGGCGTGATTTTTTTAAAATATGCATCACATCAAATGCGGTGCAACCACCCATGCCTAAAAGCAGCATTTCCATTGGTCGAACGCCTAGATTACGGCCGCCATGCTCTTCTGGCCCATCCATTACTACCGCGTGTCCGCTTCCAGACTCACCGATAAACATCGCACCTTGCGCCCATTTTATGCGTGCTTTCATGCTTTTTTTTCTCCTAAACTGTATAACGTAACAACTCTAACTTTTGACTTAACGCTATTCCCGCAGTAAGCTCAAGGCTTAATTAATTTGGATAAAAACTCATTTTATCGTAAACGTTGAACCGATTATTTTATGGATGATATACCATAATGGGACAACATACTTTAGCAATGGACAGGGAAAAATATGCGTCAATCGCCTTCTGAAATGACTGGCATCCAATCACTGGATAAGTTTTTGGAACACTGCCATAAACGGCATTATCCAGCGAAAAGTACCATCATATATGCTGATGGTAAGCCTGATGTACTGTATTTTATTCTCGATGGCTCTGTGACAGTGCTTATTGAAGATAACGAGGGCCGCGAAATTGTGCTGGCCTATTTAAATAGAGGCGATTTTTTTGGTGAAATGGGTCTATTTGACGATCAAACTCACCGTAGCGCCTGGGTTCGTGCACGTGGAAGCTGTGAACTCGCAGAAATCAGCTATACCAAGTTTCGCCAGCTCGCGAGCGAGCACTCCGATATTGTTTTTGCTATGGCTTCGCAAATGGCCGCGCGCTTACGGATTACCAGCCGCAAAGTCAGTGACCTAGCCTTTATGGATGTAAGTGGTCGTGTGGCTCGTACCTTGCTCGATCTATGCAAACAACCCGATGCCATGACCCACCCCGACGGTATGCAGATTCGCATTACTCGCCAGGAAATCGGCAAGATTGTCGGTTGCTCTCGTGAAATGGTAGGGCGAGTGTTAAAAAGTATGGAAGAACAAGGTTTAATCGAAGTGGCTGGCAAAACGATAGTCGTATACGGCACACGCTAATAAAATATTTTAAATCATCTCACCGCAAAGAAGACATTTTCAAGCTTTACGTACTTTGCGGTGAACGGTCTTTTATATACATCAATATAATTTTAAGAAAAAAACAATTCCGATAATTTTTCGCCTGGTTCATCAGCGCGCATAAATGCCTCGCCGACTAAAAATGCATTCACATTGTGTTGGCGCATCAACTCAACATCTTCTTTAGAGTGAATACCGCTTTCAGTTACCACAATACAATCATCCGGAATGAGTTTTAAAAGATCAGTCGTGGTTGCTAAAGATGTTTCGAAGGTACGTAAGTTACGATTATTAATACCAATCATAGGTAATTCTAATGGCAATGCACGTTTAAGCTCATCTACATCATGCACTTCGACCAGCACATCCATTTCTAAATCAATAGCCAGCTCACTCAACTCAACCAGCTGCTGATCAGTTAAACAGGCAACGATTAATAAAATACAATCGGCACCCATGCCTCGTGCTTCATACACTTGATAAGGGTCAATAATAAACTCTTTTCTTAAGACAGGTAAGGCACAGGCTTCACGTGCTTGCTTTAAATAGGCATCACTACCTTGAAAAAAATCGACATCCGTTAAAACAGACAAACACGCCGCGCCACCCTTCTCATAGGACATAGCAATATCAGCAGGAACAAAGTCTTCCCGTATAACGCCTTTACTTGGTGATGCCTTTTTAATTTCTGCAATAACGGCCGACTGACCTGCTTGAATTTTTCGTTGCAAGGCATAAACAAAGCTACGTGGTGCTAAATCTTGCTTGGCTCTTTCTGTACGACGTTTTATATCGACCAACGAAACCAAAGCACGACGTTCTTCAACTTCAACAAGTTTACGCTTAATGATCTTTTTTAAAATATCCGGGGTATCACTCATTTTTTAGCTGCTCTGATTAAACGCAAAGAACGAAGTGTCTTTAAGAACTTGCGTTATTTAACAATTATTTGATAGTGCTACCAATGCATCGAGCTTAGCAGCAGCTTGGCCATTAGCAATCACTTCTTCTGCTTTTTCGATACCTGCTTCAAGACTATCGACTAAACCAGCAACATAGATAGCGGCACCAGCATTAAATTTCACAATATCTTTTGCTGGACCATTTTCGTTGGCCAATACTTTTTTAATAACGGCGAGCGATTCTTCTGCACTATTAACCGCAAGCTCAGCGATATTCGTTTTAGTAATACCAAACTGTTCTGGGCTAATAGTATACGTTTTTACTTGACCATCTTTTAATTCAGCCACTTTCGTTGCTGCACCAATACTAATTTCATCCATACCATCTTCTGAATGAACCACCATCACATGATGACTGCCGAGTTTATTCAGTACTTGCGCTAAAGGTTCAACAAGCTCATCAGCAAACACGCCTAATAACTGGTTCGGTGCACCAGCAGGATTGGTCAATGGACCTAATACATTAAAAATCGTACGCACAGCCATTTCTTTTCTTGGGCCAATCGCATGTTTCATTGCACTGTGGTGCATAGGGGCAAACATAAAACCAACACCCACCTCGTTAATACATTTAGCCACTTGTTCAGAATTAAGATCCAGCTTCACACCCGCCGCTTCTAATAAATCAGCACTACCCGACTTACTCGAAACAGAACGATTACCGTGCTTGGCAACGGTACCACCCGCAGCCGCAACAACAAAAGTACAGGCAGTAGAAATATTAAACGTATTAGAACCATCGCCACCCGTGCCAACAATGTCTACAACATGATCACCACTGACTTTAACGCCGCTGGCCAGTTCGCGCATAACTTTTGCCGCCGAGGCAATCTCATCAACGGTTTCACCTTTCATGCGTAAGCCCACTAAAAAACCACCAATCTGAGCAGGCGTGGCTTCGCCGGTCATAATAATACGCATGACATTATTCATTTCATCAGCCGTTAGATCCTGACGGGCTAAAACTGTTTTAATCGCCGATTGCATATCCATCAAAACTACCTCTTTATTTTTTTACCGCAAAGACGCAAAGTTCGCTAAGACAAAATAATAAATCACCTCAAGATTGCTATTAGAGAAAATCTTTTAATAACATCATGCTTAAAAATATTATTCCAAGAACATTAGTTTTGCGTCCTCTGCGCCTTTGCGGTGAAAATATTACTTATTAGACTTTAAAAAGTTTTTTAACATGGCATGGCCGTGTTGA
>Ga0316204_10009934_pt1 | contig 12477 bp, 14 predicted proteins | sample 6monrhotite_MG_2_FD_205661 | JGI IMG/M metagenome (GOLD analysis project Ga0316204, IMG submission 205661) | Microbial mat bacterial communities from mineral coupon in-situ incubated in ocean water Damariscotta River, Maine, United States -... | ecosystem: Environmental > Aquatic > Marine >...
TCCGGACAAGTCAGCGCCGGACCAGATGGCCGTGTGCTGGGCCGATTGGGTGAGAACATGTCGATTGAAGAAGGTCAGGCTGCTGCCCGGTTATGCGGGATCAACCTAATCACACAGTGCAAAGCTGCACTCGGGGATCTATCGCGCTTGAAGCGAGTGATAAAGCTTGGCGGGTTCGTCAACGCGCATCCGGACTTCACAGCTATCCCGCAAGTCATCAATGGCTGCTCTGATCTGATGGTTGATGTTTTCGGTGAGGCTGGCCGCCATGCGCGATTTGCCGTCGCCAGCCCGGTCCTGCCGCTCGGCGTCGCCGTCGAAGTCGATGGAATATTTGAAATTGGCTGAGGCCTTCACAATCTCTGACTTTGGTTACGCCCATCGCGGGCTTTGGCAGACGGGCGGATTACCGGAAAACAGCCTCGAGGCGTTTCTCGCCGCCTCTGAGCAGGGTCTCGGGATCGAGTTTGATGTTCGCCCGGCAGCTGATGACGTGCCGATCATTTTTCATGACCCGAAACTTGACCGGATGACTGACGCATCTGGTTTGCTCGAAACTCGCTCGAGCAAAACGCTGATTGGAACACCCCTTATCGGCGGCGGCGAGATCATATCGCTCGCAGCGTTGCTTGACGCGTGGCCCGCGACAACCCCGCTGCTTTGCGAACTTAAAGTGGACGGCGCGACAGATCCCGTCGCCTTGGCGACTTCAGTTGCAGAGCAGCTTCAGGCGCATAATGGACCTGCGGCGATGATGAGCTTTTCGACTGAAGCCGTTGCGGCTATCCCGCCTGGAATCATGAAAGGTCAGCTAATCCTGCCATCACAACACACGGGTCACACGGATCTCGCGGCGTCGCCAAAAACCACTGTCGATTATCTCGCCTGCCATGTCAGCGATGCATCGAACGCCTCTCTGCAGGCGGCGCGATCAAACCGCCCACTGATCACCTGGACTGTTAAGGATGAGGCCACTTGCGAGGCGCTGACATCGCTCACTGACAGTCAAATATTTGAAGGCTTCGATCCAATGCTGGCAAAACGCCACATTCTGAATAGATAAGACCGTATGGACGAAACGGTTTTCAAAGCACGGATTATTTCGGGTCTGGACGAAGTGTCTGCAGAGGCCTGGAACAAAGTCGCCAATCCGCCAGGGCTGGACTTTGATCCGTTCCTCAGTTGGGAATTTCTCGAGGCCCTGGAATCCTCTGGTGCTGCAACGCCTGAAACCGGGTGGTCGCCTTGTCATGTTCTCGTCGAAGGGCCCGGCGACGCGCTTCTCGCCGCGATGCCCCTTTATGCCAAGACTAACAGCCAGGGCGAGTTCGTGTTCGACCATAGCTGGGCCGATGCCTATGAACGCGCAGGCGGGAACTATTTCCCGAAACTGCTCAGCGCGGTGCCTTTCACGCCGGTGACAGGTCGGCGGTTTCTGATTCCGCCGGGCCCGGATCAGGACCAATTGCAGAACGCCTTGCTGTCGGCCGCAATTCAGATTGCAGCGCAGAATGATTGCTCATCTGTCCACATCAATTTCCTACCGGGGCAGACAGCAACTCAAATGGATGAGACCGGCCTGTTGGTCAGAACCGATCAGCAATTCCATTGGCGCAATGACAATTATGCTGAATTCGATGATTTCCTCGCCGCATTGTCTTCAGCGAAGCGCAAGAATTTGCGAAAAGAACGCGCCAAAGCACAAGCCGGACTGCGCTTCAAACACTTGACCGGCGATCAGATTACAGAAGATCACTGGGACGCCTTTTTTGAATTCTACATGGATACCGGCGCGCGAAAGTGGGGCTATCCCTACCTCAATCGAGAGACTTTCTCACTGCTTGGCGATCGTCTGTCCGAGCACATTTTATTGATCCTGGCATATGAAGATGATCTCCCAATCGCCGGCGCTCTCAATCTGATTGGTTCTGACACGCTCTATGGTCGGTATTGGGGCTGTACGGAACCGCGCCCCTTCCTGCATTTCGAAACCTGCTACTATCAAGCGATAGACTATGCCATTGCGCATAATTTGAGCACCGTTGAAGCTGGCGCCCAGGGCGGGCACAAGCTGGCGCGCGGTTATGTGCCAGTGACCACGCATTCAGCGCATTGGATCGCTCATAAGGGCCTGCGCGAGGCGATTGATCACTATCTCGAGCGCGAACGCAGCGCCGTCGAGCACGAAGCCCAATATCTGATGAAACGAACCCCCTTCAAGAAGGATCAGCCATGACTCTGCATGCCGACTATGACCCCGACAATATTTTCGCCAAGATCCTGAAAGGCGACATGCCAAGCGTGAAAGTATTCGAGGATGAAGTTGCGCTGGCGTTCATGGATGTCTTTCCGCAAGCTGAAGGGCACACTTTGGTGATTCCGAAACAGGTCGCAGCGCGTAATTTGCTCGACATGCCGACTAAAAAGCTCGGGGCGTATATGGAGCGCGTTCAAGCCGTCGCGCGAGCGGTCGAAAAGGCGCTGACGCCAGACGGCGTTGTCGTCACGCAATTTAACGGCGCGCCCGCTGGACAAACGGTGTTTCACTTGCACTTTCATGTCATTCCGCGGTGGCAAGACGACCGCCTGCGGGGTCATGCCAGCGGAAAAATGGCTGATATCGATGCACTCGAAGCTCTGGCTCAGAAAATTCGCCCTTTGGTTGCATAATGTGCTAAAATCCGTCTGAGGGTGCGGATGTGGACGCTAGAGGACTTTATTGAACAAACGCAGGCATGCGGGTCGGAAGACGAGCTTTTCCGGCAGTTTGATAGCTTTGTCCGATCGTAGGGAATTGATGTCAGTTCGTACCATGTGTTGGCAGAGAACCTGCGCGCAGTTCCGATTGAGTCTGGACTGATCCGGCAAACCTTCCCGGACGACTGGGCCAGGAAATATATCAGCCAACACTATTCCAACATCGACCCGGTGCTTGAGCAATCACGGCGTGAAGCAAGGCCGTTCCATTGGTTCGATGTCGACAAAAAGCTAAATCTGAGCACCGCTCAGAAACAGTTTCTGACTGAGCTGAAACAAGCCGGTCTTACAGATGGCATAGCCGTTCCCGTCTTCGGTCCCATGGGTACAATTGCCTATTTCGGCCTCGGCAGTATCGGCGACACACTAAAGCTCACAGAAGAACAGGAGTTGGAATTACAATTCGCCTGCTTGCAAACTCACAATCGCTATTTTGAATTGGCGCACATTGACTCCAGCGAACCGCGCAAACCGCTTAGCCCACGAGAGAAGCAAGTCCTGTCACTGGTCGCAGCGGGTCTCTCAAACATTTGTATCGCCGACCGGCTCGGAATCACCGAAAACACAGTCGACACGATGATGCGGCGTGCCTTTACGAAGCTCGGCGTCAACAATCGCATCAGCGCTGTTCTGAAAGGCATTGGCTGCGGGCTGATCTTGCCCTGACGCCTGGTCTATAGGCCGAGCTTTTGACGCAGAATTTGATTCACCGCTTGCGGATTGGCTTTGCTGCCCGATGCTTTCATCACTTGTCCGACAAACCAGCCCATCGATTTCGGCTTCTCTTTCACTGAAGCTGCCTGCTCAGGATTGGCGGCGATAACCTCATCGATGATGGCTTCAATCGCGCCAGTATCTGTGACCTGTTTCAGTCCGTGCTTGTCGACAATGTCAGCGGGATCGCCTTCGCCATCAATCATCCTTTGGAAAACGTCCTTGGCGATCTTGCCGGAAATGACATCGTTGCCAATCAGATCGATCAAACCGCCAAGCTGCGTCGCCGAAACCGGGCTTTGCGACAATTCCAGTTCGGCTTTGTTGAGATACCCGAACAGTTCCTGCGTCACCCAGTTCGCCGACAGTTTCGGATCGCGGCCTTTTGCAACAGTCTCATAGAACTCGGCGCGCTCGGCTTCGGATGTCAGAACGCCGGCATCATAGCGTGACAGACCATATTCAGCCTCAAACCGCGCGCGCTTCTGATCAGGCAATTCTGGCAAGTCGACTCGAATGCCTTCAATAAAGGCGTCATCAATCTCCAGTGGAAGCAGATCCGGATCCGGGAAATAGCGATAGTCATGCGCGTCTTCTTTGGAGCGCATGCTGCGGGTTTCGCCTTTGTCTGGATCGTAGAGACGCGTCTCCTGATCAACAGCGCCGCCGCCCTCAACAATTTCGATCTGACGCCGCGCTTCATATTCAATCGCCGCCTGAATAAAGCGAAACGAGTTCATGTTCTTGATTTCACATCGCGTGCCGAGATGGCTGAAATCATCTTTCTCACGGAACTTTTCATAGGTTCCAGGCTTACAGATCGAAACATTCACGTCAGCGCGGAGATTACCTTTCTCCATGTCCCCGTCGCAAGTACCGAGCGCGACAACAATCGATTTCAGCTTTTTGACATACGCCGCAGCTTCAAGCGGGGTACGGATATCCGGCTTGGAGACGATCTCCATCAACGCCACGCCGGAGCGGTTGAGATCTACATAAGTCGCGTTCGGGTCCATGTCGTGGATCGACTTGCCGGCATCCTGCTCCAGATGCAGCCGCTCGATGCGTGCCGTGAACGTATAAGCCGGGTCGCCGTGCGACGGCTCGACATCGATTTCAATCTCGCCTTCCCCAATAATTGGATGCTCGAACTGGCTGATCTGATAGCCCTGCGGCAAATCGGGGTAGAAATAATTCTTACGATCAAAGCGCGAATATTTGTTGATCTCGGCATTCAGGCCGAGCCCCGTACGCACCGCCTGTTCGACACAGAACTTGTTGATTACGGGCAGCATGCCAGGCATCGCGGCGTCGACCAGAGAGACGTTATGGTTCGGTTCGGCGCCAAACTTCGTCGAGGCACCAGAGAACAATTTTGCGTTGGAGGCGACTTGCGCATGGACTTCCAGCCCAAGCACAATTTCCCACTCTCCGGTGTCACCTTTTAGCGTATAGGTCGGGCGCTCACTCATAATGCGATCTCTTATTCAAACTCAGGATCGCTAAAGCATAGTTTGGCCTGCCCCGCTAGATGATCAGGCTGCAGATCGCACTTGATCTTTGCCGTCGCGTTTATCCATTCGCTTGGCTTCGGTGCGAACGCGTTTCTCAATCTTCTCCCAGCCATTTATGCCGACATAGATGCGTTCGATTTCGCCGCGGCTATAGAGAACGAAACTGGGATACGCGATACTACGCCGCTTTCCGAACACTTCTTTGAATTTCGCATCATGCGCTCCATAGCCTCCGGTGAAGGGATTCCCATTCAGCCGGGTCATGGTTAGCTTTAAATGACTGGCCGCACTGTCCTTTTTCCAGTCCGGCAAAGCGCTGGATTTCCAATACTGACATACGCCGCAGCTCGGCGAGCCGAAATAGACCACTTCATAGTCTGCAGGCGGCGGGGGAAACGCCGTTCTGAACCCTGTCGCGCCGCCAATCGCCACAATACTGAGTAGAAAAAGCACGAATAGATTTTTCACTGAAAGTCATCCTGTGGATACTGGACACAGGATAGGATTGATTGATGTCTGTTGGATTTCTGAAAAACGGCAAATTTGATGAAACGCTAAGTTGAGAGCGGTGGTTACAGGCCTGAACTGTCCGGTTCATCGTCTTGCGAGTTCGCATTGGCCGCGTCGACCCGGGCGCGGCGTTCTGCGAGACGTCGATCGACCGCGTGATCTTTTTTACCAAACACCCCGAACCCGGTGGAGCCGCCATTGCCCTCTTGGGCATCAAGAAAGCGCCCTATAATCATCGACAGTCGGATTGAGGCATAAGCCGCCGCGACCAGTGACAATGCCCAGATATGGCGTGATCTCGGATGGAATGGATCGGCGCCAACGCTATAGGCGGTCAGCAGAACGAGCCCGCAGCAAATGATAAAGGCTACGAGCGCAACCGACCAGAAGCGCGAGCGAGAGCTCATCGGTTCAGACTACCACCATTTTCCTGGTTTTGCGACAAACCCCGCAGCGTCTTCAATGGCCCCGGCGACGCGGAAGCAAGCGCCTTCGTCCAGGGCTTTGCCAATAACCTGCAGGCCAAGCGGAAGACCGTCATTGTCGATCCCGGCAGGAACTGAAATCCCAGGCAATCCAGCAAGGTTCGCGGTCACCGTGAAGATGTCATTCAGATACATCTGGATCGGATCATCGGTTTTCTCGCCATAGGCAAAGGCAGAACTCGGGCAAGTCGGAGTCAGCAAGGCATCAACGTCTTCGAAGACCGTCTCGAAATCTTGCAGGATCCGCGTGCGAACTTTTTGAGCGCGCAAATAATAAGCGTCATAATAGCCAGAGGATAGAACATAGGTCCCGATCATCAGCCGGCGCTGCACTTCGGCGCCAAAGCCTTCGCCGCGTGTCCCTTCATATGTCGACGTCAGACTGTCGCCAGCCTCGCGGGCGCCGTAGCGCATGCCATCATAGCGCGCGAGATTGGATGACGCTTCTGCTGGCGCAACGATGTAATAGGCCGGCAGCGCATATTTGGTGTGCGGCAGCGAGACATCGACAATCTCTGCGCCCATTGCTTTCAGCCATGCAATGCCTTGCTGCCAGAGATCTTCAATTTCTTGCGGCATGCCGTCGACGCGGTATTCTTTCGGAACGCCGATTTTCATCCCTTTGACGCCTTTGGAAACGTCTGACACCCAATCCGGTGTCTCGACGTTCAGCGAAGTCGAATCCTTGTCATCGTGCGAACACATGATCTCAGTCAGCAAAGCCGCATCTGTCACTGTCTTGGCGATCGGTCCAGCCTGATCCAACGAGCTGGCAAACGCCACCATGCCCCAACGCGACGCGCGGCCATATGTCGGTTTGATCCCAACAGTTCCGGTAAAGGCGGCAGGTTGACGAATCGACCCGCCTGTATCCGAAGCCGTTGCGGCGAGACATAGATTTGCGGCAACCGCAGTAGCGGACCCGCCTGAAGACCCCCCCGACGTCAGCGTCGCATTCGAACTGGCGCGGCGCCACGGATTGGACGGCGGGCCAAACCGCGAAGTCTCGTTTGAAGACCCCATCGCAAACTCATCCATATTGAGTTTGCCGAGCATCACCGCTCCAGCATCCCAAAGGTTTTGCGTGACTGTGCTCTCATAAGTCGGCGTGAATTCGCCAAGAATGTTCGAGCATGCTGTCGTCCGAACGCCTTTGGTACAATAAAGGTCTTTCACACCAAGCGGCGCGCCATCGAGCCGCCCAGCAGTGCCAGCCTTACGACGCGCGTCAGACTCAGCGGCCATAGACAGCGCTTTCTCCGGCGTTTGAACGACATAAGCGTTCAAATCACCATTCGAAGCTTCGATAGTATCGACAAAAGCCTGTGTAAGCTCGACAGCAGAAAAGCTCCCCTGCTCCAGTCCCTCGATGGCTTTGGTCAATGTCAGATTTGTGAGCTCGCTCATGCGATCTCCTATTTCTTGCACTTGAATTTCTCGGCCTTCGTATGCCGCCTTGGTCCTTAAAGACAAGTCTTAAACGCCGTTTCGACGACCAGATTGTTGTCCGGCGTTCAGGCTCACTGTGATTTGAATAGAACCTTATCTGCTTCGCGTTATAGTCGTCCCATTACAAGGAGCCTCCATGTTGACTCATCGTATCGTCTTCGCCGCCATGCTGCTTACTGTCACAGCCTGCGCAACTGCCACCACGCCCGAGGCTCTGGAGGCGCGAGAACAAGCCAAGACCGCAGCGGTTTTTGCTGACGACCCAAGGCGCGGCGACGAAGTTAAGCGACTGTGCTTTGCCAGCCGCATTGATAGTTTCGGCGAGACCACCAAACGCGCAGTCGTGGTTCGCGAAGGCCGTGACTATTATCTCATTGAGACCTTCCCCGGCTGCTTTGATCTGGATTGGGCGCAATCCCTGGCTATTGATTCCGCCACCTCTTGTCTCAGCAAGGGTGATCGCATTCTCGCATTCGACAGCGCATTCGTGAGCAAGGATGACATCAGCCACCAGCAGTCTTGCCGGGTCAAAACAATCTATGAATGGGACCGAGACGCCGAAACGTCCGATGAGGAAGCTGAAGCTGAAGCTGAAGCTGAAACGGTCGAAACCGCAAAAGCGGATTAGCGTCTACTCGACAGCTTTCGGAACAACAAAGAAACCTGCTTCAGTCTTTGGGGCATTGGCCAGGACCTGGTCCGGAATGTTGCCGTCTGTGACGACATCTTCGCGCATTGGCAGCGTCGACGCGACGACAGACGTCATTGGTGCAACGCCTTCTATATCGACTTCGTTGAGTTGCTCGATCCAGCCCATAATGCCGCTCAACTCGCCGGCCAGCGTTTCTAGCCTGTCTTCCGGCACCGCGATGCGGCTCAGGCGGGCAACTTTGCGAACATCGTCTTTTGTGACACTCATGTCTGGGCAACTCCAATTGACCGCGGCAGCGATACGCGTCAGTGAGCGCTAAGACAAGCCCATGCCTGAACTCCTTTTGCACGATCTTCCCGCCACGGGCCCCCTGCTCGGCATTGACCCGGGCGCCAGATCGATAGGCGTCGCGCGCAGTGACGCGCTTCGCATGATTGCCTCCCCAGTCGAGATCATTCGCCGCGGCAAAAAGCTTCGGCCCGCTCTGCTGCGCCTGTTTGATGTCTTCGACGAACGCAGCTGTGTTGGATTGGTCGTCGGGCTGCCGCTCAATCTTGATGGCTCATCCGGACCACGTGTGCAGGCCACCAAAGCTTTGACGCTGAACATTCTCGCGCACCGAGACATCCCCCTCGCTTTTCAGGACGAGCGGCTATCGAGCGCGCAAGCTGAACGCGTCATGATTCAGGCTGATTTGAGCCGCGCGCGTCGCGCTGAAGCAATTGATGCATCGGCTGCCGCCATCATTCTTCAGACCGCACTGGACCGCCTAGCAAATGGTCCGGGATTAGCGTAAAACCGCACTGAGAAGGGCATTCATGCGCGACGCAAACTGATCGCGATGGATTTCCTGGCGACGTGACAGGACTTCAAACTCACTCCCTCGCGATAAGGCTACCAACATGCGCGCCGCTTCTAGTGGCCGGCTCGCCCCCAATCGTTCGAGCGGATCCGACAACCAGCTTTCGAGGGTTCGCGACCAGGCGGCAACGCGCATGCGCATGGCGTCGTCGCGGCCCGCGAACAAGACCATTTCATATTCAATTGCCTCGAGTCCGGATTGCGCGGGATTAAGCGTTGTCATGCCGCCGAGGAAGCGGATGAAATCGTCGCGCGTTTCGACTGGGCGTTGAGTCAGAGTCTCGACCAGCGAACGCTGATAGTCATCAATGTACAGCGAGAATGCATCGCGAACGAGGTCTTCGCGGGTCGCGAAGTGGTACGTCGTCGTTCCCGGTGACACGCCCGCAACAGCAGCAACGGCGCGATGCGTGACTTTGTCGACGCCTTTGTTCGAGATAATATCCAACGCGGCGCGCAAAATTCGCTCGCGATTCGCGCCACGTGGTGCGGATTTTCTGGGCGACTCGGCCTCAGACATCTGTTTCGCCCCTTTTGCACGCCTGTACGATCATTACAGATCCGTAGTATTTACGTCAGAACACAAGACCGAAGTCAAACCTGATATCGAGGATTTTTGCAGGGTTTAGCGAAAAATCTCAATGCACCAGCTGTTCGCATACATTTGTACAAAATGTCACTGCGTCGCAAACCAGCGCATTGTCTTGACCTTTCAAAACACTCACGCGCATAAACGATTTTGGGATGAGGGCGAGATGATCTGGTATTTTGCAGCAGCTCTAGGCGGCTACTTGCTCGGGTCCATTCCTTTTGGGCTGCTGATTACGCGAATCGCGGGCCTTGGCGATATCCGGCAAGTCGGCTCGGGAAATATCGGCGCCACGAATGTGCTCCGCACCGGGCGCAAGGATCTCGCTTTGGCAACGCTCCTCCTCGATAGTTTCAAAGCCGGTTTCGCCGTGCTCCTCCTCACCTATTTGTCGGGGGAGCGAAACATCGGGCTCATCGCCGGTGCCTGCGCATTTCTCGGCCATTGCTATCCGATCTGGCTTGGTTTCAAAGGCGGTAAAGGCGTTGCGACATATGCTGGCCTGTTAGTGTTCGCTTCGCCGCTGGCCCTTGCCGTAGGCGCGCCGATCTGGCTGGGATTGTTTGCATTGACCCGAATATCTTCGCTAGCCGCTCTGACAGCCGCCGCTGCTGTGCCCGTCGGCGCCTACTTCCTCGGAGAAACGCCCTTTGCCGCATCCGTTTTGCTGACGCTCAGCATCCTTGTTTTCTGGACTCATCGCGAAAATATTAAACGGCTTCTGAGTGGGACTGAGCCAAAGTTTGGGAGTAAACCGAAATAGCACCCGATTCCGGGGGACTGACTGATACTGAGAAGCGCAATTGGCTGAAACTGGCTCGGACACCAAGAGTGGGGCCAGTCACTTTCTTTCAGCTATTGTCGCGGTTTGGTAATGCCCGTGACGCGCTGACGGCATTGCCCTCTCTTTCGCTTAGAGCGGGCGGAAGAAAACTTCACCCGCCAGGCAATATTGACGAAGAGATGGAGCAGGTTCACCGCTATGGTGCCCGGATCATCTGCGCGTGCGAACCGGATTTTCCCACTGCACTGAAACCGTTTTCGCCGCCGCCCCCTCTGATCACTGTCTTGGGAGAGACGAACCTGTTCGAGCGCCGGTCTGTTGCCATTGTTGGCGCGCGGCAAGCGTCTGCCGCCGGCCGCAAACTTGCCCGAGATATTGCCGCAGACTTATCCGAGGCCGGGTTCACAATTGTCTCCGGACTCGCACGCGGCATTGACGGCGAAGCTCATGCCGCAAGCCTCTCTGGCGGCACGATTGCTGTTCTCGGAGGCGGAATCGATCATATCTACCCGCCGCAGCATCAGCGCCTATACGCCGAAATCGCCGCCAAAGGCATTCTAGTCAGTGAAAGCCCTTTCGGGCACCGCGCCACTGCCCGGGATTTTCCGCGGCGCAACCGGATAATCACGGGCCTCGCCGAAGGCGTCATCATCATTGAGGCGGCGGAACGCTCTGGATCTCTAATCTCGGCTCGCACGGCACTGGAGCAGAATCGGGAAGTTATGGCCGTTCCGGGGTCGCCTCTGGAACCCCGATGCGCCGGGAGCAATCGCTTGCTCCGGGAAGGCGCAACGTTAATCCGCAACGCCGAAGATGTCATCGAGGCGCTCGCGATCCCTCAGACGCGCGTTATGAAGGCACCAACACCGCCATTATTCCAAACCCCGCAGGATTTAGAGCCTGACATACCAGAATCGCAGATCGAGGCCGTGCGTCACGCGCTCAGCCCGACGCCTGTTCTGATTGAAGAGCTTGCAAAGGTCGCTGGAATCTCTCTGCCACGCTGCGCGGTGATCCTGGTCGAGCTGGAATTGGCCGGCATCGCCTACACCTTTCCAGGCGGTCTGGCCGCCCTCGCCATTTAACGGCGCAGCCATAATGCCACAACTCACTGCTATTTAACCTCAATCTCTCTGCCGATCACTGGACGCTGCGACGGCCACGGCTTAAGCGATTCTGGAGTTAGTGTGTCGGAGTCGCTGAATGCAAAAATGGCCATGGTTACTGCTTTTTGCTGCAAGCATTGCTCATTCCGGCAACGCCCACGCTCAGGACCCCGTAATAGAGAGCGAAGCGGAGCAGCCAAAAGTCGTGCTCGACGCTGACAATATCTACGTCAACGACGCCGATAATACTGTTATTGCCGAGGGCAATGTCGAAGCGAAATATGAAGGCCGCGTCCTGAGAGCGGATCGTTTGATCTACGACCGAAATACGGACCGTGTCCGCGCCTCTGGCAATGTGGTCATTCTCGACGACGACGGCACTGAGAATTTCGCCGATGAAATCGAAACTGACGCCAATCTGCAGGATGGCTATGCAATTGGCTACTCGACGCGGATTCCAAATGGCGGCCTCGCTGTCGCAGAATCTGCGGTTCGCACATCAGAGGGCTATAATGCCCTCGACAAGATCGTGTACACGTCATGTGAGCTTTGCGATGAAGACGACACGCCGACTTGGGCATTGCGTGCACGCCGTGCTGTTCTCAATCAGGAAGCACAAATGATGTCCTACCGGGACGCCGTGCTGGAAGTCGCTGGCGTGCCTGTCTTTTACTTGCCGTATTTTGCCCACCCGGACCCCAGCTCAGAGCGTCGTTCTGGCCTATTAGCGCCGGATTTTGGCACCTCATCCAAGCTTGGTGTATTCTATCAACAGCCTTATTACTGGGCGATCTCACCCTCCCAAGAATTGACGGTCTCACCGAAAGTCATGGCGAATGTAAATCCGCTGCTGGAACTAAATTACCGCAAACGGTTCTGGTCTGGGTCCGTAACAGCGAATGTCAGCTTCACTGAAGAGCAGGAATTTGACTCCGATGGCGAACGGTTCGGCGAGGATGAGTTTCGCGGACACATTTTTGCGGAAGGCGGTTTTGCAATCAAACCCGGCTGGCTCTGGGGCTTTGCCGTCGAGCAAGTCAGCGATGACCTTTATAC
>Ga0316204_10009935_pt1 | contig 12476 bp, 15 predicted proteins | sample 6monrhotite_MG_2_FD_205661 | JGI IMG/M metagenome (GOLD analysis project Ga0316204, IMG submission 205661) | Microbial mat bacterial communities from mineral coupon in-situ incubated in ocean water Damariscotta River, Maine, United States -... | ecosystem: Environmental > Aquatic > Marine >...
AACAGCAGAAAAATGATGACAGCCCGGTGGTGGCAACATTGACATCAGTATCGGGTATCAGCCCGAGCAATAAAAACCTGTCAGCAGTCCGATAACCGGGCAAGGAGCATAACGATGGAAAGATGCGTAGTAAAAATGATGGCACAAGGGCTTGCTGTGGTCATTTTGTTCATCAGCACCAACATCGGTGCTGTAGTAGACCACACCTGCTCCGACTGTCATGCCACCGCCGCTCCCAGCGCCAGTGACCTCATCCAACCCCTCTCCGGCCTTTGCGTCAACTGCCATATTGACCGCATCAGCGCCGGAGAACATGTGGTCGGCATTCCCGTCTCTGCGCCCGATAACACGCTGCCACTGCACGACGGGGTGATGAGCTGCGTTACCTGTCATGATCCGCATCAGCCTTACGCGGCATTACGCATAGCAGACCCGGAATTGTGTCGGCAATGTCACCTGAAATAGAAGACACAACAAGACAATACCCAAACCTCCGCCACTGAATTCCCATATAAAAATCACTGAAACTTAAGAAGAAGAGGGCTTCTCATATTTCTCCAGCAGCATTTCAATATTGCGCACTGTGCAAGAAAAAAAAGACGCTACCAATGCCATTAAGTTAAACCGAGTTTTCTGTTTGTTGTAGGTTGGAGGTGAGCTTGCGAACCCCAACAGCATTGGCAACGCTGAGGTTCGTCTCGGGTTTCATAGTGAGCCCGGTAGTCACGGCTGTATTATGGTTACACAAACAGATGGTCAGGGATTTCGTGAAACGCAGAAAATCTGGAAAAAAATACAACACCTTATTCGCACAAAACGATCCAAATATGTAATTTCCTACCAAAATAATGAAAGCCCAAGAACCCGTGACAATACAAAATTCTATATTTCTAGCTATGACAATATGACAGTAACTGACTAAAGTAATTTCCAATGAGATTTTTACAATGATAAATATTTTTCGCCTGGTGTTTTTAGTTGTATGCGGCTTTAGCCTTGGCATACCCTGGGTGTACGCCTCAAAAGAGGCTGAACCTGACTTTCTTGTAAACAATGAATGGGGTAAACCTGTATTTGAGCAGTACCCCCCCCCCCAATACAGCCAGTGAATGGATGTGGCGGTACACGCGAAAAAATGCCACGCTAATCATGACACGGTCTGAATGTGAAAAATGTAAACCTGTTACACAACAGGATGTTGATGAGTACAACAGTCGAGAGGCTCAAATAACAGGAAGAAGCAGCGCATTGTTGCTTGATTTTAAAGGTACTCCAGCCATGTTAAGAATTTCTACCAACCGCAAAAACATGAACTTTCATGTATTTCAAATTTATACGAATGGCTTCTACTACAAACTACACTTGGGTGTAAATACATCAACTACCCATGAGTTCAGCTTTCAACTGGAACATGAATTTATGGGAATGATTAACGGGTTTGTGCCACAGTATTAAATCGAGTGGTCAGAGCGCATTTTACGCACCAAAATTATTTCAACATTACAAATAATTTAAACCCCTGAATTCGTATAATAAGCGCATAACCTCTGAATGTAGTTAGGCATACACCCTGTCATAAACAAGACTCAGGGTTACAATGCAAGGCTACGAAACCAAAAGCAGAGGCTACAAATGAGCTACAAACACCTGAGTCTTGAGGAAAGACATTATATCGAATTTTCAATGAAAAACGAGAAGACATTATCAGAAATAGGCAAAGAACTTGGTCGCTCGCAGAGCACGATTATTAGAGAAATCGCACGTAATAAAGGGCTGCGAGGTTATCGCCACCATCAGGCTAATTGCATGGCCAATAAGCGCCATGAAATGAAGCTCAAAGCTATCAAGCTGACACCTAAGGTTATCGCTATCATAGCGGGTTATATCCGCCAGGAGTGGAGTCCTGAGCAGGTAGTCGGCCGACTTGAAAAGGAAGGTGTTATCAAAAAGGTGTCTTTGTCACGCTGGATGAGCGCAAATCGAAGCTGCGCCTGGCGCTGCCTGTCAGCAGCAAGAAGGTACGGGATGTAACCGATGCAATGCTCAGCTTATTCAGTCCGGTAAAACAATTTGTAAACACGATTACATTCGATAATGGAAAAGAGTTTGCCTACCATGAAGAGGTTGCGAAAACGATACAGTGCAAGACGTATTTCGCCAAGCCATATCATTCGTGGGAACGTGGCCAGAATGAAAATGCGAATGGCTTATTGAGGCAATACTTCCCAAAGTCAATGGAGCTCATTGACGTGACAAAAAGAGAGGTTTTAGAGGCTGTACACAAACTGAATAGCCGACCTAGGAAGTGCCTGGAATTTAAAACCCCGTATGAGGTTTTTGAAGAGCTGACGAGTATCAATGAAAAACATTAACCGGTTATGCTCTTATGACTTGAATTCAGGTTACATTACGCCCCTGGTAAGTACAGTCCAGCATTTCGGCAAACAGGCAATTGTCCTTGCCAAAATCATCAAGCAGTTTATCCTGCGCATTTTTATGTGTCAGAAAACGGAAGGAAATATCAACAGCGGTAAACTTTGTCATCCCTTTTTTGTTCAGCATCCGCAATTCTGTTAACTCCTCACAATCAACGGAACCAACCTGCCGCATCAATAAGCTCTCACCGTCCAGATAAAGAATCATCTGTTTTACGGAAAAGTCTTCCAGCATTTTTCAATTTCTCAGCTGGACGGGGCTTTAGCAAAAACTCATCCGCACCTGCGTCAAGGCAGGGCACTTCGTTATCTGGGTCTGCGCTGTGGGCGACAACAGGAAGGTAAGTGGTGTTTTTGTGGATTGTCTGAATGGCTTCGATGCCGCTCATTACCGGCATGTTTACGTCCATCAATCATAAATCATAATTCATCGTCCCTCTACTCTCCGCTTTTGCGAACATGCTCAACAACCTCCTTACCGTTAACGGCAAGATCAACACTGTACCCCCAACGGATCAACTGCCGTTGGGGGAGCCTGCGGATAGCAGGATCATCGTCGGCGATGAGCACTTTCATTTTTCAGAATCCCTCTTGTTGGTAATCACAAACAATTCTGTTCATATGTGAACTATTCAGTATTAGCCGCCCCACCCTCACCAGACTGGAAAATGCTCAGCAAAATACAACTATTGCCACACTAGAGCGCGTTTGTAAGGCTTTCAAATGTGATATCGGCGACATATTCAAGGTTTTGTGAAATAACCTAAATGATGACCAGTGGTGCGATGGAATTCGTCTAGGGTTTCACGGTGAGCCCGGTAGTCACGACTGTATTATGGTTACACAGAAAGATGCTCAGGGATTTCGTGAAACACAGAAAACCTGGGGAATTATCTGCAAAAAATACCAGATCAACGCATTCAATACACCTACGCGCCTCGTGCCTATCAACCGACTAACGGCAGAATAAGGGGACACAACGTTTATTTGTTATCCCTCTCGCCCTTCGGACCCGGCTTTTTCAATAAAACGTCCACGACCCAAAGGCTTGCCCGTTCACCCATGCTGTTCAAATTTAATTCCTGAACTGCCTTGAGATTCTTGCAGGTAAGTTTTCCAGTTCTTGCTAGTCTGGCCATGGACGGAAGATGCATAATTAAGTATTGTGTCCCTTTATTTTTCAGCGACATTTGATTACATAGAAATATTTTATTTTCGTCAACGAAAGCACTCTTACATTGACCACCAATCACCGGTAGACTTTGAAGAACGCTTTGTTGCTTAACTGTGTGTGCGTCAACCCGGGGTAGGTTTAGCCTGCCCTCTATTCTACCCTTATCTTTTGAAACTTCTACAGTTTAACTTTACTCTAACTTCGGTTATTGTTACTCAAAATCTCAGCGTTTAAACCCCGAAACTTGAGTCACAGGTTATGTGTAAATCAACCTTCTCCAACTTGCCAAATATCATGATCCAAATGCATCTTTGATGTTTTTCCTGATTCTCTTTTAAGAAAAATATCATCATTATATTCGTCTGTGAGACGTAAATTTGTCTCAACATTATCTAAAACCTTTTGAACCACCTGCCGTAATAGCTTGTATCCTTGTTCTCGCAACTGCATTTTATCCACGCGAAAACTAATTGTAAGTACAGGGGTTATTGAAGAAACTGATTCATTATCGTTGTCATCATCCACAAAAAAATTAATGCCAAGGCCATTTCCGAGCATTATTTTTGTTTTCTCATCATCTGGAAAGGAAAATTCATTTCGTATAAAACTTCGCAATTTATTAAGTCGGTCTTGAGTACCGTATTCATCGATTTCAAGATAGTAATCTAGTGCCATGTTTATTCTCTAATATTTACAAATTAACTGAATTATCAAACTTAAGGAAATATTTGTGTTATTTTGCCATTTTTGATTCCAATAACCTCAGAAAGCCCTTCCTTGGGTTTTCTCGCCAACATATCGCTAATGTCATCTGGGCTAAGGGGTGTATCATCCAAATTTAGTACAATGCGGTCAGCCTGCCCCTCATTAATTTTTCTAGAAATACCCTTACGTACTTGATCAACATTGGATGTATCTGGTGCAAGGTTGTCAAAAATTTTTCCTTCTATTTCAAAATCGGGGTTTTTTCCATTTGGTTGTGTTCCTGGGTTTTGTTTGACTTTATATCCATTTTTAGCGAGAAGATCAGCTGACTGATTTTCTCGCTTGTGCTTGCGTTTCTGTGAACCAGTTTCCGGTGTTCTGTCACCGCCTGGTTTCCCATTTTTTATTCCAGAAGGTTTGGTACGACTGGATATATTCTTTGCGGCATTCGCCTTTTTCCCGGGTTTGCCCGATGTCAGTTTCGGCCCTTCAAGCCTGTCTGCCTCCACCTTCGTTTTCTTGTCAACGCCTACCTTGATTTTTTTGTTCAGTTGCTTGCGCTTGAGCACTTTGCCAAGGCGACGGAACAAACCACCCAGCTTACGCAGTCTGCTGACGTGGCGCAGCAGTTTACTGCCCATTTGCGCCACAAGGCCCGCACCACCGGTGAAGGCAATCAGCAGTGCGGCGAGTATGATCTCAAACACACCACCACCGGCAAATTCTGCCCAGTCAAGGCTGGATTGCGCACCGACATAATCTTCGGCGAAGTTTTTCAGTATGGCCAGCGTAGCATCATCCGTGGCAATGAGGGCGGTGATTTCGTAGGCTTCGGTGATCCGTGTCAGGTCAATTGTGCTTGGGTCAAAGCCGAGGAGTCTGGTCAGGTCTTCAAGTTCTTCCTGCTTCATATTATCCAGCAGGCTTTGACGCCATTTCCCTTCGGTCAGGTCGCCGGACTGGTAGCTTTTGTAGCTGGCCTGAAGCAAGTTGTTGAGGCGTTCAACGGGTGACAGATACTGTGCAATTTCAACGACACCTGCGGCAAATTCGAAGAGCCCGACGGCGCCGTTCCATAGGCCTTTCAGGATGGCTTTATCTTTCTCATGTTGTTGTTGCCAGGGATTCATTCTCGCCAGTCTGGCGTTTGTCTGTTCCGTTTCGGCCTGTTTTTCGGCCAGCATTTCATTCAGCACATCTTTGATGGTCGTGCGAAGCGTGTCGAGTGTGTCGCTGTCTTCAGGCGGGATGAATTCAACATCTACCTGTCCGGCAGGCAGGTAATTGAGGCACAGGCCACCCAGGTCATTGAGGCTGCCTCTGTGTTGCAGGCCATCGCTGTCAGTGGCGAGATAAGTCCCTTCGACGGGCAGACCACCGGGGTAGCAGTAGCGGACATCCAGCCAGTGGAACTCTTCCACATCATCTTGAATAGTCCCGATCTGTGCGTCTTCACCGAATTGGCTCATGGCAATACATTCCCGGTCACTGGTGCGTGATGAGGCATTGGCGGTGTTTGGAACGCGCTCAGGGGCAGGGGCTCAAAGCAGGCGGCGGCACGATATTGATGGTCGGATGAGCAGTAGATCAGACTGGGGGTTGTTATGTGACCATTAAGAAGGGCCTGGGTGGCGAAGTTGATACTGGGGCGTCCATATATGTCCTAGTATTTTTCCAGAACGGTAACGACCGCACATCCGTCGGGGAAATTCATCTTAAAGGCCATTGGTTGATTGAGGCGGGGTTCAGTATTGATGCTCCTGTAAAAGTTCGGGTGATGCAAGGTTGTCTAGTGGTGACCGCTGAGTAGATAAAATAAGCCCCGCGAAAGCGGAGCTTATTTTATGCGGGAGTATTATCCTTAAATAACCAATCTCGCTTAACTTGCCGGCTATTTCTGGTAATGGACAGGCTGGATATACTTCCTACACAAGTTCGCCCGTGACCAGCCAAGATGGGATATAGTCCAATTTTCTACAAACAATCGTATATGTTTTCGCAGGAATTTTTGTCAGTGGCTGATCTACACACCCTATTCTCTACATAGAAAAACCTGACCCTATTCTCTAAAAAGCCCAACCAAGTGGCTGAGCTTTTTGGTATAGACCTATTTTAAAAGCGAGTGTCCTAGCTGTTATTGTGCGCCTTTATGTATTCCAAGTCTAAATATTCTTGTTTTCCCAGCCACCCATTTTCCGCATTAAAAAGATACCCAGTATTCTTATTGTTGTAACAATAAAAGGTCGTTCCATTTTCTCTAATAGAAATACCGCATCTGCGCTTAAAAATAACAACATCAACAAACTGTTCGATGTTGTCACCGTAATATATAAGTTCATCACCAGCCAAATAGAATCGACCATTCTGATCAAGCACTAGAATACCGCCATGCTCGGCCATATGGCCGAGCGGATAAAACTGGAAACTAATCCCTGTGTCCTCAATCCATTCTTGCATATCAGTTTTAAAATCTCGTATAAATGCTTCATGAACTTTAAAAATTCTTTCATTACCAGTCGGGCTTACAAATTCTAGTCCATATAAGTTTTCTAAAATAGAAATTACGACGGAAGGAGTTGCATGGTAGTCAATATATGCTGGAAGACTCACCTTTCTATTAGAAGACCAACCAAACCTCTTCAATTTTTTTTCCGTTTCTTTATTTTGAAATACCATTCTTTCAATTCTCGTTTTCGCTATATAGATTTACATTAATCTAACGCCATCGACCACACCTAAACTTTCTAAAGCAGGGTTACATGAGTCGCAGGCTTTTATTAGCTTGCCTGTTTTTACCTCTGCTGAAACACTTACTGCTCCGTCAAGGTCAGCTCCCGCACATTTTGCTTTTTGTAATGCGGATACCTCAGCACAAAACCCATGACTATTATCCATTCTTTCACCTATTGGTACTGAGTCATAAGCATCTTTAATTTCATCGTCAACTTTTGATAGAGGGTCTTCATAATTGGGGTGTCCTTTTTTTGTATTATATCCTTCAAAAACTTTACCATCACGCGTTACAATTACATCAACTGTAGATGGTTTCCTTGCTCCTTGAGAAGGTTTTAATTCGTCCCAGTTTTCGTTTACATGTTTCGCGTGGGCTTTTGCTTTCTCTTGGCCAAGCTCCAGCATTTGAGAATTAGAAAGTTTGTTTGGAACAACGGAAGGCTCCGCTGCATCATCCTCCCTCTTTCCAGGTTTGCCCGATGTTAGTTTCGGCCCTTCAAGCCTCTCGGCTTCTACCGTCGTTTTCTTGTCAACGCCTACCTTGATTTTTTTGTTTAGCTGCTTGCGCTTGAGTACTTTGCCGAGGCGGCTCAACAGACCCCCCAGCTTACGCAGTCTGCTGACGTGGCGAATTTTACTGCCCGCCTGCACAACCAGTCCTGCACCACCAGTGAAAGCAATCAGCAGTGCGGCGAGTACGATTTCAAACACGCCACCACCGGCAAATTCTGCCCAGTCAAGGCTGGATTGCGCACCGACATAATCTTTGGCAAAGTTTTTCAGTATGGCCAGCGTAGCATCATCCGTGGCAATGAGGGCGGTGATTTCGTAGGCTTCGGTGATCCGTGTCAGGTCAATTGTGCTTGGGTCAAAGCCGAGGAGTCTGGACAGGTCTTCAAGTTCTTCCTGCTTCATGTTGTCCAGCAGACTTTGACGCCATTTTCCTTCGGTCAGGTCGCCGGACTGGTAGCTTTTGTAGCTGGCTTCAAGCAAGTTGTTGAGGCGTTCAATGGGCGATAAATACACTGCAATATTCGCGACAGTGACCAGGGTGTCTCCGACAAATTCAATGAGCCCGACGGCACCGTTCCAGAATCCTCTGCGAGCGCTGGCAAGCAGGCTTCCTCCTTGCTCAAGCGCACTCATTCCTTCCAATCTGGCTTCGGTTTGTTCAGTCTCGGCCTGTTTTTCGGCCAGAATCTCATTCAGCACATCTTTGATGGTCTTGTGGAGAGTGTCGAGTGTGTCACTGTCTTCAGGCGGGATGAATTCAACATCGACCTGTCCGGCAGGCAGGTAATTGAGGCACAGGCCACCCAGATCATTGAGGCTGCCTCTGTGTTGCAGGCCATCGCTGTCAGTGGCGAGATAAGTCCCTTCGACGGGCAGGCCACCGGGGTAGCAGTAATGGACTTCCAGCCAGTGGAACTCTTCCACATCATCTTGAATAGTCCCGATCTGTACACCTTCACCGAGTTCGGTCACGACAATACATTTCCTGTCACTGGTGTGTGATCAGGCACTGGCGGTGTTTGGAATGCGCTCAGGGGCAGGGGCTCAAAGCAGGCGGCGGCACGATATTGATGGTCGGATGAGCAGTAGATCAGACTGGGGGTTGTTATGTGGCCATTAAGGAGAGCTTGGGTAGCGAAGTTGATTAAGACTGCGCCAGTGGCGGCGCCCAGATCGCCATAACAATCTGCGGGGTGATGTATTTCGAACTCAGTGTCGAAGGCGGTTGCGTTGCGTGCCATTGCCACGCCGTACTCCTTCGCCCAGAAGTGTTCGAAATTCATGCTGGAGTAGATATGGCCAATTTTGGCATCGCTATCATAAGCGGAGAGCGCGCCTTTGAAAGCTTGATCCAGGCCGTCTCCCCGATAGGGCTTATCATCGTTGAACAGGTGACCGGGCTCGTTAGCGATTCCTGGGGTGAGCAGGCTGGGGAGATGGGTGGCGCTACGCAAGGCAAGTGCCGGGTTGCGGGTGAGTAGCACAAACCCGGCGCTTTCACCTGGAGCGAAACCATCCGTGACGCCGGGAGCGAGTATCCGACCTTCTTTATCCAGTGCCGCGAGCAGTTCGGAATTTTGGTAGCTGTCGCCACCGCCGATGAGTACACATTCCGCATCGGTGCCGTAGAGGTAGCGGAATGCCAGATCAAGCGCATTTAATACGCCTGCGCGCCCTGTGCCCATCAGCCGACTCGCGGCGGGGTCGATCAGTAAACCGGATTGTTGGTGCAGGTCATGAATAATATGTTTAGGGAGTGGTTCGTTCAGCCCAACGTCATTGGCGGGTGCGGAGAAAAACACAGGAATCGGTGTTTTTCCGGTGTAGGTGGCCATGGCCTGTGCGGCGGCGACATGGCACATTCTGAGAATGCGACGGTATCGAAACGGGGTTTTACCCCGGATATCAAGCTCATCTTGTAGTGGAGGTAATGCGCCATCAGGCACTAGCGCCATGGTGATACGCTCACGCTGTTGGGTAAAATAATCAACTGAACGGTAGGAAGAGATCTCGGCTTTGACCGCATGGTAGCTCGTATTGGTATCTCCCCCGAGTGCCGTTATTGTGCCTGTCCCGGCGATGTAAACGCGAGGATTATCATCCATGAAAATTTCTCTGGTTTAAAAATAGCGTGTTTTTTAGCGCTTAATTCATATTTTACGTTTTTGGCAGTGTTACACCTGTCTGTCCCTGATACTTGCCTCCGCGATCCTTGTATGAGGTTTCGCACTCTTCATCACCAGTGAAAAACAACATCTGCGCCACGCCTTCGTTAGCATAGATTTTTGCGGGCAACGGCGTGGTGTTGGAAAACTCCAAGGTCACATGCCCTTCCCATTCCGGTTCCAGCGGGGTGACGTTAACAATAATGCCACAACGGGCATAAGTGGATTTTCCCAGGCAGACAGTCAACGTGTCGCGCGGGATACGAAAATATTCCACCGTACGCGCCAGCGCAAAAGAATTGGGCGGGATAATGCAGACATCAGACTTCACATCCACAAAACTCTCTTCAGCAAAATCCTTGGGATCAACAATGGCCGAATTGATGTTGGTGAAAATTTTGAATTCGTCGGAACAACGCACGTCATAACCATAACTGGAGGTGCCGTAGGAAATAATACGACCGCCGTTGGCTTCACGCACCTGCCCCGGCTCAAAAGGCTCGATCATGCCCTGTTGCTCCGCCATACGGCGAATCCATTTGTCTGCTTTGATACCCATTTAATACTTCCCCTTCACCATTTGTTAATTATGGGTGCGCCAATCTATTAGTGGTTTAATCCAACAAAGATGTCTTTACCACAGAATACACAGAGACGCAGAGGCACAGAGTTTTTCAATGTTTTCTCTGTGCCTCTGCGTACTCTGCGTTTATATCTCGAAACCCAATAACAACTAATTATTCTGAATCACGATATTCGGAAATTTGGCGCTGAATTCCCGCGCTTGCAAAGAGAGCTTCGCCGCAACACGGCGGGCAATCTCACGGTAAATCTGCGTGATGCGACCATCCGGGTCAGACACCACCGTGGGCTTGCCAGCATCCACTTCTTCACGAATCTGCTTGTCCAGCGGCAGCGAGCCGATGAAGTCCACATTGTATTCATCAGACATGCTCTGCCCTCCACCCTGACCGAAGATATGCTCCTCGTGGCCACATTGGGAACAAATATGAATACTCATGTTTTCCACAACGCCCAGCACCGTCACATCCACTTTCTCAAACATTTTCAGTGCTTTGCGCGCATCCAGCAGGGCAATATCCTGCGGAGTAGTGACGATCAGCGCACCGCTCACCGGTACTTTTTGCGCCAGGGTAAGTTGGATGTCACCCGTGCCCGGTGGCAGGTCGATGACCAAATAATCCACATCATTCCATCGAGTATCATTGAGCAACTGCTCCAGCGCCTGGGTCACCATGGGGCCGCGCCAGATCATCGGCGTTTCCTCTTCGATAAGGTAACCAATAGACATGGACTGAACACCGTGGCCCATCAACGGTTCCAGAGATTTACCATCTTTGGATTCCGGTTTATCACTCACACCCAACATGCGCGGCTGACTGGGGCCGTAGATATCAGCATCAAGAATACCCACGCTTGCACCTTCGGCCTGCAAGGCCAGCGCCAGATTGACAGCGGTGGTGGATTTACCCACGCCGCCCTTACCCGAAGCAATGGCGATAACATTTTTAACACCTTCGATCGGCTGCACACCTTTTTGTGCAGTATGTGCCTCAATTTTGGTGCTGACAGTTATCGCGACATCACTGATGCCGTCAATACCGACGATCTGCTCTTTCACCTTATCTGCCAATGCTGCTTCATGCCCTTTGGCGGGAAAACCCAGCAACACATCAACCGTAGCTTTATCACCCTCGATAGCGATGTTTTTGATACACTTCGCGCTCACCAGATCCTGCTGCAGGCAAGGATCGATGTATTGTTTAATTGCAGATTCAATCTGCTCACGGGTGACGCTACTCATGTTCACATGCTCCTGTTGACGAAGTCGGACCTTGCGAAAGGCCGACCCGGAAATTGAGATGCGAGTTTACACAATTTATCAGTGCGTCGTAATATTACCTTTTGCATAAAAGGCCAGTAACCACAAGGTTTTCCAGCCATTGTCCGCAGAAACTCACAAACGACCCTTAGCATCCAAACCAGGCAAGCAATCACCTATGAGCACAACCACTGCGCCCCGCAAAATCCTTGTCACCAGCGCCCTGCCCTACGCCAACGGCAGTATCCACATGGGCCACATGGTGGAATATATTCAGACAGACATCTGGGTACGTTTCCAAAAAATGCGCGGCCACCAGTGCATTTACGTGTGCGCAGATGACGCCCACGGCACACCGATTATGCTGCGCGCGCAGAACGAAGGTATTACGCCGGAAGAACTGGTGGCACGCATCGGCGAAGAACATCGTGCCGATTTTGCAGCCTTCGACATCGGTTTCGACAATTATCACAGCACTCACAGCGACGAAAACCGCGAGCTGGCAGAGTCCATCTATGGCCGCCTGAAAGAAAACGGCCACACTGTCAGCCGCATCATTGAGCAGGCTTATGACCCGGAAAAGGAGATGTTCCTGCCAGATCGTTTTGTACGGGGCACTTGTCCCAAATGTGGCACCGACGACCAGTACGGCGATAACTGCGAGGCCTGTGGGGCCACTTACGACCCCACTGATTTGCTCAATCCGGTATCGGCGGTATCCGGCGCTACACCCATTCGCAAAAAATCCGAGCACCTGTTTTTCAAGCTGGCCGATTTTCAGAAGATGCTCACCGAATGGACTCGCGCTGGACACTTGCAACCAGAAGTCAGCAACAAACTGGACGAATGGCTGAACGAGGAACTGCGCGAGTGGGACATCAGCCGTGATGCACCCTATTTTGGTTTCG
>Ga0316204_10009936_pt1 | contig 12472 bp, 12 predicted proteins | sample 6monrhotite_MG_2_FD_205661 | JGI IMG/M metagenome (GOLD analysis project Ga0316204, IMG submission 205661) | Microbial mat bacterial communities from mineral coupon in-situ incubated in ocean water Damariscotta River, Maine, United States -... | ecosystem: Environmental > Aquatic > Marine >...
CATCCGGTTGAAATGAGTCCATTGACCAAACAGCACCGCACCAAAGAAGGTTTGACCGAACGTTTCGAATTGATGGTCAACGGTAAAGAATTGGCGAATGCGTATACCGAGTTAAACGATCCTATCGTACAGCGTGAGCGCTTTGAAGACCAATTAAAACTGTCTGAAAAGGGAGATGACGAGGCGATGTTTATTGACCAAGACTTTTTACGGGCCTTAGAATACGGAATGCCTCCCACTTCAGGAATTGGGATTGGTGTGGACCGACTCACCATGTTTATGACCAACAATGAGTCCATACAGGAAGTATTATTCTTCCCTCAAATGAAACCAGAGACAAAGCAGGTGGCGATGACGGATGAAGAAAAGGCGGTTTTCGCTATTCTGAAAGACCATAGCCCTATGGAATTAAACGACCTTAAAACACAATCTGGATTAAGCAACAAAAAATGGGACAAAACCATCAAAGGCCTTACGAAGCATGGTGTTGCCAAAGTGAACAAAACAGACGATGGTTTGTTTGTTGAAATAGCATAAAAAAACTAATGTCCCCCTGAGCGCAGTCGAAGGGTCTGAATAATAGCGAAAGGATTTACTGTCTAGTAAATCCTTTTTTAATTCAATATAATCGCAGATTGTAGCAGCTAAATCACGCCTGAAACGAATTTCGGATACATGGAAAATAGTTGCCGACAGCTAAATCTTTACACTTAAACTAAGTGCAGCATTAAGACGGTAATCGAGTCCTCTTAATTTATCAGAATTAGGCCTTCAGTTCAGGTACATGAACGCCCTTTTTAAACAAATAAATACCCATCGCCACCAACCAGATCACTTTAATATGAAATATAGGTTTGTAGATTTCAAAATTATCTGGAATAGATAAAATAAGGATCATAGCTGCAAGACCTAAGAGTACTGTAAACCATCCTAACCACTTGCTCACCATGTTCCATTTAATAAAACCAGCGCCTAGTAATACAAAGCCAACACCAGAAAAGATCCGTCCAAAACGGAAAAAACAGGTTACATATTGGTTAGTGAATAACATGCTATCCATGAACTCCTGAATTTCTATCGCCGATAAACCCGCCGTTTGGCCAACACCCCATGCGCCGAAATTATAAAAATAAGCAGATCCAATGGCCAAAGTAAAGGTGCCAATAATAATCATCCCTGCACCGGGTAACATAAGCACACGATACGGTTTTCGAGCAGTTATAGAAACCAATGCAAACATTGCGATACCCAGAATAACCCAACCAAAAATATGAATTCGATACATCCAAATCCATAACCAAATGTTCTCTCCAATGGCTGGAAAATCGGATGCAACAATATATTCACCAATATGGTGTGGTGACAATGCCCAACCAAGCCACAGTAGTACTGCTGCGGTGATAAATGACCACGCAGTGAATTTGATTTCGAAATCTTTTTTTATAACTTTCATGCTTGTATGTTTTTTGTAAAGTGCTATGATAAAGCAATTTCGAGTTTTTTTATGTAACCTTTGTTACACACCCTCATAAAAATGCTTCTTTATTTTGCTAGTATTAAATTTTAGGGGTAGCCAGATAAAAGAACAAACGTGGACTTATCGCATAATAGACTGGTTACGGACCATCCAAGTATCACAATGGAGCCTAAATCCAACTTTAACAGCGATGGATTATTATATAAAGATAATGTAACAAATGTTACAAGAAAAGATATTTAGTCGTCGTAAATTGTACTATTCTTTTTATGAACCTATAAATCAAGCAATTTGAAAAGAAGAAATTTTGTAAAAAAAGCAGCCTTAAGTTCGTTTGCAACGATCATAGGAGTCGAAATTGTTTTTGGTTCTAATCTGTTGGAGGGTTATACGCCCTTAGCCTTGCAAGATCCTGACCCCTTTAAAATGTTCAAAAAGAATACCGAAATGGTTGTGCTTAATGATAAGCCATGGAATATTGAAGCACAGGCGCATTTATTAGACGATAGGATTACTCCAAATTCGTCGATGTTCATTAGAAATAATGGATTGGTCCCTGAAGATATAGATCCCAATACATGGACACTCACTATTGATGGTGAATCGGTTAAAAATCAAAAAACATATACGCTCTCAGAGTTAAAATCAAAATTTAAACAGCATACCTACCAATTGACCATAGAATGTGGTGGTAATGGTCGTAGTGAATTCGATCCGCCTGCAAAAGGCAATCAGTGGACCGTTGGCGCTGTACATTGTGCGACTTGGACTGGAGTTCGCTTGCGTGATGTATTAGAAGATGCTGGCATTAAAAGTAACGCCGTTTATATTGGTTTTCATGCTGTCGATAAACATTTAAGCTTAGATCCTAAGAAAGAACCCATATCGAGAGGTTGTCCGATGGCTAAAGCATTACAGGACGAAACTATTTTAGCCTTTCAAATGAATGGTGAAGATATTCCCTTGGTTCATGGGTATCCATTACGCCTAGTAGCAGGCGGTTGGCCAGCTTCAGTTTCGGGAAAATGGGTAAATAGAATTAGCATTCGGAATAAAATTCACGATGGTACAAAAATGACAGGAACCGCCTACAGAGTCCCCTGCGAACCAGTCGCACCGGGTGAAAAAGTGAAGGATGAAGATATGTGTATTATCGAGTCAATGCCGGTAAAATCATTAATTACCTATCCTAAAACTGGCGCCGTCCTTAAAAAAGGGAAATCATTAAATATTAGAGGACATGCCTGGGCTGGGGAATTAGAGGTTGCCCAAATGGAATATTCTATAGATTTTGGATCTAGCTGGAAAACATGTGCTGTCGAAAAACCGGCAAACCGCCTTGCCTGGCAGCATTTTTCTGCTTCGGTAAATTTTCCAAAGTCGGGTTATTATGAAGTATGGGCAAGAGCAACAGCTAGCAATGGCAGAACCCAACCCATGTTATTACCCGGTTGGAATCCAAAAGGGTATTTGAATAATGCCTGCCATAGAATTGCAGTAAAAGTTAAATAAATGTCGGAGCAAGAAACATTCAAAGCACTAGTAAAGCAAATCTATAGGATATTCTTACGTATTTTTGTGTTGCTTGTAATTTTGGGAAGCGGACTGACTTATTATTTAGTCAATCCAGACCTATTTGATGCTAGCTCGAAAGCTGAAGTTGTGATGGTACCGATTGAATTGGATGAAGATCGTATTGAAAATGGAATTCATGTAAGAACGGGTTTGATTAATGCCGAAGGATTGATGACAGTTGTCAATAATTGTACGAACTGTCATTCATCAAAATTAGTGACTCAAAATAGAATGACCGCCGAACGATGGAATGAAACAATCAAATGGATGCAGGAAACACAAAATCTTTGGGATTTGGGTGGGAATCAGGAACTCATAGTAAATTATTTAGTGACAAATTACCCAGTCCAAAAGAAAGGAAGGCGCATGGCACTAACAAATATAGATTGGTATGACTTGGAATAATAAATTAAGGAAGAAATAAAATGGAAAAATATTTAGATGCATTTATTAATGCTTTTGTAGGAACAGCTGATTGGACATGGAAATCTATAATCTTTGATGTCCCATGGTATACTAATTACTTTTGGGGACTTGTCGCAATTTCGGTTGTAGTTTGGCTTTTGGAAATTGCCTTTCCTTGGCGAAAAGACCAATCAATTATTAGGAAAGATTTCTGGTTGGACGGATTTTATATGTTCTTCAACTTTTTCATCTTCGCTATAGTAATTAGCGGTATCTATGAGATTTTAGGGGTTCTCTTTGCTGAAATAAATATTAGCGCGAATAGTTTGTCACTTATTGATATTTCGCACTGGTCGCCTTGGCTGCAGTTGCTGGTATTCTTTATAATACTTGATTTTGTACAATGGTTCACTCATGTTTTATTACATAAATATCCCTTCTTATGGAAGTTTCATAAAGTACACCACAGTGTAAAGGAGATGGGGTTTGCAGCACATTTGAGATACCACTGGATGGAGAATATATTTTACAAGCCACTTAAAACGTTTGGTGTAATGATTATTGGTGGTTTTGAACCTGAACAAGCTTTTATTGTTCACTTTATCACCATTGCGATTGGTCATTTAAATCATTCTAACATTAAAATTACTTGGGGGCCATTAAAATATATCTTCAATAATCCGGTGATGCATTTATATCATCATGCCTATGTGTTGCCTAAAGGAAAAAATGGCGTGAATTATGGCATTAGTTTAAGTCTATGGGATTATATTTTTAAAACTGATTACATCCCTGAAGACAGCGGAAAAGTTGAAATAGGATTTAAGGGTGACGATAAGTTTCCTCACGATTTTATTGGCCAAAACACCTATGGGTTTAAAAAAAATCAGCATTAAACGCCACTTTCGATGTCGAAATAAATATCCCTGATTAAATTCTTATCTGGGTAATAAATACTCGTTTACAAAGAGTACTTAATATGATTTGTTTATGGAGCTGGTTTAAAAATTAAATGTCTCCCTGAGCGCAGTCGAAGGGTCTCTAAAATAGCGCAAGGATCTACTTACTAGTAGGTCCTTTTTTTTATAGGCGATAGCTTCAGGGAACAATGGGAATAGACAGACGCCTGCCAAACCTAATCAGAAATTCCGCAACTAACTGACAAAAATAATACTGTCATAATTAAATATTCACTTAATCAGGTAATTTGGTCTTTTAAACGAATTATTGTGGTATTGACTATTTAAAACGATATCTTAGAACAACTAATTACCAACTAACTAATCAAACAATTATGACTAGAAAAATTAAAATTTTAGCACTTTTACTTATGGTTCCAATGATTTTTGGATCCTGTAAAATTAAAGTACCGCAAATGACAAAATTCGGTAGTTTATCAGTCGCCTCCACAAAGAACGTAGACCTCGATGCCGAGTACGTCCTTATTGCACGTAATGCAGGCTTCGACGCAAGTCAGGCACTTGCCGTGAATAAGAAGGAGGTAAAAGCATTTCAAAATGCAACTAAAAAAATTAGAAAACGTCAGACACGAAAAAGAGTTTCCAATAGAACAAGAAAAAAAATTAGGGCTAATTATTATAGATTAGCCGGTGCAACTATAGATCAAGCCATAAATAATGTAGTTGAAGAGACTGCGGGCGGTATGTTTATGGAAAACGTGGAACTTTATTATACTGGGACTGGTAGAAAAACAATGTATATTGTATCAGGCGATGTGTATGGAAAGGAAGGAGTAAGTAGAAATATCCGCGGATTTATAGTAGGCACCAAGGCACTCTATAAAAAACGGGTCGGTACGGTAGCTACATTGACCGATGATCAGTATTGCCTATGGAAAGACGATAGAACTGGTAAATTCACAGAAGTGTTATACGACGATTTAACTAAGATAGGTGAATAAACCACCTAGCTTGAAATATGAAAATACGAGGGATGTCTTTATGGGCATCCCTTTTTTTATGGTTAAAACTGAAGCATTGCAAATCTTTTGGAGAACCCTACGCAGTGATTTTTTGATAATTCGGTTGCATTGGGTGCCGTGTCTTAAAGAATGATTTTCCTATGAAGTTTTACACGATCGTAGACCATACCAAAAGCTCGTTTGATTTGATTATCTTAGGTACCCAAACTAGTAAATTAAAATCCACATGAGCCAGCTAAAAAAAGAAGACATCAGCCAGGAGGTATTTGATCTCTATGATGATTATGCGCACAATAAAATTGGGCGACGTCAATTCGTAGAAAAGCTTTCCATATATGCGGCGGGCAGTATTACAGTGGGGGCGCTTTTAAGTTTTATGTCACCCAATTACAAAGACACCATCGTTGTACCCAAAGACCACCCAAACTTGGCATCAGATTACATCACGTATGAATCACCAAAGGGAGGCGGTACCATAAAAGCGCTGCTTTCTTTACCAAAAGCGCTCGATAAAAAAGTGCCTGGGGTGATCGTTGTTCATGAAAACCGAGGGCTCAATCCGTATATTGAAGATGTGGGCAGACGCACCGCATTAGATGGCTTTATCAGTTTGGCACCAGACGCGCTTTCTCCGCTTGGTGGCTATCCTGGTAATGACGATGATGGAAGAACGCTTCAGAAAAAGAGAGATAGAAATGAAATGCTTGAAGACTTTATTGCAGCTTATCAGTACCTCAAAACACACCCAAATTGCAACGGAAAAGTTGGTGTGGTAGGGTTTTGCTTTGGTGGTTGGATTTCCAATATGATGGCAGTAAAATTACCTGATCTTTCCGCAGCAATTCCATTCTATGGCAGACAGCCTTCACCCGAAGAAGCAGCTCAAATCAAGGCTCCATTATTGCTTCAGTATGCAGAATTAGACACTCGTGTGAATGCCGGTTGGCCTGAATACGAAACCATTTTGAAAGCCAACAATATTGAACATACTGCCCACTTCTATCCGAACGTAAATCATGGATTTCACAACAACACCACGCCACGTTATGATGAGGCGGCTGCAAATTTGGCGTGGGAACGAAGTATCGCTTTTTTTAAAGACAAACTTGTATAAAACAAACTTTTTATTTCCCTATGACTCATAAGCCTCAAGCCGATAAAGACCAACCCAATAACCCGTTGCATGGAGTAAAACTAGCAGAAATGCTCGACCAACTTGTCGAACAGCATGGTTGGGAAAAATTAGCCTCAAAAATAAAAATCAACTGTTTTAAAAATGACCCTTCCATTACATCGAGTCTGAAGTTCCTAAGACGAACCCCATGGGCGAGAACACAAGTAGAGCAGTTCTACCTTAAAACCATGCTAAAATAGTTGTCGAAAACCTTCGCAAAATATCTTTTAAAAAGGTTGCCTTACAGAGGCTTTTAATTATTCCTTCACTTTTGCTACCTTCGAATCGGAAAAAAACTACCCTATGAAAAAAATAATCTTATTTGTTGCCCTTGCACTGAGTAGCATCATATACGGACAAGAAGAATACACCATTACTATTGATGGTCAAACCATGGACGTCGGTTTGGACAAGTCATATGACATTAAGGTGAAAGGAAAAAAAGTGGCGTTCCAAATCGCCATGAAGGACACCTTGGTTTTTGAAGATGAAAAATTTAGCTTTAAATACCCCAAAGAGTTCCGGGTTTCGAGTATGGATTTGGATGAAGGTATTTCGCAATTCGTGATCATGTCTGCCGAAGGTTCTGGTATTATTGTTCAAAAGTATACCACCATGAATCCCACCATGCTCAATGAAATCATGCTGAATGAAGTAACCAAAGAAAGTATGAACTATGGTTTTGAGCTAGATCGTCAAGACTATACACGAACTTTAAGTTCAGGCCAAGAAATAGCAATTGACAAGGCTGTTTTAAAATACAAGGATGAAACAAACATTTATGAATTGGCATCATTCGGAGAAAAGGATGAAGGTATTATTGTGATGACAATGGCAATGGATGAGGTGCTTGGCAAAGACAGTCAAAAACTACTTTCACTACTTTGGAGTACCTTGGTTATCAAATAATTAATTTCCGCAGAAATAACAATTGACATTTTAATTTATCTGAATATGAAAAAAATAATTCTCCTAAGTAGTTTACTGCTCTGTACCGTCATCACTTTTGGACAGGTAGAACCTACCGCGATCTATCAACTAAAAAACCCCGCCCACCTTAGCTTTCTTAATGCAGCAGGTGATAAGGCTGGCAACAATGTAATTCATACCATAGATGGTGCCAATGTTAGGTCAAAATGGCAACTTGTAGATAACGGCGATGGTTATTATAAAATCAAAAACGCATATAACGGAATGTACATTGCCAACGGAGGAAGCAAGAGTGGGAATGCCCCTTTGGGCTTACAAGCCGGCGTAGGTGCAGGTGGCCTTTGGTCCCTTTCTGGAAATGCATCAACTAAATTTCAAATGAAAAACAAACTGAGTGGTTATTACCTTTCTTCTGCTGGACGACGAAATGCCAATGCGGTAATGGTGCAAGGACCAACAGGTCAATACAGCTATTGGGATCTAATTAAAGTGAGCGGCGGCACTGTGGATAGTAAGAAAAAAGCTGAGACAAAAATCGAGAATGCCAAATCGTATGACTGGCAGTTAACAACCCTACCACGCAGTTATTTCGCAAAATGGAAGATCTCATCTAGGGTCTCTTCACGAAACGATGTAAGTATCAACGCGCAATATATTATCGATGGGGCAATGAAGAAAAGAATCGTAAGCACCTATGTTCATGACGGTGTTTATAAAATTATCACGACCTATAATAATTACTTTGCTTCCTATTTCGTAAAAGAGCGAGTTGGCGGCTTTCAAGGTGGTGGCATCTATATCAATAGCACGGTGAGTCATGGTTTTAGATCGGAAAAAGAAGCTTACGCCTTGGACGAACCGGAGCGCTACGATATGGGGTATAAAAAGTAACCTACCCCTCTGTATAACAGCTATTCTTTGTCTGGAACGCGAGCAATGCTTTTTTGAATCAGGTAACTTCAAAATATCCGGCGCGATTGAAACAAATCTTTCCGACGCAACCAATAAAAAGGGCTCCAATACGGAGCCCTTTTATGATTGTATAACCTAATTCTATTCAGGAATTCGAATTCTATCCCCTAAGAAGATGGCATTCAAAAATAATCGATTGGTCCCATACCACGAGCCTCTAAAATTTGGATTATCTGCGAAAAGCACAGCCCGTCCGCGACCAATTCCACTTATTAATAAGGAGGCAGATGGTTTCAATAAATCTTCATAATTGGTATTCGAAATATACCCATCAATATGAGCATCCTCCGTATATTTTGCCACTGTTGCATAGGCGTTTTTAGATGGCGCCATAAACACCGTATTGTTTTTGTATACTGGAAGTTTCGCATCACGGTAGCCAAAGCCCAATGGGTGAGTGATGTCTAAATCTACCTCAAAAATGGCGCCGCCCAATCGCTCGCGACCTAAATTCTCCGAGGCATCCACATATGACAGTCGCTCGACCGTTTTATTTTTTGTGGTATCCTTCTTTTTCTCCGTCAATTTCTCCTTCACTAGTTTCTTATTGATCGCCCACTGAGTTGCTCCCGCAATGGTGATTAAAGTATTCCCTTTTGAGACCCATTCTTTTATTTTTTTCTGCTGAATGGAGTCTACCATCGAATTCCGTCCAGAAACCATAACTAGTACATTATAAGGGTCCAAAGAAACTCGGTCTAATAGGTTCGATTGTATTTTGGTAATAGGCATGTCCACTCGCGTATCTAACAAATGCCACACCTCCCCTGCTTCGTATGAATTTACTCCATCTCCAATAATTAAAGCGGCTTTAGGCTGTGTTAAGGCGACAAAATTTCCGCTACCCAAATCAATTCCTGACGAGCTAAACCCAGTATTGGCAGCATACATTGGCACCGAATATCGTTGTTGGGCTTCCTTAACAATAGCATACACCTCGGAGGCATCCTTTTTTTGTTTACTCACTGGTATAAGAATACTTCCGTAGTGAAAATCCTGAACACCACTTTGTGTTGCCACAGAGAACGGCTTAAATGCAGAAGACACGGTTATTCCTTCAGATTGCATATAATACAAGGCCGCAGGAGCATTATAGTCGGTCCAATCCATCACATAGGCATAGTTGCTTTTCGCAACCGCCGCTGCCGAACCTAGTTGATCCACAGAAGTAATTTCTTGTCCCAGATTGACCTTAGTGACCCCCTTGGATTTCATATTATAAAAATTAGAAACACTCCAAGCAGAGGCATCATAAAACACACTATCTCTATATTTTGAATAGGTTTCAAAGACTGTTTGTACCATGCGTCTTTGTGGTTGTTTGACGGGTACCACAAAGCGGTCGCCGTTCTTGTACACCTTTATTTTATGGATTAGTAATTTGTCTACAAAGGCCTTATTTCGGTTTTTGTCATAAGCGTCACCAAACTCATAGGCAGCCACTCCGTTCGCGGTGTTTTTGCCTACGGCCGACTTAAAGAAATCTTGCTGATACTTCCGGAGTTTGCCTTTGTTTTCCACTGCAGCTTTAATAGTGGCAATGCTGGACACATATTGATTTCGAATGGTAAAAGGGAAGGAAATCGTACCGTAATCGGTGTCTTGTAAATGACCTCTGGAGCTCGCCTGCTCAAACAATAAAGCCAGCGCACCTTGTAAATCTGGGTAGGAAGATCCATACCCTGGATAGGTGCCATCAAAGGCCTCTTTTGTAAAATAAAAAGAGCCTATATTATCCAAAGCACCAGCGTAATAGGGTGCAAACAGGTTATTCAAATCCTCATAGTTTTCCTTGGGCATGATGGGGTCTAGTGATCCAATAGGTTTCATGGGCTCAAAGAAGTAGCTACTTTTGGTTCCCATTTCGTGGAAATCGGTGACCACATTGGGATACCATTCATGGTACCAATTCAATTTTCCTCTGCTCTCGGGATTCACAGCGAGCAACCAATCGCGATTCAGATCAAACCAATAATGATTGGTGCGCCCTCTAGGCCACATTTCATTGTGTTCGGCATCATTTCCGTCGCTTACTAGTGGGCTTCCTTTAAATTGATTGGCCCATTGTGTATGTCGGTCGCGACCGTCAGGATTAATAGTTGGGTCAATAAAGACAACAGCATTTTTTAAATAGTTCTGCACTTCGGCACTGTTGGAAGCAACCAATGTATAGGCAGTCAATAAGGCTGCTTCCGAAGAGGACGGTTCATTCCCATGTACATTATATCCTAGTTGCACAAAAATGGGTACTTGGTCATAATTAGTCGCACCATTATTGGGGTTCACAAAGGAAAGATGTTGTGCTTTGATTTGCGGTAAGTTTTGCAAATTTTGAGGAGATGAGACGGTTAGCATGACCAATTTACGATGTTCGTGTGTCATTCCATAGCTAGTGATTGTTGCCCGATCTGACACTTCCGCTAGTTTTTCTATATACGCGACAATTTGATCGTGACGTGTGTGTTGTGCACCTATGGGATAGCCTAAAAATGCCTCGGGAGTTGGAATATTGGCATCGAAAGGGGCTTTGTTTTTAAAAAAATAATCCTGTGCATTGCTACTAAAAACAGAGCTAAGGAAAAGTAGAAAAAGTAAAAATAAAGGTCGGATGGTATTCATATGTATCACTTTTGGTATGGAATTTTAAAGATAAGCATAAATCTATGACTCATTAAGGTGCATCCTCCAAAGCTGGCCTCAGTGACCTTATCATGTTATGCATCGCTAAATTAACAACCCCACCCATTCCCTTTTTGTTTTAGGAATCGAGCGGGGTTTCAGGTTTTGGAACAACCTATCATCAAAACGGGTGCCTACCTCACGTAAGCACCCCTTCTGATTTATTCATCTTTTTTCTGTTCTAAAAATTTTGTATCTCTGGTATTTTTCTGAACCGCGACGGCCGAAAATAAACTGAGGACGAACGACATGGCGTAAAACCCTTTCTCACTCAAGTCTAGGTCTGCATTCCAAAGGCCAATGGTCAACAAGAGCATTGCCGCCAAGGTGACAAACCAACTGATGCCGTAGTAAATATCCGTCACCGGAATACCTTCCAATCGGTCACGCACCGTTTTTTGAACCGAGACTACAGCAAATAGACCAAAGAGAAGTATGGTAAAATAGTATCCTTTCTCATTCAATTCCATGGTGGCATTCCATAAACCGACGCAGTAGGAAATCATTCCTATGAACAAGGCACTCCATGCCGCTGAGATAAATGCTGGCGTCGGTTTACAATTGTACGCTTCCTTTTTCTTGTTAATTTTTTCGATAAGCGGCGCGTTCACCGGCTTTTTTTCTGATAACATTTGATTTTCCATAATCGTATTGTTTTGATGATTTAATTTGATGTTGGGACAAATATGATAGGATTGTGGCAGTTCCGAAATCCAAATTTTGACTATTACTTACGTTATTATTTAACATATATTGTTTATAGTTAGCTATATTTATTACTTTATATATAAATTTACTTATGTTTAAATGAGTTCATTATCGACCATAATCAGGACCTTAACAGAGGATGACAAGCGGGAATTTCTCCTTTTTCTTCGGAAAAAGAGCCGCAGAGGTGACACCAAGAACGGCGCGTTATTCAAATTAATAGACAGTGGAAAAACAAAGGATCTGGATGTGCTCCTCTATGGAAAACCATCCCGAAATGCCTTTCACGCTTTATGCAAAAGGCTTCAAGACAGTTTAATTGATTTTATTGCCACCAAGGGGTTTGCCGGCGATTCTTCCGAAGAAATGGAAATCCTAAAACTACTGCTCGCCAGCAGGATCTTCTTTGAGCATCGAGAATACAAAATTGGTTTTAAAACACTTGCAAAGGCAGAGCGCATCGCATTAGAATTGGATGGTTACGCGCTCCTTATAGAAATTTACCACACAAAAATACAATATGCCCACCTCCATCCTAATCTACTACTTTCAGAGGTGGTGAACGCCTCCCAAGAAAATATGGAGCGGTTTCAAAGAGAACAGCGGCTAA
>Ga0316204_10009937_pt1 | contig 12471 bp, 9 predicted proteins | sample 6monrhotite_MG_2_FD_205661 | JGI IMG/M metagenome (GOLD analysis project Ga0316204, IMG submission 205661) | Microbial mat bacterial communities from mineral coupon in-situ incubated in ocean water Damariscotta River, Maine, United States -... | ecosystem: Environmental > Aquatic > Marine >...
CGAAGGAGTGAAGGGGGGGGGGGGCATGGTTTTGATGCCTGTTTCCTAATCGCCACAGGTTGCGAACTCTTGATCTGTGTCAATGGTTTTTTCAGTGTTTTATCTATACTATACCCAAAGCGTTTGGGATTTAGGTGTTTAGTGCGCGTCATATTTTTGTTCTGGCAAGGCGGAATGACGAGTAATAGTCGGTCTATTGCGAGGAATTTCAACGCCGCCAGGACAGCAATAAAGCCTAAATCCTAAACGCTTTGGGTATATAGTTGTGCTTTGAATCTAAGGTGGTAAATAGATTCGATGTGCGACGGATAGTGATCCATTCGTTCGTTTTGTAAAAGGACTTAATATGCTTGCAACCAGTGTTATCTATGCCACTTCGTTTGCGTTGATCGTTATTGCAATGCATTACATGGGGTAAAAGATAGCGGGTAGTGGTTGTTTGTAATTCTTTGTCATTACTTATTTGTCATCACTATCGTGTATCGTGCTTTCAATGATTTAGTTGCTTACAAATGCTCACATTGAAGTGCGAGGTGGTGTGTTGGGCTAAGATGGGTGGTTACATCGCTGGCTCAGCGCAAGGTTGATGCTCACTTAATGTTTTCTTGATTCATTCTTGAGGAAAAATGACATTCTGCCTGCCAAACCCTATCCGCTCTCCTGGTGGATAGGGTTTGGTGTCAATCGATTAATCTATATTTCAGTTATCCTTCGTTTTTTTTCCAATAAGGCTTGTACCAGTGGCGTACAAATGATTTCCATTGCGTTTCGCATCTCGCCACCAGGTACCACCAGTGTGTTGGGACGGGACATAAAGGCATTGTTGATGCGGTTCAATAAATTTGGGAAATCAATTATTTTCGGTTCACGAAAACGAATCACCACCATGCTTTCGTCAGCTGATGCCACGTCACGCGCGATAAAGGGGTTGGAGGTGTCTACCAATGGAATTCGTTGAAAGTTTATGTCAGTCAATGAAAACTGGGGGGTAATATAACGGACATAATCCGGCATACGCCGTAAAATGGTCATGACGGTTGCTTCTGCCGATCGTCCTATATCTTTATAATCGTGGTGAATTTTCTGAATCCATTCCAGGTTGATGCTCGGCACAAAACCAATCAATAAGTCCACCCATTGAGCGATATCGACACCTGTGTCTTGTCGTGTATTAAGGTTATGACGTTCGTTGATGACGATGGGGTTATGTGATTCGCTCATTTTGCGCCGCGACCACGTTGCCTCAATGCAGCCGCCATGCTGGCCTTCATAGAATAAAAGCTCAGTGCCACTGGGGACTTCATTCCAAGGGCTATAGCTGCCAATGGCCTGATTAAACCGGTGCGCCTGTTCCTCGGTGGAAATGTATTCACGCATCAAGCCGGTTCCGCTTCGGGCATATTCCCGAAACAGCCCTTCGAGGCGATCAAAGTAGTTGGTTTCAGGCCCAAAGTGACTAACTGGGTGACCACTTTCAGCCGCGTTTTTAAATATTGCACTCACTTCGTTGGGGGTATAACGGCGAAAGCTGTTGCCATGAACAAATGCGGCATTAATGCCTTCCCGCAAGAAAATGTCGGCAAAGGCACCCTGGGCTGATGATGTGCCAGCGCCAGCTGAGCCGGTAATTGCGATAATGGGGTATTTTAGAGACATAGGCTGAATCAGTCTGGTTTGTTGTTTTTAACGGTTAAAAAATTTAAGTAACATCTAAGAGACAATAAAGCAACATCGGTAATTATTTTTTGTGTTTCTGATCGTTTGATTTGTCATGGTTTGGCGATTCCTGTTCCGATGGCGCATGCTTCTGCGCTGAGTTTTTAAATGCGGTGTAATGATTATCATCACAAAAAAATGCATCGCCTGAATTGAGCGCCGTACCGGATGGTATATGGGCGCCACAAAATTGACAACGTACGGTCGGTGTATATTCTGCCACTTGCGTCTTGGCCGCTTTTTTTTGTCGCGGTTTTGTGCTAATCAAGCGTTTTATGATGAGGGCGGCTACAATTAAAGTAATGATGATGAGTAATGTGCGCATAAGATTATTAATTATTAAAAGTTAGCTGATTTATTACTTTATTTTATTACTGGATAGCCAGCATTCAGTATAAGTTGGTGTAGGTTTGGGTAAGTATGGATAAAAACACCAATGGTTCCAGTATATTCCCAATCTAATTCAATATTGTGCTGCAGAGCTTGGTTGTTTTTTGAGCACGTCTACCAACGGCAAATACAGGCTGCTGCTGATCAACGTGCAATTATGCTGCATTCTATCTGAAATGTGTAGAAATAGGGAATTGTAACCAAGCAATGGTGCCAGCATGGGTGTTACTAATCTGGGGCTTGTTAACCCGGGTGCTGGTAACCGATAAGGTACTCGAAATAATAGGCGCACTCAGGGAGTTGGACATTGGAATCATTGCAGCTTATGCCATACATAATCATGGTCGTTAAGAACGTCGGCAGCCACATCGTAAGCAATTTTTATAAGGATATAATTGATTCGGATTAACGAATCAATGTAGCGTTTTAGTCTCGTGTTTTAACAAGTCTGCTAACGTCAGAAGGGAAGCTCAGTAAGCACAAAACGGGGGAAAGCCAATCACGTTCTTTGTGATGCTCCGCAGGCTGAATACTTACTCTTACCGGCCCTTGCTACAAAATAATGTCGTCGGCCAATAGCGTCGCCAGCGAAATTTTGTTACTAATGTGGCTAATGCTGTCGGTGCTCCACACGTCTTTTACTCCAAGGCCCATTAAGCGCGGGTAAGCCTCTTCAACAAACAGTGCGTGGGTGATTGCGCAAAAAATGCTGCTGGGTGCCTGGGCGGCCAGTAGTGTAGCAGTTTCAAATAAGGTATTACCGGTGCTTGCGACATCGTCCACAAGCACAATATCGCGGTGCCGCAGGTTTATATCAGGTAGATTGATGCTGACGTCACTATCGGTTTTGCGGGTTTTTTGGGCGACGCAAAACTCAAATCCGTAAGGCTCTGCAACGCGCTTTACCCATTGCAGGCTTTCCTCATCCGGGCCCATAATGACCGGTGCTTTCAGTTTTTGGGCGATGTAGTCACCAATTAATCGTGAGGCACTTAAAGCGCTGGCCCGCCTGGTGTGAATAACCAGTTCAATATTGTTAACGCGATGCAGGTGGGGGTCGACCGTAATCACCTCATCATACAGCGCTCCCAGAAATTGTCCTATCCATTGCTGGCTAATCACTTCACCAGGGCTAAATGCCTTGTCCTGCCGCATGTAACACAAATAAGGTGCTACTAAGGTTAGTTTTTCACAGTGTTGGCTGCGCAGGGCATTTGCAAGTAAATATAACTCAATCAGCTTTGAGTTCGGTTCATGTAGGCTGCGGCACACAACGATGTGCCTTGGCAAATCAGTTGGTAACGTGAGTTTGCATTCGCCATCGGGAAAATGATGGACATTTACCTCAGCGTAGCGGGTGTCAAGTGCCACGGCGAGATTACTGCCTTGCTCGCTATAATCGGGAAACCCAAGTACTATCGCGTTTTTCATAGGCACTAAATTTCCTGATAGGGTTCAGCGATATCCTGTTTTTTGCCAATACGATAACCGGAATCCTCTCTGGCCAGGGTGCAGGCAAACTGGAAGTCTGCGTTGAATTCAGCGTAAATGCGGTACAACCGCGTACCTTTGTTGACCGCATCACCAACCTTTTGCAGCAAATCAACCCCGGCACCCTTGTCCATGGGAGCGCCGGCCAGTCGGGCGATGCGAGCCAGTTGATGGTTATCGATGTGGGTGACGTAGCCTTTAGTTGCAGCGTTAATGTCGAGGCTTAATTTACCTAAGGTATATTGGCGAGTTTGCATTCCCTGGGCCTTGCGGATCGAATTCATCTTTGCCAGTGCGCGCCCGGATTCCAGTATATCGCGTGCAATATTATAACCAAATCCGCCGCGTACATCGGGGTCGAACTCAATAATTCTACCCGCGAGGCGCAGCGCTTTTTGCCGCAGGTCTTCCGGGGCGTTATCGTCATTATTTAATATCTGCATAACGTCCCTGGCTTCCAGTACAGGGCCAATGCCCCGGCCAACGGGCTGAGTACCATCGGTAATAATCACCTCCAGATAAATATTCAGGCGATCGCCCACATACTCAAATAACTTCCTCAGTTGTAGCGCCTCCTGCATGTGCCGTACTTTAGCGGTTGGTCCCACGGGAATATCGATCAGCAAATGCGTGGACCCGGCAGCCAGTTTTTTTGATAAAATGGAGGCCACCATTTGCCCCACGGAATCGATGCCGAGAGGGCGTTCAACGGAGATGAGAATGTCATCAACGGGGGCGAATTTGGCGGTGCCACCCCAGGCAATGCAGGCCCGTTGTTTGGCAACTATTTTTTGTAGGTTGTCGGGCGAGAGCTCAACATTAGCAAGAATTTCCATGGTGTCAGCAGTACCCGCCGGTGAGGTTATGGCGCGGCTTGAGGTTTTAGGCATTAAGGTGCCGTGCGCGGCGACGATGGGCACAATCAGCATCGTGGTACGATTCCCAGGGATACCGCCAATACAATGTTTGTCGACGACCAGTGGCTCCTGCCAGTTGAGCCGTTCACCGGACTCAGTCATGGCTCGGGTGAGGTTTAAAATCTCCTCCCTGTCCAGACTGGTTTGCCCGGATGCCACCAGAAATGCCGCCATTTCCATTTTGGAATAGCGATTACTGGCAATGTCTTTTGTGATTGACTTGAAATCAGACAAACTGAGGCGTTCACCGTTTATTTTGCGCCTCACGGCATCCATGGAAGGGGGCGGCTCGGCATGGGCGACTTTTACCCGCGTGCCAGGTTTTAAACCTATTTGGGTAAATGCCTGCTCTGACAGCCCCAATTGCCCGGGTGTCACAATTGCTTCGTCGTCAACGACATTCAATACCGCATAAATACATTGCCTGTCTGCGCACACTTCTATTTTTGAGAGTGCCTGGAAACCTTCTGCCCGATAGATTTCGCATTCCCGATGTAAATAAGCGACGTTCTCCCGGTAGGTATCGATTGCAACTTTGTGGAGTGCTAGCGTGTCTCTTTTAGACTGGGTATTTGTCGATGCCATAAATAGTCGATGTCATAAATAGATTATTGTGGACGGGTGGTATTACCTATGCTTGCGACTTCAGGTTACGCTTTTGCGCGACACCTGTGATTGACATAGATTAGTATATTATTCAATTATATGACATATACCCAAAGCGTTTAGGATTTAGGCTTTATTGCTGTCCTATTTCTGTCCTGGCGGTGTTGTCTACAGGGATGTAGGCAAGGGGCGTGAGCAGGATGCGGAAGCGTTGAAATTCCTCGCAATAGACCGGCTATTACTCGTCATTTCGCCTTTCTTAAGGAACCTACTTTTGGTGCCAGAACAAAAATATGACGGGCACTAAATACCTAAATCCCAAACGCTTTGGGTATATAAGGATTGGATATGCCTTGTTGAACGTTTTGTTAACATTTTGTTAAGTGACAATGTCAAGTGCTAAGCTATGTAGAGGCACCGATTATTGTCGAACATCGTCAAAAATTATCGAACATTATTAAATTTGAGGAGTGTGATATGGAATGCCCAAAATGCGCTCAATTCATGGAAAAAGTAACATTCAGTGATATTGAGATTGACCGCTGTACCCATTGCGGCGGTATGTGGTTTGATATGCTAGAACATGAGCAACTAAAAAAAATCAAAGGTTCAGAGTCCATCGATATTGGCGATAAGGCATTAGGCAAACAATACAATGAAGTGGATAAAATCAATTGCCCGGTGTGTAACACGGCAATGATTCGCATGGTTGACAAAGAGCAACACCATCTTTGGTATGAGGCTTGTGCCACTTGTTATGGTGTGTATTTTGATGCCGGTGAATTTAAGGATTTCAAAAAAGATACCTTGCTTGATTCAATCAAGGATTTGTTTACCCCGGCACGGGATTAATGTTAGGTGAGAATGGCAGGTGATATTGGAAGGTATTAATGTAATAACGTCGCGATACATGATGGCGCTTTACCCGTGCGCCATCATTAGTGGCAACAAACGACAGACACTATTTGTTTATCCCCAACGGGTCGTTGGGGTCGACGCCTTCCATAAAGGGTAGCGTTCGTGTATTGTTGGTGATCTGATAGACTTTGCCCACCCAGTTGTTGATGATGGCTTCAGCAGTGTCATGCCACGTATTGTGCAGCATTGAGGTGACCAGTGCTTCGGGAAATTCAGGCACAGCATTACTAGCATTTTTTTCGGCTATAACGAGATCCTTGTATTCTTCCAATATAGCCTGTACCTGCAGGTTAAAATAATTATCCGGATACGGCGGGTAGTCATTGCATTCGTTGTTAATAAATCGTAACACTTCACGCTTATACTCTTTCAGCAAACTATTGATATCGTATTCAGGATGTCCCTGAAAATAAATGATTCTAAACTGATCGGCGCTAACGGCTAATTGTACGCCAGCCTCTTCGCTTTCGGCGAGCACATGAAGCCCTGCAGCTTCGAACTGCGCTTTACTTACATCATTAAAGCGGGAGTGGGGCACATCGAACAAGGTATTGACGCCATTCACCAGTGGGTGATGCCGATCCTCCACCTGATGATGAAAAACTCCCCAGCGTTTAGCGGACAGGCGGCGGCGTTTTTGACCATGAAGAAATTCCAACACAGCGTGGGTAGCCAAGCATGAGCAGATTGTGGACGTCACATTGTTATAGGCCCAGTCGATGACCTCAATTAAAGGCTCCCAAAACGGTTCGGCCGACAGGTCAGGTTGCGTCACATTTGCGCCGCTGATTATCAGGGCATCGAGACCATCCTGCTTTAATTGCTCAAATGACTCGTAATACTTGGCCACATAGGCGGCTGCATCAGTGCTGCGCTGCACTGCGTCGATACTGAAGGGGTGCATATAAAATTGCGCAATTTGATTGCTTTCGCCCACCAGTCGAAAAAACTGGCGTTCCGTTGCGGCTAATGCCGCATCAGGCATCATGTTAAGTAAGCCAATATGCAATTCGCGAATATCCTGTTGCGCTGCGCGCTCAGGGGTCAGAACCGTTTCGCCTTCCTGTTGCAGGCGCGTATAGGTGGGTAAGTCAGAATGTGCTATTAAAGGCATATGGATAGTCCGTTACTGTTACGGTTATTGTTGCTCTTGCTGCGGCTCGCGGTCAACTGCGGTTGCTAATAAATCAAGAAAATCGGATTCCTGCTTAACGTTTAGTAGCTCTTGCGTGGTGACGGTATAACCATATTTTTTCGCAATGGCTTCATATCGAGGAATGCGGGAATAAAATAATTTTGGAAATATCCAGCGCACAAAATCATCAGGCTCCACCAGGGCGACATAAGCCAGGTTATTTTCCTGCATATAAATGGCGAGTTGCTCCACTAAAAATTCCTCGCGGTAATACAGTGGTTTCGGGTCAATTTCTGCACGTTTGATCAATTCTTTTTCGTCTTGTTTCGTTGCTTTGATATAAAGTAGCAGTGTGTGCTTGAATAAAGTGTTGAGCACCTTTTCATCGTCAAGCTCGCAAATACTACCGCCAGCGTCATTGATGAAATGCTTATAGCCATAAATTTTTTGTGCTTTACGAATAAATGCCGGCACGTCTTTCATGGCCGATATTTCTGCCCGTTTATGCAAAGCCTGGCGGCGTTTAAATTCATTCAGTGGTAAACCACCGTGCTCCGGATTGCCCAGTTTGCCAAGAAAGCTGGCAACCGGCTGTAAATTGTTTACGGTAATATTGTTACAAATATAAATTGAGTCAGAACGCAGTAAATCGCGCAAAAATGGCACTTGCATGGCCTGATGTTTTATATTGTCGAGAATGGCTTCGTCCAGGTAATGTGTACCAATACGATAGTCGCCGGAATAATGAAACCAATTGGCCTTCATTAACAGGTGTGCCAAATAAGTTTTGCCCACCCCGGACATACCCAGCAGCGTAACACGCTTGTTTTGCCATTGCTTAAAGGCCTTAACGCTTAATTTCACAGCACTTTCCCCAGAAAAAATCCTCGAAAACTGCATCTGCTGAGCAGGATTTCCATCACCATTATGATTGCCTTGTCGCTTGTGTTTTGTGCTTGAATCAGGGTTATCAATGCACGGAATATTATCGTGAGCGCTGTCGTATGGAGATTGTGGCGCAAGCCCGAATTATTTTTATTTGTCTCAACATCCGTTGTGCCGTCATTATTGTGTGCTGGCCATTATCCCACGTTCCGTTGTAAGATGACGCTCCAATAAGTTAATAACGGTTAAGTATAAGAATTGTCAGCCGTTATTGCTATCCATTGGTATCAAAATTTAACAACGAGTGTAGCGTATACCAGTGCAACAGGCCTAGTCTCACGGTGTCATTGCAGCGTTCGATGATGTATGGGGCGGTGGATAACCAGGATAAATTGGCAGTCAATATAACTCGCAGCCGGGTTTAGTGCCAGCGATGCGGTTTTAATCGATACGCAGAGTCTGTCAGAGCACTCAATGTAGATACTCAATCAACACAATCGATACGACAATGAGTTGAAAGCCATCAATTGATATGAGCGACAAACGTTTTTGGTATCACGTCTTTAATCGCAGAATGCTAATCTGCATTTTTACCGGCTTCACATCGGGACTGCCGCTCTATATTTTATTTTCACTATTACCTGCTTTTTTGCGTACTGAAGGGGTGGATTTAGCGACAATCGGCCTGTTTGCGCTAATTCAGTTTCCCTATACCTGGAAATTTTTCTGGTCCCCTTTTATGGATCGCTTCGTTCCGCCCTTTTTGGGCCGGCGCCGAGGGTGGCTGTTAATTACACAGGTGCTATTGTTATTTGTCATTGCCACACTTGGCATGTTTGATCCTAAACAGTCAGTCTGGACCATCGCCTACTTATCTGCCGTGGTGGCATTTTTCAGCGCGAGTCAGGATGTTGTTATCGACGCTTATCGGCGCGAGCTGCTGCCTGATGAAGAACTCGGGCTGGGAAATTCTTTCCATGTTAATGCCTATCGCATTTCAGGATTAATACCGGGTTCACTGGCATTGATCCTGGCCGACCATCTGCCATGGGATATCGTATTCCAAATTGTAGCCGCGTTTATGCTGGTGGGTATTGGTATGACGCTCGCGGTAAAAGAGCCCAACATTGCCGTTCCTCCCAGAACCATGAAAGAAGCGATTGTTGATCCATTTAAAGAATTTTTAGGCCGTAAAGGATGGCAAAGCGCCCTTTTTATATTGTGCTTTATGTTCCTGTATAAGATTGGCGACAATATGGCGACGGCCCTGGCAACCCCTTTTTATCTGGATCTGGGATTTACCATGACGGAAATTGGGGTTATCGCCAAAAATGCGGCATTATGGCCTGCTATTATTGGCGGCACATTGGGTGGTTTGCTAATGCTGAAAATTGGCATCAACCGGGCGCTGTGGTTATTTGGCCTGGTGCAGTTAATCACCATTGCTGGCTTTGCTGTTCTTGCCGAACTGGGCAATGATAAAGTCGCGCTAGCCATTGTGATCAGCCTTGAATATTTAGGCGTTGGCCTGGGTACCGCCGCTTTTACCGCGTTTATCGCCCGATCCACACATCCAAAATATACGGCCACCCAATTCGCATTGTTTACCGCCTTTATGGCGATTCCGCGCACCTTTGCCAATGCGTCGGTGGGGTTTATTGTGGAGCAACTGGGCTGGACCCAGTTTTTCATTTTTTGCATGGTGATTGCCATCCCCGGTATGTTGTTGTTATTTAAAGTGGCGCCGTGGAATCAGTCAGATGAACAAGCCTCCATTACGAGCTTCGGCAAAGCGCGCGATACGGCGGCGGCACAAGAACGCACAGATTCCTCGCCGTAGTCATAAACTGCATTGGTGAAAAATGAATAGAGCGGGCATACCGACTATTAGGGTAAACTCCCCGTTTTACCCGGTTTGCGGATGATGCAGGCCAGCTCATAGCCAATTTTTGGTACTAATTGATGCCACACATTAATGTCACAACTCAAAATAACAAATAAATATCACATAATTTTAACGACGTAACCTTAGCGTTCCCAAACAATGACAGCAAAACAGCCTAACCCCCGACAGCGCCCTGGTGCCGTTGAACTCTTATCCCCAGCGGGCACATTAAAGCATATGCAATATGCCTTTGCATTTGGAGCCGATGCAGTTTATGCCGGGCAGCCGCGCTATAGTCTGCGGGTGCGCAACAACAGCTTTGATCAGGAAAACCTTGCCAAGGGTATTGCTCAGGCTCATAGCCTCGGTAAGCAGTTTTATGTGGCCAGCAACATTCTGCCACATAACAGCAAAATCAAAACCTATCTGGCAGACATGGCGCCGGTGATTGCTTTAAAACCGGATGCCTTAATCATGGCGGACCCTGGGTTAATTGCCATGGTTCGTGAGCAATGGCCCGATATGCCGGTGCATCTATCTGTGCAGGCCAATACGGTAAATTACGCGGCGGTAAAGTTCTGGCAATCCCTGGGCTTGACCCGGGTGATTCTATCCCGTGAGCTGTCGCTGGACGAAATAGCCGAGATACGCCAACAGTGTCCGGAAATGGAGCTGGAAGTTTTTGTCCATGGCGCATTATGCATTGCCTATTCGGGCCGATGTCTGCTGTCCGGCTACTTCAATCATCGCGACCCCAATCAGGGTACGTGTACGAATGCCTGCCGTTGGCAATATAAGGTGCATGGCACTACCCAGGATCAGTGCGGCGACAGTCAGAAAATTGATTTTGATGCCTTTTCGGCAATGCAAAGTGTCGCTCCGATGGACGCAGAAAACTCACCAAAACGGCATCCATTAGCTGACCAGGTCTATCTAATTGAGGAAAAACAGCGTCCCGGCGAATTCATGCCCATTTTAGAAGACGAGCACGGCACGTATATTATGAATTCAAAGGATTTGCGGGCCATTCACCATGTGGACCGATTGGTGAAAATGGGCATAGACTGTCTTAAAATAGAAGGCCGGACCAAATCATATTATTACGCGGCACGCACTGCGCAACTTTATCGACAAGCCATCGATGATGCGGTGCAGAACAAAGCCTTTGACCCGGCGCTTTATCATAGCCTGGATAGCCTGGCCAATCGCGGTTACACTGACGGATTTTATCAACGCCACCCGGACCAGGCTTACCAGAGCTACCTGGAGAACAGTTCCGATAGCGCGCATCAACAATTTGTAGGTGAAATTGCCGCCTTTAATCCCGCCAGCGGAATGGCGCAGGTAGTGGTAAAAAACCAATTCGAAGTAGGCGATTCGCTGCAAGTAATTTTGCCTGCCGGCAACAAAATCATTCAGTTAACGCATATGGAAAGCGAAACCGGTAAGCCGATGCAACGTGCGCCTGGCGGAGGTTATGTGGTGCATATTCAGTTACCAGACGCTGACTATAACAATGGGTTACTGGCAAAAAGGCTGGTAAAAGCGCAGTAGCTGTATTGTCTCGTCTGCTTGAATTAACAACAACCGCATTAACCCAAGCATTCGAATCCATGTTAAGTCGGTGCTCCTTCGGTTTTTAACCAATCAAGTCCTGTCTAACTTAGTAATTTTTTGTGGGCCTTAAATAAGGTCTCCTACCGTTTTATGACTTATGTCAATATTTCTAAACCGGTAATTTGTCATACTCCTACATAACGAAATACCGAAGACGATGCACAACATCGAGCATATTATTCGCGGCATTATGTGCGGATTATTACTGGCGTTTTTCTGAAGTAAACAATGCGGTAATAATTTCGCCAGTGCAGTGAACGGCTTGGTCAACGGCTTGAGCAGGCTAATAGTAATATCGTATTAACTACTTTACCCACGGAGATTTACCATGTCATTAGCACTGATACTTTTTGGAATATCATTTGCCATCATCTTTTTTGCCTTGCAACAGGAAGGCAGCCTATAAGCGGGTTAGTGATCAAAACCGTTGAAATTCACGTTAAACTTAGGCTCGTAAAAATGCTGGCAACACGATAGACGCCTGGTCTACATGGGAATGGAGTCTATCGGGGCTTGACGTTTTGCAAGGCGGTTTAATGCTGCGGGTGCTTCGCGAAATGATAAGTAGCCCGGTACAGACGGCAATACGGTTTTACATCACGCTACCTGTTGTTCAACTAACTGCAATTCCTGAAAACGCAATACCGCAACGGCTGCGCGGGTAACCGCGCCATTCTGTTCAAAACCTATATCGATCCCCGCTACAAACTGTACTGATTGCAATTCATTGCTGGTAATAATGGAATCCCGAAAGGCCTCTTGAAAAAGCAATAGGAAGTACACTTAACACCTAAATCCTAAGTACCACGGGTATATACCCAAAGCGATTGAGATTTAGGAGTTATAGCACGCCCCTTTTTGTCCACAGCGTCGTTGCTTCTCCTTACATAGAATGGCTATGCTGCGTCGTC
>Ga0316204_10009938_pt1 | contig 12470 bp, 8 predicted proteins | sample 6monrhotite_MG_2_FD_205661 | JGI IMG/M metagenome (GOLD analysis project Ga0316204, IMG submission 205661) | Microbial mat bacterial communities from mineral coupon in-situ incubated in ocean water Damariscotta River, Maine, United States -... | ecosystem: Environmental > Aquatic > Marine >...
CTTCCCAGGCTGCACAGCAGGCCAACACTTGGGCCGCAAACGCCTCGTTGATCTCCCAATAATCCACATCATCAACGGCGAGCTTGTGACGCTGCATAATAGGCGCCATGGCATGAACAGGACCAAGTCCCATTTCAGCGGGTTCCAAAGCCGCCCACTGACTATCTGTGATGCGCCCCAGTACGGGTAAATCATACTTCGCCACCGCCTCTGCACTGGCCAAAACCAACATCGCGGCACCATCGGTAATTTGCGCGCTGTTCGCGGCGGTAACATTACCAAAGTGTCGATCAAACACAGGCTTCAATTTAGCCAATTTTTCAACACTACTATCAGTTCGCACACCATCATCGTGCTGATAAACCTTCCCCTTTGTGTCATAAATAGGCACAACCTCGTCCATCCACCCCTGCTCTTGCGCATGAGCTAAGCGATGGTGACTACGAGCGGCAAATTCATCCATCTGTTTACGATTGATACCAAAACGGTGGGCGATGATTTCAGCGGTCTGCCCCATACCAAGGCCATTAATCGGATCGGTCAAACCACACAGAAGGCCAATAATCGGCTTAAAATGCCCACCTCTCAATCGAGTAATCAGCTTGAGCTTATCCAGAGGCTTTTTAGCACCATTCAGTTCAGCCAGCCAGTTAACCATGGTTTCATTGAGTAATAGTGGCGCATGACTCATCGCCTCCACCCCACCAGCCAACACTAGTTCAGAGCGTCCATTCGCAATATTGCTCACCGCACAATCAAGCGCCTGCATACCCGAGGCGCAATTACGCTGCACGGTCCAAGCAGGCGTGGTAATCCCACACTCCAAACGCAGTGCTACCACCCGCGCGATATTTGCTTCGTTAGGACCCGGCATTACACAGCCCAACACCACTTCATCAATATCTGTGGGCGCAAAGGGCATGCGCGATAATAAAGCGCGTCCAGATTGCACCGCCAAATCCACCCCATGAAACGGCCCAGTTTTACCTTTCGCCTTTAAAAACGGTGTACGGGCACCATCCACTACGTAAACGGGTCGTGCCAGATGAGTTGTTGTATTCGACATAACCTCTTCTCCTAATTGGCGCTATGAGCCAACTCTTCATGACTAAAATCATCCACTTGAATCACCTTCCAGCGTGCATCTACCGCCTGTTGCACCTGATCGGCCTCTTGCTGATCAATCAGCGCCTTCTGCAGCGCCTGTTCCGCTTGTTCCGCCTTGCTACCAGCATCAATATCACCACGCTTAACTAAGTTACGCAACTTCCGCTCTACAGGCTCGGCTGCGACCACCTTGAGTAACGCATCGTCTAAAGCGGCCAATTGCTGATCGCCATCTTCAGGCAAATAAACACCATGAGTAAGACGATCACGCGCCTCAGACGGGGTCAAAATTAATGCCGCTACCTTGTGCCCTAACTCATCGCTAGGTACTTGGTATCGCAGTCCCAACGGAAAGACAATTGCTCGCATCAAATAGGCCGCTGGGCGATGAGGAAAATTACGCAAAAACTCATTCAAGCTCTCTTGAATTTGATAAAGCGCATCTTCACACGCCCACTGCATCAGCGGCTTATCCTCCAGCTTACGGCCCTGGTCGTGGTAGTGTTTCAGTACGGCAGAGGCAAGGTATAGCTGACTCAGTACATCTGCCAGACGGCCAGAAAGCTTTTCTCGCCGTTTTAATGAACCGCCCAGCACCAACATTGAGACATCTGCAACAAAGGCAAACGCGGCACTCATACGAGTTAATCGCTGATAATAACGTTTGTCCGAACCGACACTGGGAGTTGCTGCCAACCTGCTACGCGTCAACGCGAGAAACAGTGCCCTTGAGGCATTGCTAACGGTAAAGCCAATATGACCGAAGAGTGCCTTATCAAAGTCATCCAGATCATCACTATGACAAGAGTGAATCTCCTTAATTACATAGGGATGGCAACGAATCGCACCTTGACCAAAGGTAATCATGGTACGGGTGAGAATATTTGCACCCTCAACAGTAATCGCAATAGGAATCGACTGATAAGGACGGGCTAATAAATTTTGCGGTCCCATGCAGATGCCCGTACCGCCCTGTACATCCATAGCGTCATTCAACACCTCTCGCATACGCTCGGTCATATTGTATTTGGCAATAGCCGAGATAACCGCGGGCTTCTCGCCTAGATCCACCGCTGTTGCGGTAAGGGTACGCGCCGCCTCCATCATGTAGGTATTACCTGCAATTCGGCTCAACGCCTCCTCAACGCCATCAAACATACCAATGGGCGTTTTAAACTGTTGACGAATACGCGCATAGGCACCCGTCGCACGGCTCGATAACTTACCCGCGCCAGTGGATAGTGCTGGCAATGAGATTGAGCGCCCGGCAGCCAAACACTCCATCAACATACGCCACCCTTGCCCGACCATCTTAGGACCACCAATCACCCAATCAAGTGGAATAAATACATCCTCGCCCTGATTAGGGCCATTCATAAAGACCATATTCAATGGGAAATGGCGTCGACCAATCACCACACCTTTAGTATCTGTTGGAATCAGAGCACAGGTAATGCCCAACGCCTTCTTATCTCCCAACAGTTGGTCCGGATCATAGAGTTTAAAGGCCAGCCCCAACAGAGTCGCAACCGGACCCAGCGTAATATAGCGCTTGTTCCAATTCAGGCGAATGCCCAATACCTCCTCGCCCTCAAACTCACCTTTGCAGATAATACCTGTATCAGGCATTGCCCCCGCATCACTGCCATTTTCCGGTCCCGTTAAGGCAAAGCAAGGAATCTCCTCACCACTGGCAAGGCGAGGCAAATAATGATTTCGCTGCGCATCAGTACCGTAATGCAGTAACAACTCGCCTGGCCCAAGTGAATTCGGCACCATCACCGTAACGGCCGCCGTAATAGAGCGGCTAGCGACCTTACTCACCACCGCTGAATGGGCTAATGCTGAAAACTCTAGCCCACCATACGATTTAGGAATAATCATCGCAAAGAAGCCATTATCCTTAATGTATTGCCACACCTCTGGCGGTAAATCTTTGTGCTCGTGAGTGATTGCCCAGTCATCCAACATGGCACACAGAGTATTCACCGGGCCATCCAGAAAGTCGCGCTCCTCTCGGCTCAATGTTGAGGTATTTATTTTTAAAAGCTCATCCCAATTGGGTTTTCCACTGAAAAGCTCGCCATCCCACCACACCGTGCCAGCATCCAACGCCTCTTGCTCCGTTTGGCTCAATGCCGGCAACACCTGTTTAAATAGCTGTAGCGCCTTTGCGCTAATCAAACCTTGCCGTAACGAGGGGAAATTCAATACCAGTAATACCGCAATACTGCCTAACCACAGTAGGGTTAATAGCCAGCCACTAGCCCCTATCCAACTGATTAGTAGTAATGATCCAACGACCGTCGTACTGGCGGGCAATAGCGCCAATCGATGGTAGCTCACGGCCCAGATAGTGGCGATAAATAGAACTAGTACAAGTAATGTATTCATATCTTTATATCTCTTAACTTCGCATAGTTATGGTAGTTACTCTACTGGCTTCGGGGACGTTTCTATAGTGTTATCTTGCTGACGAGGCTGGGGAATAAAACAGTCCCCTTTAGCGTTGCATACCAGACCATTATCGTCCCAAGGTAATTGGCGATACACCGCTAGGTCATCCAGCCCTAGAAAAGGGTACTTCACAATTTCAAAGTAGGGGGAATAATCATAATCGCTCGGCTTATATAGTCGGGTATTGCGCTTATAAAGCCGATAGCGTCCATCTTCTTCTTGATGAATGACGGGCAAGATTGGGTAATGTACATGGTTAAAAGCCGAGGCGATCATTGTCGAGCACACCGTCTTCGTCGGAATGCCTGCATTATGTTCAAATAAGGTCGAGCGCCAACGCCGAGGCAACATACCGTAAGGAAAAATAAAACGCGCTAAATCGAGCATTTGCCGAAAATCATATTCAACACCCAGATGCTGTACTGCGTGCTTAATCACCTCTTGCACATCTGGGCGCGCCAAACCCTTTGGACGACAAATCCGCAAATGCTCGCCTCGATAAGCATCGAGTGGTGTGACAATGGTACCTTTTCCAAGAATGGGTTCTATCAACAACTGTACGTTGGGGTCATTATCAAAATGCCGCACCACCTCGGCGCGAAGTTCAGGATCTTCTATGTCATGGAGGCGGCCAATATAGAGCGCAGAATGGGTCCAAATGCTCTGGGTGATCGTTTTAATCACCTGACTAACCCGACTACGTCCCTCCACCAGCAATACATCACACGGGCGTATCTCAAAAGCAAGACGATCAAAATCACACAGTGGTATTTCATGAGTCTCATACTCCTGATTTAACCACTCTGCTAACTTCTCACTAAAGTGCGCCTTCAACCCCATGACTAAACCTTCCCATTTGTCGCCTAGCGACAACTCCAAGAGCCTAAAGCCTCACTTACAAAATCCACCCAGCACTATTTTAATAGCGGCGAAGTAATTCTTTACTGAAGGTGATGTAAAAGGACTCCAGCTTAATAGCACAGTTTAACAACAAGATATTGTATCAATACAAGTGTATGCCTATAATGGCGCGCAAACTAGCCTGTCTATTTTTTGATCAGCCATCAACACATATGGCCTTGGGTGACCAGATGTATGAAGTATTGGCCCAGATGGCCGGTTTAATAATTTGCGGTATTTTTTGGCGCATTAAGCAACCGATGGGCTTGGCTGCAGATGATGTCCGTATTCGCCTTACCAGTGTCGTCTACAACCTACTCCTGCCCGCGCTGGTGCTTTTAGTATTGTGGCGCGCGCCACTCGATTTAGACGTGATTAAAATTGCTATTGTCGCCGCTGCTGGCGTCATCGCTGGCATGCTCCTTGCGCGCGTCGTTTATGGCTGGATGGCAGTACCGGGCAGCGTGGCGGGCGCTATGATTTTGGCCAGTGCCTTTCCCAATGCCACCTATCTAGGCCTACCCGTTTTAGAAAGCACTCTCGGTGAATGGTCTCGCCCAGTTGCCATCCAATACGACCTCTTTGCCTGCACCCCATTACTATTAACCGTGGGAATGATGGTAGGCTCTGCTTATGGGGATGGAGAAAAGGAAAAACACCCTTTGCTCGCGGTACTCAAAGTACCGCCACTCTGGGCCGCCATCATCGCTTTGCTGCTCAATATTAGTAGCGCACCACTCCCCAACATTATTGAAGGCTGGCTTGAAATGATGGCGGCGGCGGTTATCCCGCTAATGCTGATCGCCCTTGGCATGGGGCTACGCTGGGGAAATTTTACTCGTTCAAGCATTCCAGTCATGATACCGGTTGCCGTTATACAGCTGATATTAATGCCCATATTGGTATTTTGGCTCGCACAGGTGCTGGAGCTGCAGGGAGAATTACTCGCCGCCGTAGTATTGGAAGCCGCCATGCCATCAATGGTACTCGGACTCGTGATCTGCGACCGATTCAAATTAGACACCGCGCTCTACGCCTCGGTCGTCACCCTCACGACAGGGCTGTCGATGATCACACTGCCAATTTGGCTTGAAATATTAATATAGCGGCGCTTGAGGCCGAACAGGAGTCAACATGAAGGAATCGTCAGGTATTATGCTAGGACTAATCTCATATTTCGCAACTAGCTTAATGGTTTTCAGTAACATTGATAGCAGTAAGCCCCTCGCTCCTGCACCCAATAAAGGCCCCTTAATCATTAATATTGGCGCGCCGCAGCAAGCCACTGTGTTAGATGATTATCTACAGACACACGGTCTTGAGTGGCCACTGCTACAAACTGAAATCCCCGCATTAGTAGTACGCGCCTTGCCCCGTGACATGGCAGACATCAAATCAAGTAAAGAGAAAAAATCACTCTTTATTCGCACCTTGTTGCCTATCGTGTTGTTGGAAAACCACCGCCTCGCTGAACAACGTCAACGTCTCATCCATTTCGTTCGGCAAACCAACAGTATCACTGAAGAACAAAAATATTGGTTAGGCAACCTACTGAAGCATTACCGACTGACGGGTGACATCAATGACATTCAGCTACAAAAGCAGCTGCTCCTGCGACTAGATCAACTACCGCCATCACTCGTTCTTGCCCAAGCGGCTATCGAGTCAGGCTGGGGTACCTCTCGCTTTGCTCAACAGGGCAATAGCCTTTTTGGACAATGGTCTTATCAGAAAAACAGTGGACTCGTCCCCGATGCTCGCAATGAGGGAGCCAATCACATGGTACGTGCTTTTGACAGCCTTCAAGAGTCAGTCCAAGCCTACATGCGTAACCTGAACACTCATGGAGCCTATAAAGAACTTCGCCTGATGCGATCTTCAATGCGCAACAAAGAACAGGCACTCGACTCAAATGCTTTAGCCCACGGGTTAATACGTTACTCGCAACGTGGTGAGGCCTACGTAGAAGAAGTAAAAACCATCATTAGGGGTAACAAGTTTACTCAGTACGATCAGATGGAACTGAGTCAGGTGGTGGTACAATCCAAAGCTGACTAAACCACTGATAACGCCGAGCCTTATCCGGTGCGGTGCATGTGTAGCGGTGCCGCCCACCGCTCAATGACTTCGCTGCTTGTATCGCAAAATGACCAGCCTTTCGGTCCAGCCATTCAATGTTCATCCGCCCTTGACCTGAAGCATAACATGCCAATTCAGCCAAACCAGTCACACTATTACCCAATAAAATCTCTAGCTGCGGCGCTTGCTTACCCAACCACACCGGGTCAATAATCGATTGCGATTCCAGCTGCATTGGGTAAGTTTTCAATTTCAATGCAATGTCATTTATATTGCTGTATTGCTCATTAATTGGGAAACGGGGCAATGCCAATCGTAAGCTTTGTTCATCAATAGCCCCAGAGTGCTGCCCAATTCCAACATAGCCCAGAGCACCTACCACTGCCATCACCTCCTCGGAATACTCACCATAAGGATAAGCAAACAATTTGGGGGTTACGCCTAATTCATCGACCAAGCGCTGCTGAGCCAACTCAATCTCATCTCGAATACGCTGACGGTAGCTTTTTTCGTCCTCGCCTTCCAAGTATCGCACCATATAAGGGTGACTCTTACTGTGGTTTGCAATTGTTACACCTGCATCCTTCAACGCTTTTAATTGCGACCAACTCATGTACCCCTTATGTCTCTTATCCACTGAATCAGTAGAGACAAATACGGTAAAGGGAAAGTTACGAGCTTGCAAACGAGGAAAGGCCTCGAGATAGACAGAAAGATAGGCATCATCAAGGGTGATCGCTACCGTGCGAGGAGGCAATGTTTCACCTTGATCATAAGCATCAAGAATTTTCACTAACGGCCAAACATTGAAGTTATTTTTTTCCAGATAATCAAGCTGCTCTTCAAATTGCTCAACCCGCACATTGGTACTTGGTACACTATCTTCACCCACTCGGTGGTAGGTCAACACAACGGCACTGTTATTCGCCCATAATGGCGCAACAGATAGCAATAAAAAAGAAAGCACAATAAAACGCGTTAGATGCTTCATAACAGTCACTTTAAATAGAATCTCTGGGTCCATTAACTTTTATCAGAGACAGGTGCAGGTTGTAGAAACAAAAAAGGCGACCTATGGCCGCCTCTTTAGTGCAGAAAATAGCGAAATTAGTTACCGCGGTTCTCAAGCATTTCGTGAATCATTGGCGTTAGGATCAACTCCATAGCAAAGCCCATCTTGCCACCTGGTACTACTAGAGTATTTGGGCGCGACATGAATGAATCATGAATCATGCTTTGCAAGAATTGGAAATCTACTGTCTTGTGATCACGGAAACGAATTACAATCATTGACTCGTCTGGTGTCGGGATATCACGAGCAATAAATGGATTTGAGGTATCAACCGTTGGTACACGCTGGAAGTTAACGTGAGTACGTGAAAATTGGGGCGTAACAAAGTGGGTGTAATCAGGCATACGACGTAGAATCGTATCATTTACCGCCTCAACAGAGTAACCACGTTGCGCTGTATCACGATGAATTTTCTGAATCCACTCCAGATTCACGATAGGTACAACACCGATCAGCATATCAACGAAACGAGCAACATTAACATCGCCATCAACAACACCACCATGCAAACCTTCATAGAACAACAGGTCCGAACCTTCGATGATATCTTCCCAAGGCGTGAAAGTACCTGGCTCTTGGCCATAAGGTTCAGCTTCTTCACCATTATGCAGGTAGTAGCGTTTTTTACCGGTACCGGTTTCACCGTATAGCTTGAACAGCTCTTCGAGCTTACCAAATTCGTTACCATCAGCACCGAAGTGACTTAAAACACGCCCATCTTCACTGGCCTTTTGTAACTCAGCTTTCATGGCAACACGATCATAGCGGTGGAAGCTATCACCTTCAACCACTACAGGGTTGACCCCTTCACGGCGGAAAATGTGCTCAAAAGCATTCTTTACTGTAGAGGTACCTGCGCCTGAAGAGCCGGTTACCGCGATAACTGGATGTTTGGTAGACATAAATGTCTCTCCCTTAAACAATAATTAAAAAGCAAAATCGGTGTGGCACATTATTATTTTATGGCCCCATTGGGCCTGTGCCTAATCCACACATTCTACCACAAATTAAAAAATAAAAAAGTAACTGATAATCAGTAGGTTATGCGCTTATTCAGATTTTTCACTCTGATCATCTTCAACTTCCGCACTATAACCACACTCTTTCTGAGGGCAGACCTTTTCGGTGCCCTTGCGCTTAGTCGTCTTAAGCGTCAAGATTGGCCAGTTACAATCAGGGCAAGGCTCATTGAGTGGCTCATTCCATACCGCATACTTGCAATCAGGGTAACTAGAACAGGAATAGAAGATTTTGCCATAGCGCGACTTGCGCATCAGCATTTGCCCTTTTCCACATTCTGGGCAGCTCACGCCCGTTTCAGCGGGCTTTTCGATAGGCTCTATATGCTTACATTTTGGATAAGCACTACACCCAATAAATTTGCCGTAACGACCTTGGCGAATAAACAACGGGGATTCACAGCTTGGACAATTCCGTCCCTCGACAACTTCAGGCGTGTTACCGCCCTCTTCACCATCCAGGCTTCGGGTATAATCACACTCAGGATAGCCGCTACAGCCAATAAAACTGCCACGACGTCCTAACCGCTTACTGAGTGGCTTATCACACTTAGGGCATTTTTCATCTAACTCCTCCTGAGTGACGTCCTTACGACTGACCGATTGCTCTTTGTCATCGACCAACTCCTTGAAAGGCCCCCAGAAGTGTTTCATTAAAGGAATCCACTCCTTCTCACCCCGTGACACTTCATCCAGCTCATCTTCTAATTTAGCGGTGAAGTCATAGTCCACATATTTAGTGAAGTGTTCGGTGAGAAACTTATTAACCACTCGCCCAACATCTGTCGGGGTAAAGCGGCGCTTCTCTAACTCGACATATTCACGAGAGGTCAACGTTGAAATAATACTGGCATAAGTAGACGGACGGCCAATACCATGCTCTTCAAGTGTTTTAACCAAGCTCGCTTCGGTATAACGAGGGGGTGGCTCCGTAAAGTGTTGTTCGGCACGGACCTCATTCAGATCAATAACATCCCCTTCTTTCATTGGTGGCAATAGACGGTTTTCGTCATCGCCACCTTTGGCATCGTCCACACTTTCCTGATAAACCGCCATGAAGCCTGGCTTAGCAATAATAGAGCCTGTCGCGCGGAAAATATTACTCTCATCTCCCGCTAGCAAATCAATGCCAACGGTATTGATTGTGGCATGCACCATTTGACAGGCCACAGAGCGCTTCCAAATCAAATCATAGAGGCGAGCTTGATCTTTACTCAAAGCGCCTTTAATTTCATCTGGATGGAGATTAGCCGAGGTTGGTCGGACCGCCTCATGTGCTTCCTGAGCATTCTTCGCCTTGGTTTTAAATAGGCGCGGCTTATCCGGTAGGTTTTCAGCGCCATAACGTTCACTAATCAAGCCTCGAATTTCATCCAATGCTTCCTGTGAAAGCGTCACCGAATCAGTACGCATGTAGGTGATCAAGCCAATGGTTTCACCATTCACTTCGATTCCTTCATAAAGCTGCTGTGCAGTGCGCATGGTACGCTGTGCGGAAAAGCCTAACTTTCGTGAAGCTTCTTGCTGAAGAGTCGAGGTGGTAAAAGGCGCTGCCGGATTGCGCTTACGCTGCTTTTTGTCCACTTTGCCAACAGTCAACTCACCGCCAGCGGCCTTGACTAAGTTGTCTTTTACTTCATTAGCTTGTTCAGTATTAGTAATACTAAATTGAGAAAGTTTTTCACCCTGGTAATGAGTCAACTTGCCAGAAAAATTTTTCTCTTGGACACCCGTATCTGCTTCAACACTCCAATATTCGCGAGTCTCAAATTTTTCAATCTCCAGCTCGCGCTCCACAATCATTCGCAGTGCTGGGCTTTGAACTCGGCCTGCGGACAAACCACGTCGCACCTTTTTCCACAACAATGGAGAAAGATTAAACCCTACGAGGTAATCAAGTGCGCGGCGACTTTGCTGTGCATTCACCAAATCCATGGAGAGTTCACGAGGGTGTTCAATGGCGTCCTGAATCGCTCGCTTGGTGATCTCATGGAACACCACTCGTGCGACATCTTTATTTTTCAGTGCACCTTCTTTTTCCAATAAATCGTAAAGGTGCCAGGAGATAGCTTCACCCTCACGATCCGGATCCGTTGCGAGTAGCAGTGTATCTGCTTTTTTCATCGCCTTGCGAATCGCATCAACGTGCCGTTGGTTTTTTTCAATCACCTGATATTTCATGGAAAAATTATCAGTATCCACCGCACCTTCTTTAGGTAGCAGATCGCGAACATGACCATAGGAGGCCAACACGTAATAATCTTTACCTAGGTACTTATTAATGGTTTTCGCTTTGGCGGGTGATTCAACTATAACGAGTTTTGAAGCCATAGGTTTATTATGATTCTTTTAGGGTATACTAGCTGCCGAAATCGACAGCACTATGGTTTTTGTAGTAATAGCACTACAAAATTAAAAATTTAATACTGCTGAGACTCAGTGCAAAGTCCCTTCGTTCTCTTGAAATACAATATTTTCCATCCAAGCGAACTCAGCTTCTTGACCAGGGCGGTTGTACAGCACAAGCATCACAATCCATTTCACTTGATCCAAGTCAATCTCATCGCTATCCAATGCCATAATGCGATCTAGCACCAATTCACGGCTCATCGCATCAAGAATGCCAAACTGCTCCATTGAGATCAGAAACCCCTGACAGCTGAGATCAAGACGTGATAGCTCATGACTGCTAAAGAGTCGCATAGTTTGGTCAGGACGACTGGGCAGCGAGGGGTTAAAGCCCTCCAGATCACTCAAGCCTTCTAACCAACTAAACGCCTTATGGATCTGTTGTGGCTCAAAACCCGCCTCAGTCAGTTCATCATGCAAGGTGTCTTGGTCTGGCTCTGGGCCTTCGCTGTCCAGGTGGTTTTCAAAAAGGTAGATAAGGATATCCAGCACATTTTCTTTCATGTAGTCGCCTATTCAGGGAGCCTATAATAGTGGCCCGCAGAGGATGCAACGAGCTTCTGAAGCTCCAATTGCATCAGCATGGAGGAAATTTGTTCCGCCGTCAATCCGCAGCGCGTAATCAACTGATCTATTGAAATGGGGTCTGCACCTATATTTTTCAACAACAATTTAAGCTCATCTGCCAATTCCATCGATGAATGCCGACTTTGTTCATTGAGCACCGGCTGCAAATACTCCAGTAATGGCCCGCTAAATTCTTGTAAAATATCTTGGGTGGACTCCACTAACTTAGCCCCCTCTCGTAACAATTGATGGCAACCTCGGCTCAAGGCATTATGTATTGAGCCCGGTATAGCAAAAACCTCTCGCCCTTGCTCAGCTGCCAACCGGGCACTGATCAATGAACCACTCGCCAGCCCGGCCTCAACCACCAGCACACCCAAGGACAAGCCACTGATAATACGATTACGACGCGGGAAATTCCCTCGATTCGGCATTGTTGCCAAAGGGAATTCGGACAATACAACCCCTTGTTCAACAATCTGTTGTGCCAAGTGACGATTACTACTTGGGTAAACAACATCCAGCCCCGTCCCCATCACCGCAATGGTTAACCCTTGTGAAGCCAATGCGCCAATATGGGCTTGTGTATCTACACCCAGCGCTAAACCACTGGTAATAGTCAGCCCTGATTGGCTAAGAGCCGCAGAGAAGTCGTTGGCATTTTGTTTACCCTGTGGAGATGGATTACGACTGCCTACGATAGCCAATTGGGGATCATGCAGCGCATCCAGCGCCCCCATTGCAAACAGCAAAGGCGGCGGATCAGCAATCTGTTTCAAGCGATGAGGATAGTTAGAACTGGTGATAGGGATAATGTGATGATTAGGATGTTCAGCCCAATTTAGCGCCTTTTCAGTACG
>Ga0316204_10009939_pt1 | contig 12469 bp, 14 predicted proteins | sample 6monrhotite_MG_2_FD_205661 | JGI IMG/M metagenome (GOLD analysis project Ga0316204, IMG submission 205661) | Microbial mat bacterial communities from mineral coupon in-situ incubated in ocean water Damariscotta River, Maine, United States -... | ecosystem: Environmental > Aquatic > Marine >...
ATTGGAAAATATGTTGCCTAGATTTTTGTATGTGTCAGTAAGAACACCGGCTATGCCTGAAAGATTGCTGAAGATGGCTGAGCTTTATGGGTAATCAGGTGTCGGCATGTTCGGCTCTGGCCAATGGACTGTTTGGGAAGGCTATGCCGCCTCTAAGTTCATGAAAGGAGGATTACGCTCGAATAACCTCGACCCGAACGCGCGCCACTGCATGGCCTCGGCAGTCGGTGGCTTTATGCGTGGTTTCGGAATCGATGAGCCGATGGGCTGTTACGATGACCTAGAGCATGCCGATGCATTTGTGCTGTGGGGCTCTAATATGGCGGAGATGCACCCGATTTTGTGGGCGCGTATTACCGATACCCGTCTCACTAAAGACGGCAGTGAGGTGCATGTGCTCTCCACGTTTAAGCATCGCTGTTTTGATTTGGCAGATAATGGCATGGTCTTTACGCCACAGACCGACTTGGCGCTGCTTAATTACATCGCCAACTATATTGTTCAGAACAAGGCTTATGACAAGGCGTTCGTTGAGCGTAATGTCAATTTCACCAAAACGGCGACCGATATTGGCTATGGGCTGCGCCCTGAGCATGAGCTAGAGCAAAAGGCGGCTAATGCAGGCAGTGGTAAATTAGAGAAGATCAGCTTCGAGGAGTATGCCAAGTCGCTGGAGCCATATACCCTTGAATACGCCAGTGAGCTGTCTGGTGTGCCGCAAAAGAACTTGGAGCGACTCGCTAAGCTCTATGCCGACCCCAACAAGAAGATCACCTCGTTATGGACCATGGGGTTCAATCAGCATACCCGCGGCGTATGGGCGAATGGCTTGATTTACAATATTCACCTATTGACGGGCAAGATCTCTGAGCCGGGCAACAGTCCTTTCTCATTGACTGGTCAGCCTTCCGCCTGTGGTACCGCCCGCGAAGTGGGTACCTTCTCTCACCGCCTGCCGTCGGATCTGGTCGTGAAGAAAAAATCCCATCGTGATTTTACCGAGAAGGTATGGAAGCTGCCAGAAGGTACCATTCCCGAGAAGCCTGGCTATCACGCCGTATTGCAAAATCGCATGTTGAAAGATGGCAAGCTGAATGCTTACTGGGTTATGTGTAATAACAATATGCAGGCTGCCCCCAATATGAACGAAGAGGGCTTCCCGGGCTATCGTAATCCCGATAACTTCATTGTCGTCTCTGACCCTTATCCCACCGTCACCGCCGCTGCTGCGGATTTGATCCTGCCCACTGCGATGTGGGTGGAGAAAGAGGGTGCCTACGGTAATGCTGAGCGCCGCACCCAATTTTGGCGTCAACAGGTGAGTGCGCCCGGCGAGTCGAAATCAGACCTGTGGCAGATTGTCGAGTTCTCTAAATATCTCAAGATCGACGATGTCTGGCCTGCTGAGCAGATAGCCAAGGCTCCTCAGTACAAAGGGAAAACCCTTTATGATGTACTCTATGCCAACGGCCAGGTGGATAAGTATCCCAAGCAGGTGGTGAAAGATAGTGCGGGTAATAGCTACCAGAATGATGAGATGGATGACTTTGGCTACTATCTCCAGAAGGGCTTGTTCGAGGAGTACCGCCGCTTCCAATGGGAAGGTCCAAAGAAAGGCCATGAGCTGGCCGAGTACGACGCCTACCACAATGCCCGTGGCCTACGTTGGCCAGTGATTGATGGCAAGGAGACCCTGTGGCGATTCCGTGAAGGTTATGATCCCCACGTTGCTAAAGGTGAGGGTGTGAAGTTTTATGGTAAGCCTGACGGTAAAGCCAACATCATCTTCGCCCCCTATGAGCCAGCGGCTGAGAGTCCTGATGAAGAGTACGACCTGTGGCTCAGTACTGGCCGCGTGCTGGAGCATTGGCACTCGGGTTCGATGACCCGCCGTGTGCCCGAACTTTATCGCGCCTTTCCCGATGCGGTGGTTTTCATGCACCCTGATGATGCTAAAAAGCGTGACCTCAAGCGCGGCATGCAAGCCAAGTTGATTACCCGACGTGGTGAGATTACCGCCATGGTGGAGACTCGTGGGCGTAATCGTCCGCCAGAAGGTTTGGTGTTTATCCCATGGTTTGACGCAGGTCGACTGGTTAACAAGCTGACCTTGGATGCTACCGACCCGCTCTCCAAAGAGACTGATTACAAGAAGTGTGCAGTCAAGATTGAGCGTGCGTAGTCATTATCGCCATGACTGAGCAGACCCGACAACCCACCTCCGCGGAGATCACTCGCCGTCGCTTTTTGCACAATGTGCTGAAGGCGGCTGGAGGTGTCTCGGTGTTGGGGATGGGCGTGGCGCTCTACGGTAGTCAGGCCCAGGCACTGCCCGCCTGGGCGATTCGTCCTCCTGGTGCGTTACCGGAGGAAGATTTTCTAGCGGCTTGTCTGCGTTGTGGCCTTTGTGTACGGGAGTGTCCCTACGACACCTTGCGCTTGGCCGACCTACTGGAACCGCTGCCACTAGGGACCCCTTATTTCGTCGCGCGACTCACCCCCTGCGAGATGTGTGAGGATATTCCCTGTGTGGTAGCGTGCCCCAGTGGGGCGTTAGACAAGGCGCTAACCAATATTGACGATGCCCGCATGGGCACCGCCGTGATGGTCGACCAAGAGAACTGCCTCGCCTATCGAGGCTTGCGTTGTGAGGTGTGCTACAACGTCTGCCCACTACAAGGCGAGGCGATCAAATTAGAGATGCAGTCCAATCCTCGTGGTACAGGTCATGCCCGCTTTATTCCGATGACCTATGCCGATACCTGCACGGGCTGTGGCAAGTGCGAGGAGGCATGCATTACTGAAAAGGCCTCTATCAAGGTATTACCAGAACAGCTTGCGCGAGGTCAGGCGGGTAGTCACTACCGCATTGGCTGGGATGAGAAGGAGAAAGCAGGCGGAAGTCTGATTGGCGAAGAGCCACAACATCAATACAACATGCCAGAGGGGATGCAGTACGACTTCGATGAAGGATTACAGCCGCAATCAACGAACCCCTTCTCAGGCAACCCGCTAGAGAGCCTTAACCGTCGCAGTGAGGAGAGCCAGCCATGAATGGTCCTTTGAGTGCGCGACAAAAAGGCTTCTGGGCATCCAATAAATGGCTGTTGCTGCGCCGAGGTAATCAGCTTGCCATTCTTGCTCTTTTTTTGCTGGGGCCGCTGGCTGGAATCTGGCTGATCAAGGGCAACCTGAGTGCCAGTCTATTTCTGGATACGCTGCCAATGAGCGACCCCTATCTATTATTGCAGGTGATGTTCAGTGGGCACTTGCCGGAGTCTATGGCGTTGATTGGCGGCTTAATTGTACTTATCTTTTATCTACTGGTAGGTGGGCGTAGCTACTGTAGCTGGGTTTGCCCACTCAACATCATTACGGACGGAGCCAGCTGGCTACAGCGTCGATGGGGCATACAACCCCGTGGCAATCTAAGCCGTGATCTACGTTTCTGGTTGCTCGGGCTCAGTCTGTTGCTAGCGTTGATGGGGGGGAGCCTGCTGTGGGAGCTGGTTAACCCAGTTACCCTGATTCAGCGTGGTTTGATCTATGGCTCGGTGGCAGTGTGGGGCGCGGTGCTGGCGCTGTTTCTATTTGAATTACTGGTTAGCCAGCGTGGATGGTGCAGCCATCTCTGTCCAACGGGTGCTTTTTACAGCCTGCTCACCCTGCGCGCGCCACTGCGGGTGAGCACCCCACGGCGCAGTGCCTGCGACGATTGTCTGGACTGTTTTAAGGTGTGCCCTGAGCCGCAGATCATCAAGCCTGTGGTTAAGGGCGAGCAGGGTAGTAGCACAATTATTGATTCATCAGTATGTACCAATTGTGGGCGTTGTATCGACGTATGCAATCAACATGTTTTTCAATTCTCGACCCGGTTTAATCGCCGGGAGGAACCCGTAAACGAGGAGAACTCGTCATGAATAAAAAAACAAAATTTGTAATTATGGGTATCAGCGCCGCGCTGCTGAGCACCGCTGTCTTGGCAGATATTGCTTCACTGCGGGGCAATGTCCCGCTGGATGAGGCATCAGTTCCCGCCACCATTCAGCGCATGCAGCCCGACCATTCGCCGGATGCCCGTGCCTATGTGCAACAGCCACCGTTGATTCCCCATCGCATTGATGGCTATACCATTAACCTTAAATTCAACAAATGCCTCACCTGCCATAGCTGGGCCAACTACCGTAACAAAGGTGCTACCAAGATTAGCCCAACCCACTTTAATGATCGTGACGGCGGCATGCTGGCCAACATCTCCGGCCAGCGTTACTTCTGTACCCAGTGCCATGTCCCTCAAGTGGATGCTGAACCGCTAGTGGAGAACAGCTTTGAGCCACTCAGGGCAATCAAACAGAACTAAAGGAAATGGGCTATGTGTATTAAAAAAGTACTCTGTTCACCCAGCAGCAAATACTCCCTGGGGGCCATTTTAGTGGTAGGGTTTTTCGCAGGCATCATCTTCTGGGGCGGATTCAACACCGCCATGGAGATGACCAATACCGAGTCGTTCTGCATCTCCTGCCATGAGATGGAGGAGAATGTCTACCGCGAATATCAAAACACCATTCACTACAGCAACCGCACCGGGGTACGCGCAACCTGCCCAGATTGTCACGTACCGAAAGAGTGGAACCATAAAATAGTGCGAAAAATTCAAGCCAGCAACGAGCTGCTTCACAAGGCGTTAGGCACCATCGATACCCCAGAAAAGTTTGAAGAGAAGCGCCTGCAGCTCGCACGTAACGTCTGGCGTGCGATGAAAAATACCGACTCCCGAGAGTGTCGTAACTGCCATGATTTTGAATCGATGGACTATATGGCGCAAGGCCCCCGCGCAGTTCCACTGCATATCACCGCACAAGATAATAATATGACCTGCATCGACTGCCACAAAGGGATCGCTCACTCATTGCCCGCGCTCTATGAAGAAGACCCCAGCGCCGCCATGGGACCATAAATTGGTCCACTGCTGGCTTAGAGGGTAAAGATATCGACTTTGTTGTCGCTGAACCGCTATCATTAGCAATGACTAGATTAAACGGAGCCCAATGTGGCTAATAGACTCATTGATCCCCACGGCCGCCACATTACCTATTTGCGGCTGTCGCTAACAGATCGCTGCAATCTGAGGTGCTTCTACTGTCTACCCAAAGGGGCTAAGGGCTTTACCACGCCAGATCACTGGCTGAATTTCGATGAAATTGAGCGGTTGGTCGCTGCCTTCGCCACACTGGGTGTCAGCCGTATTCGCCTCACGGGTGGTGAGCCGCTAGTGCGTCCCAATGTCTCCTCATTAGTCGCGCGGCTCTCCGCCATACCAGGAGTGGAAGACCTTTCCCTGAGCACCAACGCAACACTATTAGCCAACTATGCTCAGCCGCTAAAAGAGGCGGGTGTGACACGCATCAATGTTAGCTTGGACAGCCTAAAAGCGGATCGTTTTGCTGAGATCACCGGCGGTGGCGAACTGCAACCAGTACTAGATGGCCTTGTAGCCGCTAAACAGGCAGGGCTTCACCCCGTAAAGATCAACATGGTCGCGATGAAAGGCATCAACGACGATGAATTTCCCGATATGGTGCGCTACTGTGATGAAAACGGCTTTACCCTGCGCCTTATCGAAACCATGCCGATAGGTAGCACCGGGCGCACCGCGACGGATCACTATCTCGATCTAAACCCGGTACGCCAACAGCTTATGGAACAGTTTGACATGGTGCCCGGCGTCATGCCCGGTGGTGGCCCGGCACGTTATATTCAGGCCAAAGCGAGCGAGCTACGCGTTGGCTTTATCACCCCCATCTCACAGCACTTTTGTGAAACCTGTAACCGCGTACGACTCTCTGCTGAAGGAGTGCTTTACCTCTGCCTGGGCCAAGAGCAGAGCTTCGACTTCCGCCCGCTACTGCGAGGCGGCGCCACTGACCAAGAGCTGCAAGCCGCCATCATGCAAGCCTTGGCACTTAAACCCGCCCAACATCACTTCAATGAAGAGCCAGAAAAAATCGTGCGATTTATGTCTAAATTGGGCGGGTAGACCGTATTAATGGGAGACACCCTCGACTAGCTTTAGCTACACCAATTATTAATCCGCTGGGCTTATATGTCGTATTTAGATAATCAAGTGTGGTTTAAATCAAGGCGTAGTTCTCCCTTAAAATATAGACTAGAGGCAACCGCGTCCTGCTCCTGCCCTTTACTTACAGTGAGCGCTGTCATGTTGCATGTGATTTGAAAGTTGTGTCGATTCAAATTAATTAAGGAGTGGTAATGAAATCTTCAATTGAGGACTTTGGTACTGGCTGGTATGGAATGACTATCCAACTAGGTAAAGACGATATAGACAAACTCATTGAATGTTTGCAATTATTGAAACAGGATGAAGGATTTCATTTTCACATGTTTTCTACTGCGTTTGAAACTGAGATAGGAGGCATAGCCGATATAGAGTTTTCTCAATCATCAAGCAAAGACACTTCTAACATGGATATTGGAGGATAAACAATAAAGCCAAGTAGATATTGGCTCCCGTTACAGCTGAGAAGGTCGTATGAATAGAGTTATTTTTTTCCTCTTAATATTACAACTCTTGCTGGCATGTGATTTTTTAGATGTTGATAAGTGTTTAGATAACGGAGGGCGTTGGAATGATGGGAATAGTGAATGTGAAACTGAGTAAGGTATTACCACTTGAGATCTAAAAATAAGGAGTGGGGGGAGTTAAATGAAAATGAAGATACTGGGACTTATAAAAAGTGCGGTTGCATAAGGGGGAGAGTTGCTGATTAAATATCAACAACGTCCCTTTTTTTTAACAGCTACGTTAAATATGTTGGTATTACCTCAACCAAACCTCAACGTGGCGATTTTTCTCTTTTCCTTTTTCCGTAGTGTTACAAGCCACTGGCGCTTCTTCACCAAAGTTTTTTACTTGGATGTTCAACATTTCACTGGAGGCGACTCTCCGATTAAATCCCCCCTCTTCACGCCAAGTCTTTTTTTTAATTGCACTATCTTTGTAATGGGACTAACAGAATAAGGTTTGCCTGACTTGGTTCAGTGTTACTACGTCACCTTTTCCCCCAATGCTTGTAAGTCTGCATGGTAGGAAGATCTCACCATGGGGCCGCTGGCAACACTATCAAAGCCAATGCTTTTGGCGTATTCGGCTAATTCATCAAACTCTTCGGGGCTAACGTAGCGCTCTACGGGCAGATGGTGTTGGCTGGGTTGTAAGTATTGCCCTAGGGTGAGCATCTCGACGTTGTGGGCGCGTAGGTCTTGTAATAGCTGTTTGATCTCTTCGTTGGTTTCACCCAAGCCGAGCATGATACCTGACTTGGTGGGTACCTCTGGGCGGCAGGCTTTAAATTTTTTCAATAACTCGAGTGACCATGCATAGTCGGCACCGGGGCGTGCTTTTTTATAGAGTCTCGGCACGGTTTCTAAGTTGTGATTAAAGACATCGGGTGGGGTGTTGGCAAGAAGCTTGAGGGCGATCTCCATGCGGCCACGGAAGTCGGGTACCAGTATTTCGATTCGGGTGTTAGGTGATTGTTGGCGGATGGCGGTGATGCACTGCCCAAAGTGTTCGGCTCCTCCATCACGCAGGTCGTCGCGGTCTACCGAGGTGACGACGACGTATTTAAGTGCCATCGCGGCGACGGCTTCGGCAAGGTGCGAAGGTTCGCTAATATCCAGTGGATCGGGTTTGCCGTGGGCAACGTCGCAGAAGGGGCAGCGGCGTGTACAAATGCCACCCATAACCATGAAGGTGGCGGTGCCGTGGTGGAAGCATTCGCCTAGGTTAGGGCAGGCGGCCTCTTCACAAACGGAGAATAATTTCTTCTCTCGCAGTATATCTTTGATGCGCTTTACTTCTGGCGAGGTGGGGGCGACGGCTCTAATCCAGCGGGGCTTTTTAAGTGGTGTCTCTGCGGGTATCACTTTGATGGGAATGCGCGATACCTTGGACTCGCCCTTTAATTCACGCAGTGCGAGTCGGGCTTTTTCTTGTTCGTCGATTTTATTCATACTGTTGTTTGTCCACTATGCGGGGTAGGCCACTGGTTTGCTGCAGGGGGTGGCTATTGCCTAGTTCCAGGCGGAGTTTTTCGAGCAGTTTTTTGCTGACATCATCGAGTGATGCATTGATGCCTAGTTCACTGAGTTGGGTCACACTCATTCCTGGGTAACCGCAGGGGTTAATGCCAGAAAAGGGCGTGAGGTCCATATTTACGTTTAAACTTAGGCCATGATAACTACAGCCGCGCCGTATTCGTAGGCCCAGTGCTGCAATTTTAGCATCGTTGATATACACACCGGGGGCGTTGCGGCGGGTGGCGGCGAGAATGCCGTAGTCGGCCAACAGTTTGATAATGGCGTGTTCTATTGTGGTAACCAGATGGCGCACGCCCCAGCCTTGACGTTTTAAGTCGATTAATAGATAGATCACTAGCTGGCCTGGTCCATGGTAGGTGACTTGCCCGCCGCGGTCGATGTTCACTACCGGGATGTCGTTGTTATTGAGGACATGCTCGGCTTTGCCACTGAGACCTTGGGTGTATACCGGCGGGTGTTCGACGACCCATAGTTCGTCAATACTCTGAGCATCGCGCTGTTCAGTGTAGTTTTGCATGGCTCGCCAGGTTGGCTCATAGGGTTGACGGCCGAGCTGCCGCACCATTAATGGGTGCATTAAAGTACCATTTTTATGCGGGGGCAGGCGGTTAATTCCATATAAATGGCATCTAGCTGGGATTTACTGGTGGCGGTAAAGAGTACGGTGACGGATTGAAATTTACCGCCTTTGCTGGCACGGCTGGAGGCAGCACCTTCTGCTAGGTCAATCACATGTTTGCGGATAATGGTGACTACATGGGCGTCAAAATCGTCAGCGGCGTCGCCCATAACCTTAATGGGAAACTCGCAGGGGAACTCAAATAGTGTTTCTTTTTCGGACATTACTTCTCACCGTTACGCCGTTTGACGGAGTTGTTTCTTAAAGGCCTGGTAGTAAGTATAGATGCTGGACCACAGTGGACCAGGTTTACCATCTCCCACTAGTTGACCATCGAGTAGGGTGACGGCGAGTACTTCACGGGTGGAGCTGGTAATCCAGATCTCTTCTGCTTCGTGCAGCTGTTGTGTACTAATCTGTGCTTCTCTACAGGCGAGGTTATTTTGTTGTGCTAGCTCAAGTACCACGTCACGAGTGATGCCTGGCAGTAGCTCTGGACTCTTAAATGGGGTCAAAATTTCACCTTTCAAGACTATAAACACATTACTGGCAGCCCCCTCGGTGAGATAGCCCTCGTTTAATAAAATGGCTTCAGCGGCACCTGCGTCTACGGCTTGTTGGCGCAGTAGAATGTTAGGCAGTAGGGTAATCGCTTTGATATGACACTGTTTCCAGCGAGTATCTTCTAGAGTAATAGCGGAAACCCCTTGACGATAGATTTCATCGGCAGGTTTGATGATAGGGGTGGCGGAGGCAAACACCGTTGGGACGATATCCTGTGGAAATGCGTGATCACGGCGAGGTGCACTGCCTCGTGTGATCTGCAGGTAAACTGAGTAGTCCGACTCGCTGGTATGGTTAGCCTCTAGCAGCTGTTGCAGTAGGGCCTGCCATTCGGCAACGCTGTGGGGATTACCAATACGCACGCCATCCAGGCTGTTTTGTAATCGATCTAGGTGTTCATCTAAACGAAACAGTTTGCCACCATAGGCGGGAATAATTTCGTAAACACCATCGCCAAATAGAAACCCCCGGTCAGTTACTGGGATGAGAGCTTGCTCTTCAGGGAGCAGCTGACCATTAAGATAAACACTTTTCATCTATTCAAACATTAACTTAACTTGGTCCATCAATGATTGGAAGAGTCCACCCTCTTCCACTGATTGTAACGCCAGCAGTGGGCGCTCAACAACCGTGTTATCTTGTAGCGTAACGACCACCGTGCCGACTTGATCCCCTTGCTGTTGGGGAGCCATGATTTTTCCATCGAGTTGCATTGAGGCTTTAAGCTTCTCGTATTGGCCGCGTGGGATGGTGACGTAGAGGTCTTCGGTTAGCCCCACAGAGAGCTGTTCGCTTGCACCTTTCCAGATACGTACCTGCTGTAGACTTTGCTCAGCAGAATACAATTTGTGGGTTTCAAAGAAGCGAAAGCCGTAGGTGAGTAGCTTTTGGCTCTCATCAGAGCGCGCATTTTCACTTTTGGTACCCAATATGGCAGAAACAAGGCGCATGCCATCTTGCTCGCCGGAGGCGACAAGGCAGTATCCGGCTGCTTCGGTATGGCCTGTTTTAATGCCATCTACGTAATTATTGCGCCATAGCAGTTTGTTGCGGTTGTATTGGGAAATACCGTTGTATTTGTACTCTTTGATGGAGTTCCAGGTATAGAATTCAGCGTTGTCGCGGATCAGAGCCTGACCTAGAATCGCCATATCGTGGGCGGTGCTGTAGTGGTTGGGATCGGGCATGCCGGTACTGTTTACAAAGTGGCTGCCTGTCATACCCAGTCGCGTGGCATGGGCGTTCATCAATTCAGCAAAGGCACGTTCACTTCCTGCGACATGCTCTGCTAACGCTACGGTGGCATCGTTGCCTGATTGAATAATCACGCCTTTTAATAGCTCCTCGACGCTCACAAACTTGCCTACCTCAACGAACATCCGTGAGCCTTCCATGCGCCATGCTTTTTCGCTGATACGTACCTGATCGGTTAATTTTAGGCGGTCTTTGCTAATCTCTTGCTCAACGATATAAGCGCTCATCATCTTGGTGAGGCTGGCAGGTTCAACCCGTTCGTGGGCATTGTGCTCTGCAATGACATGGCCACTGTGAAAGTCCATCAAGTAGTATGAGCTGGCATTGACTTTGGGTGGGCTAGGGATCATTGCAGGTGCTGCTACAATTTGGCCGATGAACAGCAGTGAAATCAAGGTAAACAAAATGTGCATAATATCGTTCTACAGTACTCGTTAGTGGCGTGGGCTTATCTTAAAAAATAGGCGTGCCGATTAAAAAAGTCTTACTTTAATAAAAGCGTTTTGGGCCATAGCATAACCATTTCCGGCTCAATCAACAACGACATAGGGTTGTCCAAAGCCTTTCTGTTGGAGTTGCATGGCTAGGTGGTCGGCGCTGCTCCGATCTGCCAAGGGGCCGATACGTAGGCGGTAATGGGGGTTTTTACTGTCAGGTTGATGGATAACAACATCGTTGATTGCGGCGTCAAGTAGACGGTTAAGCATCCGCTGCATATTCCCGCGTTCACCGTACGAGCCGACTTGTAAGAAAATCTTCGGTGTATTGAGCGGGTTTTGTTTCGGCTCTAGCCGTTCAATATTACTTACCTTGATGGGGGCGGCTAATGGAATGGCTTTTGTCGCTATTTTTTCTTGTTTCTTTTGATTAGGCTTGGGGGTAATAGTGCGCACTTCAACCTGGCCCGTGCCTTTGATGTGAATGCCTAGCTTGATGGCTGCAACGTAGGAGAGATCGATAACGCGCCCTTCTTTGAAAGGGCCGCGATCATTGATTTTAACAACGATTTTTCGACCATTCTCCAAATTAGTGACCTCGGCGTAGGTGGGCAATGGCAAGCTTTTGTGGGCGGCTGTCATTTTATACATGTCATAAGGTTCGCCGCTTGAGGTGCGTCTGCCGTGGAATTTGGTGCCATACCAGGAGGCGATGCCTCGTTCTACATGGTTTTCAGCACTTTTTTGCACATAGTAGGTTTTACCTAAGGCCTCATAGGAGGCTGGGTTGCCATATTTACTATAGGGCTCATATTTAGGTATGGCATCGGGTGTTTTGCTGGCGTCCACCGGGCCTTGAGGGGCACTGTCTTGCTCTTCAAATAGCCCAGGGCCAACGCAACCACTCAACAAGACGAGTAGGGTAGAGAGGGTAATAAATCGTAATATAAGCATTTTAAGCCGGTAATAATTTTCTATGGGTGTGAATGGACATAAGGATACCAAAGCCCGCCATGAGGGTAACCATTGAGGTGCCACCGTAGCTAACGAGTGGCAAAGGCACCCCAACTACAGGTAATAGACCCGAAACCATGCCGATGTTCACAAAAATATAGATAAAAAAAGTAAATACTAAGCTGCCCGCTACTAATCGTCCGTAGGTCTCTTGGGCTTGAGCGGCAATATAGAGACCTCGCAGTATGATAAACATAAAAATGGCTAGTAGCAGCAACATGCCAACAAAGCCAAACTCTTCCGCGTAGACCGCGAAGATGAAGTCGGTATGACGTTCTGGCAAAAAGTCGAGCTGCGACTGGGTGCCATTAAACCACCCTTTACCATAGAGCCCCCCGGAGCCGATGGCGATTTTTGATTGAATAATGTGATAACCGGAACCGAGCGGGTCACTCTCTGGGTTAAGGAAGGTCAGTACCCGCTGGCGTTGGTAATCGTGCATAACAAAAAACCACATAGC
>Ga0316204_10009940_pt1 | contig 12468 bp, 13 predicted proteins | sample 6monrhotite_MG_2_FD_205661 | JGI IMG/M metagenome (GOLD analysis project Ga0316204, IMG submission 205661) | Microbial mat bacterial communities from mineral coupon in-situ incubated in ocean water Damariscotta River, Maine, United States -... | ecosystem: Environmental > Aquatic > Marine >...
GTAGAATATCCCCTGCCTGAAACAAAACTCACATAACTTCATTTGGGTGACAGAGTGGACAGAGTGGACAGAGTAAACAAAAAAACGGGCTAATAAGTGAATTTACAGACTGATATTGCCGCTTAGCAAGAATTGCTGGGTTTTCTACCTATACTCGGCAATCTTTTAAGTAGTGTAGTATGATGCCACTCCACAATTTCGGCAATATTAACAAACGAAATCATACACAAAGCAATTGTGAGGTCACTGTTTTATTCAAAGCTTTTTAGAGCTGAGAAGTAAAAAAATGTTGCTGTTGATAAGCACTTAGCTTCAGTTCAAACTGACTAAGTAAGTCGAAGAAACATAATAAAAAAGGACACACATGAATCAAATAAACCGACCCGTTAAAACTGTATTAACCATGGCCATCGCTCTCGCACTGAGCAATGGCACGGTACAAGCTCAGGAACAGAGTCAACTCGAAGAGCAAGAAGCTGAGGGCGACCGTCAGCTTGAAAAGATAATTATCACATCAACTCGCCGCTCAGAGAATCAACAAGTTGTGCCAATCGCGGTACAGGCGATAAGTGGTGAAAAACTTCAACAACTAGGCATCGACAGTTTTGAAGATTACATAGCATTGTTACCAGGTGTTACCTCTGATGGTCAAGGGCCTGGTAAACAGGAAACCTATATCCGTGGGGTATCAGCAGGTCGTGCCGCTGTGAGGATTTCCGGAATAGGCGGTGAGCCAAGTGTTGCCTTTTATCTTGACGAAGCACCGATCACCACTCCCGGTCGTAATATTGATTTATATGCAGTTGACCTGCAAAGGGTTGAAGTTTTAAAAGGTCCTCAAGGCACATTATTTGGAGCCAGTTCCCAAGCAGGTACTGTACGTCTTATTACCAACAAACCAGATCTGAGTGAGTTTGAAGCTGGGGCTGAAATAGGCATGTCATCCACCAAGAATGGCGGTATTAGCAATAAATCTGAGGGTTTTGTCAATATCCCTATTATAGAGGATACGTTTGCGTTACGTCTTGCTGGTTACAGTTCTACTGATGCGGGATTCATTGATAATGTTCTTGCCACGAATAGCTTACCACTGGACAATCCAGGGTTAGGAGGGCGCGTTCCAGCAATTCGACAGGAAGTCAGCAATTCGACGTTTGTTGAAGATGATTATAATGACGCAACATATCGAGGCATGAGATTCAGTGCATTATGGCAAATCAATGACGACTGGGATGTGTTACTTCAGCATACAAGCCAACAGCTTGACACTGATGGTTCTTTTGAATATGACCCAGAGCTCAGTGATGAGGACGATTTGAATGTCGCGACCTTTTCACCCACTAAAGGTGATGATAAGGTGAATCTTACGCAATGGACGGTCAATGGCATGCTTAGCGGGCTTGAAGTGATCTACAACGGCTCGTTCACCGACCGCACGTTCCAAGGTCAGAGCGACTATACCGGTTATGTTGATGTTGGCCCCTACGTTCCTTACTACATTTGTACCTATCCAGCTTATGATGAATGTTTTAGTCCTGTCATGACCACATCTGAACAATTCTCAACTGAACGTAGTGTGCATGAAGTTCGTTTCGCAACCAATGCTGATGACCGTTTTCGGGCCATTGGTGGGGTGTTCTATGATAATCAGCAGCTCAACTTCTTGACCGATTTCACCTACCCAGGGTCTATTGAAGCGGGTTTCTCGCCTAACTTTCCAATACCGGGTGCGTTTACTAATACAGATGGCAGTGCTCGTCCACCTGGGGTCACATTCGTCAATGATTTTCAATCAGATCGTGAAGAGATATCGATATTTGGCGAACTGGCTTACGATGTAACTGACGATGTGACCGTCACTGTTGGCGCACGTCGCTACGAGATTGATATAGGTTTAATGGGCCAATCGTCATTCGGACAAAGGGCTGCCGGACCGGAAGCCAATGGTGGCTCAAATGTAGATGCAAGACTGGCAGGTTTGAGCCCCGCTACGTTATCAGGCACTATTTTCAAAGGAAATATTCGCTGGCAAATGAATGCCGACGTAATGTTTTATGGAACCTACTCTGAAGGTTTCCGAGGCGGCGGATTCAACCGTGCAGCCGGCATTGGTGGCATTCCTGCCACCTTTGATACTGATGATGTGGTCAGTCTTGAGTTTGGCTGGAAATCAACATTGCTGGATAATTCTTTGCGCTTTAACGGCGCGATATATAATGTTGACTTCAGCGACCTTCAGCAAGGGATCCTAGACTTCTCTATCGCCAATACCTCATTTTTTGACAATGTTGGTGAGGCCGAAATTAATGGTCTTGAATTTGAACTTGAATGGACTGCGAACGACTACTTAGATCTTTTCGGCTCATTTAGCTATATAGATTCAGAATTGACCGCAATTCCAGAGACACTTGTGAATATTGCACCTGTAGGATCAAATCTTCCCTACGCACCAGAGTTTGAAACAGTGATTGGGGCACGTTTCTTCCAAGAAATTGGCGATTTTTCTGCTGTTTACCAAGGCATATACAAGTGGGTGGATTCTCGGTTTAATAGCCTAGCCGCTGCTGGCCGTTTCGAGTTGCCGTCTTATGATCAGCTCAACCTGTCAGCTAGTATTTCTAAGGATGACTGGAGAGCAACCTTCTTTATTGACAATGCCACCGATTCTCTCGGGCAAGTTGCAGCGGGTTCGGCCGATAATGTTTTCAGAGTTTCTCCAACACGACCTCGCACTGTCGGTGTTAGAGTGAGCTTTGCTTATTAAATTTTAAGTGGTATTTGTAAGTGATGTTCAATCATTTTAAAGCATGAAAGGGTCGGCGTTTAATAACGCCGATCCTTTTCTATTTTTGCTGCTCTATATACAATATTAACCTGATATTTACCGAGATATTATTTTGCCAGATCAAGTAAAAAACACCCAAGCTGAACACGTTATTAAACAGTGTCAGTTATTGATTAATAAAGGCCAGTTAAGCCAAGCATCTGAAAATCTTGAAAATATGCTGGCCCAAAATCCGGGACATATTGAAGGCATCTATTGTCTTGCCGTCTGCCAGCGCAGACAGCAGAAACATACCCAAGCCATGGATAATCTTAACCAAGTCTTGGCAAAAGTACCGGATCACGGCAGGGCTCATCAAGAGCAAGGTTTTATCCACAAAGCTTTAGGACAAACCTCTAAAGCCATAACGGCATTTGAAAAAGCTGTCGACTTGAACCCGACATTATTTGGAAGCTGGCGTGCGCTGGCTGATGAACCTGACTATTCGAACCGTCAGGAAGCTAAGAAGCATGTAGCTTGGCTCTCTAGTCTGCCCCCAGCTTTGGTCTCGGTGTCGAGCCTTATATATCAAAACCAATTGCACCGCGCAGAACGGCTTTGCCGTCACTTTCTCAAAGGTAATCCCCATCATCCAGAAGCGATGCGGTTGCTGGCTGAGTTAGGTAACAAGTTTCAAATTCTTGACGACGCTGAATTTTTATTAGCCAGTTGCCTTGAATTTGAGCCTAACTATAAAAGGGCCCGTCTGGATTATGTGCATATTTTACATAAGCGCCAAAAATATAACAAAGCACTGGCACAAGCAAAAATCCTCCTAGATTCTGACCCCAATAATTCAAATTTAAAAATTGGCCTCGGCAATGCCCAACAAGCTACAGGGGATTTCGCAGCGGCTATCAACACCTTTGAAAGTGTGCTGCATAACAATCCAGACAATTATTCAATACATCTAACACTCGGCCATGCTTTAAAAACAATGGGCCGTGTTGATGACGCTATTCAAGCGTATCGCAACAGCTATCAGATCAAACCTGATTTTGGGGATGCGTTCTGGAGTCTTGCAAATCTCAAAACTTATCGATTTTCATCAGCAGAACGTCAGCAAATGCGAGAGCAAGAAGCTAGCTCTACAACAGCGATAAACGATAAAATTCACTTTTGCTTTGCCCTCGGCAAAGACCTAGAGGATAACGAACTTTTTGACGAAGCATTCTCTTTTTACCATAGTGGCAACAAGTTAAAAAACCAGCAGGACCGGTATGATAGTAAACCTCTGGATATATCCTTTGATATTCAGAAAAATAATTTTGATGCGGCATTTTTTGAACGTAATGAAAAGGCGGGTTGCCCTGCCCAAGACCCTATATTTATTGTAGGGCTACCGAGAGCTGGCTCAACACTTTTAGAGCAAATTCTCTCTTCACACTCACAGGTCGACGGGACCATGGAGTTGGCCAATATCATTGGTCTAGCTCACCAATTGAATGGACGACAAGTGGTGCAGGATACCCCTAGGTACCCTGGCATCCTAAACAAGATATCAGCTGATGATCTGACTAAAATGGGTGAGCTTTATATTCAAGAAACCCAACATCACCGCCAGGGAGCCATGTTTTTCATCGACAAAATGCCGAACAATTTCCGGCATATTGCCCTTATCCATTTGATTCTACCTAACGCCAAAATCATCGATGCGAGACGCGATCCTATGTCCTGTTGTTTTAGCGGTTTTAAACAGCTATTCGGCGAGGGCCAGCAGTTTTCTTACGATCTTGCTGATATTGGACACTATTATCGCAGTTATGTTGAGATCATGGAGCATTGGGACAAAGCATTACCCGGTAAGGTTTTAAGGGTACAGTATGAGGATGTGGTTGCGGATCTGGAGACTCAGGTGCGGCGCATTTTGGACTATTGCGGCCTTCCTTTTGAGCAAGCTTGTATTGATTTTCACAGCAACAAACGCGCGGTTCGCACACCAAGCTCTGAGCAAGTGCGGCAACCCATTTATCAAAGTGGTCTTGAACAATGGCGCAATTATGAGTCACACCTAGCGCCGTTGAAAAAAGCACTGAACAAAGCACTGAACAAAGCTAAGTAAATCATCTAAGTGCCAAGGGCTGTGTCAACTTATATACATTGGCTACCAACGACAATTTATCGAGACGTCCATGGTAATTAGTTATTGATTTGCCTCAAGTAGTTGATGCTGAGGCGAATGACAATGCATTTGGGCATGTTGCAGCGTGATGTACGCAATATGAGTGAATATTATGGCCAATACGCCCCAGAACTGACCCGCACTTTTTATGCTGAAGAAATGTGGGCTTTATTTGAGGCGGGTGAACTGACAGTTGATACCCAATTAACAGGTCACTATGAACTACCTGAAGACGACGCAGATGTTGATTCTGTATTAGAAGAAATAAAAGCCGCTTTTGCTGAAAATTCACTTAAAGACAATGAAGTAGAGTTTGTTCACTTGAAATAAACAATAGCTTGTTAAAAGTGCCGTTTAAAATCCATAGTTTGGTTGAGCACACGGATAATTCTGACTCCATAAGAAAACTTTTTGTAGATAATTACATGTTCATTGACCAGTAACGAAAAACAGCCAAGTACGACATGACTAATATTCTTTGACGAAGAATAATCTGGATTATCTGCGAGCCAACGGAAGCGCTTGTCGATATCATCAAGGTATCTATCGCGCTGATTAATCCCCCACTTATTCTTAGTAAAAATGCCAATTTCTATTAAATCATCCTCAGCCTTTTGAGAGACTTTGAATTTAGGCATTATTCGCTATCTAGTTTTTTTTAATATTTTCCATGGAAAAATTTTCCACATCTTGACTGTCTTCGCCTTCTCGGATCAAAAATCTTAATTCTTGTAATTTTGATGCTGCGGTCTGTTCTTCTAACAGCCTAATTCCAGCCCGTATAACTTCACTTTGATTATTAAAGTCACCTGAAGTTACTAAAGTCTCAATGAATGAACCCATTTTTTCGCTAGGTTGAAATGTAATCGTGCGTGGCATAAGGCACCCGTGTAAGTAATATGCTTACATCAATATACAATCATTTTTAATTATTGCAACGCTAGAAACGCTTTTTATAATTGTGGTGCTGGACGGTATGGCTTAACTAGAGTTCAGGTTATTCAATAAACATCACTGACTGGCGTTGGTCTATTTTGAAATCAAATTCTCGTAAAAAATTCATACCTAATAATCCATCGGCGTTTTCAATACCTTGCATCGGCAATATCACCACAGGTAAGTTTTCTACTGTGACATGCTTGATGGTTAATTCTCGGAATTGATACATGCGCGCCATAATGCTGCCACCTGCGGTGCCAATGTTAAAGCTCCCTAAGTAATTGACTTTGTATCTATTACTTAAATTATCAAAATATTGTTTTGATATAGCGGTTACCGACGCGCCAGTATCAATTAATAGTGCCACTCGATTACTGCTTAATTTAGCCTCTACTACATATTGATCGCCAAATTGTTTGAGAGGGACTGGTCTACCTAGATTTGTGATGGTATCACCTGCATCTGAGTCATCAGTCTCATCGTTGGTTGGTGTCACTTGTTGTGCCAGTAATATATTCCTGATCTTTTGTGCATCAGGGTCGTTGAAGTCTAGGGATGCCAAGACGTTCTCCATTAAGCCTTCTTGAAAAAGTTTTGCATATGCCATCGCCAGTGACAGAATATACAGTCTGTTACTGGGCTCAAGTTGTAATAGAGGCTCCACAAACATGGCCAAAATATCCCAAGAATAGTTACGCCTTAACTGTTCAATGGTGTTTTTGCTCAATGTCTCGATCTGTAGTTCAATCTCATTTTGCTGTGCGGCTGTCATCGGTTTTCTTAACAAGTCGTAATAGTGAGCGATGGCATCACTTAACAGCGTGGTTTCTAATTTTAATTTTGCTTCTAACAGTAAAAAGTCCATGTCTTGTGGGTATTGCTTCAAATAACCTTGCAAAAAAGTAGCTAGTGTTAATAGGTTTCTGTCCTTTAACCACAAATTTGCTTGAGCCAGTAACTCGGTTCTGTTAGCTACTGGTTGACTGGGTTGGGTGTCATCACTTGATATATCTGATGTTTCTTGGTTGGTCTCGTCGGCTGTTTGCTTAATAAAAGTCCAGTTTAAAAGTGGCTCAGATAAGGTGTTTTGTGGAACGTTGCTATTTTTATCTTCAGAATGTTCGAATAACTTAGGTTTAGGAATGTTAGATAATAAGTATAGGTTTAGCACCAAAGAAAGGCTAAGTAATAACAGTATTAGACCTATCCACTTGTTCATATTGTTACCGTTTACTATTGAGAGGATAAGGTGGCTGACCCATAAACATTGACAAACTCTTTCGGCATACGTTTAGGTTTACCCGTTGATAAAGCAATACATACAAACTCGGTTCGCGCCGTTAACAAGCTTAGTTGATCACTACGGCGAATAAACTGAAATTGCCGAGTTAATTTGAGTTTGTTGTCGCACTCTACAATCCAAGTGGCACAATCAATCAGGTCATTAACATGAGCTGCCGCTAAATAATTGATTTCATGGCGACTTATGGCCATGCCTCTATCTAACGCCTGATATTGCTCGATAGTTAACCCTAAATGATTGGAGTGTGCCCATGAGGCTATTTCTAGCTGCCTGACGTAGGCCACATTATTCACATGTCGATAATGATCAATTTGTTCGGATGAGACTCGCCACGTATTTAAAAATGGATTAGGAAGAAGCCAGGACATCTATTAACTATACATCTGGCAAAGGATTGGGCAAATTTGGATTGGCTAATTGTTGCATAATCTGATGTTCTCTATCCATAACAGGGGTGATGAAGTCTTCCACATTACCGAGGTTTTTAAAAGATTTGAAGCCTTTTTCAAGAAACTCATGTAAGGCCAAAACACCTGCCATTTTTGCTGGTTTTCGGGAAATAAACAATAAGCTGGAAATGCCTTTCAATTTGACTACATCAGCCAAGTCGTTACCCAAAGTGCGGATATAGTCGATTTGTTGTTGTCTGGTAGTAAGGTTGTTGCAGCTGATATACGCCTTGGCATAGGTATCTCGATTAATCTCGGTATCCACTAACTTTTTGGCTAGATCAAAATCCAACTCAAAAGATAGGGTATTGAGGTGCAACGCTGAGGCCAATGACTGCAGTGCTTTTTCGGGCAGGAATTTTGACATCTTTGGCACAATACGGGCAATGTCCTGATCTCGCTGGCTAAAATCATTGGGCCCGTAGAGTTCGTTAATAAAAAATTCTACGGCAGGTTTAAAACGTTTTTGTTGATACATTTGCTGATGCGTGGCTAACAAACGTTTGCACTGCCAGGCCTGCACCGCCCTAATGGTGGTCATTAACCCGGCTTTCTCGGCAATTTCTTGCATGGTTTTCAGACCATGTAAATGCCGAATAATTTGTTTAGTATGTTCGCTCATTTTTTTAAGCTGATTTCACCAAATACATTGGCGTCTATCCAACCACGGTTGCTGTCACCCTTTACCGGTTTGATTTTATGTGAGCCCATAAAATGTTCACGTGTTGTGCTGCCATCGTTGTCACAATAGGCCAGCATAAAGCCGATCTTTTGCTCGGGCTTTAAGGTGATGGCAGGTAAAGGTTGACTGTCTGTGTAATTGTCAGGGTATAGTTTGATTGCGACTTCCCAAATGATTTTGTGAAACTGCTGTTCATCGCGCTGCCAACGACTGGTTACGTGGTCATTGAACAGATGGGCTTTTTGATCTTCGCCTAAATCAACGGCTTGGTTGTCCAAGGCAATATGGTAAGCAAATGCGCTATGATTATATTGATGGTTACCACCTGAGGCATCGCTGTCGATAAATACTTCTAAACAATCATCATCCCAATAGTTCACTGTAGGATCTGCGATTTTATCAAATAATATATCGTCAGTGATCTCTGCTTGTAGATACAAATATTGGTTATCCCATAACAACTTATATCTTCCAAAAAAGTCGTCTTCTTTTGGTAATGAGTTGGCCATCAAGTAAGCCATGGGTTGCCATTGGGCATTATCCCATGTTTGCTCAGCCACGCCATCTATCTTGATGGGAGTGGCGGTATGTTTGACCTCTGTGGCGCCCACTTGTGCGCACAATAATAGACTGCTAAAAAGAATCGTTCGAAGCAAAAGACTGACACCTAATGATAGCTAAAATTATTTTTTAATAGCTTGGCGCAATTTTTGAGCGAAAACAATAGGTAAGACAAAATGTTGGGCTAATGTTGGACTAAGGCTGCATAAAATCCATTTTATGTATAAAATGCCGCGCTTATGAATATGAACACTGCTTTTCCTCTTGAACACCCTCTTCCCTCGTTGTCTTCAACTGAGACACACATGCACAGCTATCAAGATCTGATTGTTTTGTTTAACGCTACTTTTAGTGATACTGAAAATACAGTTTTGCTCAAGGGGGGCCATGAACCTATCTACCTTCCTGCTAACAACACCCGTCAGGATCACCAGATTGTATTTGCCCACGGCTACTTTGCCAGTGCATTACATGAAATAGCTCACTGGTGTATTGCTGGCAAACAAAGGCGTTTATTAGAAGATTATGGCTATTGGTATAACCCTGATGGCAGAGATGTTAAACAACAAGCTGAATTCGAAAAAGTGGAGGTGAAACCGCAAGCTATCGAATGGGCATTTTCATGTGCCGCAGGTAAACCCTTTAGGGTGAGTACCGATAATTTAAAGGGTGCCGCTGTGGATACTCAAGGTTTCCAAGATGCAGTAAAACAACAAGTAATGTTTTACCTAAAACATGGTTTTCCACCACGAGCTGCACAGTTTATTGGGGTGTTACAAAGATTTTATCAAAGCAACAATCAACAATCTGCATAGGGAGATGTTCGATGTTGGATCAGCCTAAGCCTTGCCGATTGTTTAAGTTAGGTTTGTTAGTCAACCCTTACGCTGGGATTGGTGGAACACTGGCGCTAAAGGGTAGCGATGGTGTTGAAATCCGCGAAAGAGCCCTAGCGATGGGAGCAGAAAAGAAAGCGTTACATAAAACTCGTTTGGCTCTTGAACATATTGTGCCTATAAAAGATCACGTGCAGCTGTTTGTTGCATCAGGTGATATGGGAGAAAGCTTAGCTAAGGATATGGGCTTTAGTTATAGCCTAGTGTATCAGCCTGAAAATACCCAAACAGAAAGCCAAGACTCCGAAGCCACGGCACAAGCCTTTCTTGCCCAGCAAGTCGATTTAATCCTCTTTGCTGGCGGTGATGGCACTGCCCGTAATGTTTGTCATGTAGTGGGTAATTCAGTGCCAGTTTTAGGTGTACCTGCAGGCTGTAAAATTCATTCAGCGGTTTATGCTATTACCCCAGGTGCAGCCGGTAGAGTATTAAAACAAGTGATAAAGGGCGACATTGTCAGTGTCAGTGATGCACAAGTCATGGACATTGATGAAGCCCTGATTAGGCAAGGAAAAGTTAATGCCCGTCAATTTGGTGAAATGCAGGTGCCTACTGAACTGAGATATATTCAAGCCGTTAAAATGGGCGGCAAAGAGTCGGATGAATTAGTTTTGACAGATATCGCCGCACATATTATTGAAATCATAGAGGACAACCCAGAACACCTATTTGTAATGGGCTCAGGCTCTACTGTTGATTTTATTATGCAAGAGCTGGGCATTAAAAATACCTTGTTAGGTGTGGATGTGATTAAACATAAACAGCTGATTGCCAGTGATGTGACTGCCACAGCGTTATTGGCCCTGACAGCACATCAAAGTTACAAGTTGGTGCTGACCCTAATTGGTGGACAAGGACATATCATAGGCCGCGGAAACCAGCAATTGAGCGCGAATTTTCTAAAAAAGTTAGGCAAAAATAATATCTTGTTGGTAGCGACTAAAGGCAAAATCAGCAGTTTGTCCGGGCGTGCCTTGATAGTTGATTCTGGCGATGTTGCCGTAGATCAGCAGCTGTCAGGTTTAATCAGCATCATCACCGGCTACCATGATCAGGTGTTATACCCCATAGACAATTTACATTCCAAGGAGCCAGTTTGACATTATCTAATCAGCAGCCAAATGAACTCACACTATTTATCCAAAAAACCGAAGATTATTTAGATCAAGTCGTTGAACATGGAAATGATCAAGAATTATTCATTACCAGTTATTTGCAGGGACACTTCGCTGTAGCTGCGGGTCAAAGCCAAGTTAGGCATATGACACAAATAAGACAATTAGATGAATTAATGAACACAAGTCTGGATGCTGCTTTTGATAATAATGAGTTAGCCGTTGATGATCAGCAACAAGTGCTAAGTTTATGGCAAATACTTCTGACGAATTAACCCGAGTTCGATTTATTAACCTGAACTCTGGTTAATACGTGCCGCTGGACGGTATGGCTTATCCAGAGCTCAGGTTAATTAGACTAAGGTATACTTCACAGAGTAAAAAAATTGCACTATTATTTTCGCCGACTGATGCACGCCAGCATCAGTATCAATATACACCCAAAGCCATTGGAGTTGCAGCTAGGCGGCAAAGGAACTCAGCCCCATGAGCCTAGGCGTACTAGGTGATTGGGGTGAGTGAGAGCAGCCAACAACGCTGTAGCTTCAAGGGAGACGGGTATAAATAGGGATCGGGGAAATGGGCATTAATACATTATTAATTGAGCACGGAAATAAGACCTTTAAAATAGACGCAAAGGATGAGTTAGGGGTGTTTATGCATGTTGAAGGATATAAAATCCATATTCGTCAAGATGATGTCAGTCTTGTTATGGGAAAGCTTCTTAGTGAATTTCATCCGCTTATCAATGGATTGCAAAAAGTCTAACCTAAATATCAGCCCTGCCGGCGAATAAGCTCCCTCACTAAAAATCGATTGGGGTTTAACGCATCTAACAAGTGCTTGGATAACGGCAAGGGTTCGTTCAATATCTGACTGACTAAGATCTCGGCACAAAGCGGTGCAGTGGTTAATCCTCTTGATCCTAAACCACAAAGCATAAACAGGTTTTTATGATTGACAGGTTGCGGGTAATGTTTGGCACGCAGGGCTTTATACAAATCATGATATTGTTCAGTTTGCACACTATTATCAGGTACCGCACCTACCATGGGCAAATGATCTGGTGTACTACATCTTATGGCGGCTCGGCCATTATTTGTGGACTGAATATCAGCTATCCAGTCACATTTTGTTAGTGCTTGTTGATGCATCGCCAAATTAGTTTGCTGTTCTGATAATCGATAATCGCAGTTTCTATCATCCTTTATATAGGTTGACCCCATTGCATGAGACCCTTGCCAAGCTGGGGTTAAATACCCTTTATGACACAATACTGTGGATAGCTTAGCCAACTCGTTTTGACTGTTAATGGCCTCTACTTGGCCCCTGACTAAACGAAAGGGTAACTGTGACATCTGCTGACAGTCAGCGCTATCGCTGCCAGTAGCCATGATCACAATATCAGCATTAGATTGGCCACCATTTTGCCAATTAAGGTGCCAAACGCCATTTATACGCTCTAGAGCGGTTAAATGTTTATTAATTTCGATCCTAGAGTCTGCCGCATTGACCAGCCCTGAAACCAACTCTGGCGGGTTAATCCATCCTCCTTGTGGAATGTATAAACCCGGGTA
>Ga0316204_10009942_pt1 | contig 12464 bp, 12 predicted proteins | sample 6monrhotite_MG_2_FD_205661 | JGI IMG/M metagenome (GOLD analysis project Ga0316204, IMG submission 205661) | Microbial mat bacterial communities from mineral coupon in-situ incubated in ocean water Damariscotta River, Maine, United States -... | ecosystem: Environmental > Aquatic > Marine >...
AGCCAATGTGCCCGGCTCAAATCAATCACATGGATATAATCACGAACACATGTCCCATCTTGAGTATTATAGTCTCGCCCAAATATAGTAACCGCATCGCGCTTCCCCGAAGCGACTTGCAAAATTAAAGGTATCAAATGGGTTTCAGGGTCATGTCGCTCACCCAACTCTCCCTCGGGGTCTGCACCACATGCATTAAAATAACGCAAGCAAATCGACTTCAGCCCATAAGCATGTTCATAGTCCTCAAGCATTTGTTCCACCATCCATTTGCTACGTCCATAAGGGTTGATTGGCATTTTCAGATGTTTTTCATCAATAGGTGTATATTCAGGCTCTCCAAAGATTGCAGCGGTAGAAGAAAAGATAAGTTTTTTCACGCCATGTTTTATCATCATATCGAGTAGATTCTGCGTATTAGAAAAATTATTACGATAATATTTCGCGGGGTTCTGCACTGATTCACCAACCAAAATACTAGACGCAAAATGCATCACCACATCAAAATTTTGTGCCGCAAAAAGCCGCCCCAAGGCAGCCTTATCTGCCAAGTCACCCACAATCAATTCACCACACAGCACTGCATCAGCATGACCAAAACTCAGATTATCAAATACAGTAATATGGCAGCCTTGTTTACCAAGAAGCTTCACCATATGTGAACCAATATAACCAGCCCCGCCCACAACCAAAACATTCATTTCGTAGCCTCTTTTAATTGCCTCTCAAATTGGTGCAACACTTGAGTCTTATCAATATTTTTCTCAGCATATACTTTAGCTTTGTCTCTTATTGAATCACTTAACGGCTTATTGCCGTTCAATTCAACAATAGACTCAACCAACGCAGAAGCACTTTCAGAATCACAGCGATAAACACAGCCGTACTGATCATCCGCGAGCTGACCAAGTTCAGACTCACTCTCTGCCGTCACCAAAGCTAGCCCACCGACGGCAAAGATATTCGTCAACTTCGAAGGCATTACCAAATCTGCGGCACCTTTCTTTTGTATGACCAAATGAATATCTGCAGCACTAAGCATCGCCGCCAATTTATCCAAAGCCTGCAAAGGGAGAAATAACAGGTTATTAAGTGCAAGTTCTTCAGCCTCCACCTGCAACACCTGCCTATTTGCCCCATCACCACAAATAACAAACTGGCAATTTGGAAGCCTAACTGCGACATCCAGCAGCACTTCCAAACCTTGTTTTACCGCTATATTTCCCGAATAAAGGCAAAGACACTGCCCATCATTCAATCCAAGCCCTTGACGGAAATTTCCTCCCCCCACCTCATCAAACTTTATGTGTGAAAGATCAGCCCAGTTGGGAAATAGAAACGGCTTATTAATACCCTTATCATGCAGGCGTTTAAGCATCGAGTTAGAAATGGTAGAAACCACATCAAAACACCGCATCAGCCATGATTCGATAGTACCCACCAGCCGTTTCATCCAGCGAAAAGGTATAATACCTAGGTCAAATGCTGCATCCACCTCAAAATCCTGAATATGCAACCAACAGCTTGCGCCCGATAGCCTAGCCGTTAGCCATGCCGTTGGCGCACAAAACAGTGGTGGTTCAACAACCATAATCATACCAGGCTTCCAGAACATTTGTTTTAGCATCACAGGCAGTGATGAAAGCGCGAAGCTCGCAAGGTGAACAATCCTTTTCATTCCTGATGGTGTAGCAGGCACATAAATGGGGCAGCGATACACACGCACGCCCTTGATTACTTCTTTTCGATACCGACTGGACGAATAACCACTGCCAACCTTCCATTCAGGATAATAAGGCGGTGCTGTCACTACACACACATCGTGCCCCTGCCCTACCAGCCATTCCGCCATTTCACCTGTATATTTGCCAATGCCTGTCAATTCAGGAGCGTAGTTCACCCCATATATAAGAATTTTCACTTTTAAATTCGTGGTTTAATAGGCTTGGCTGGTGAGCCAACACAAACCATACCTTCGGGCATATCCGAAAACACACTACTTCGTGCACCAACAAGTGCTCCGCATCCAATCGTTACACCCGGAGCAATAAACACATCTGTCGCAAGCCAAGCCTGTTTCTCAATCGTAATTTTCTGGTCTATCATATCAAAGGATAGTTTCGTATAATCATGAGTAGCAGCACACAGATAAGACTTTTGACTAATGACCACATCATCGCCAATTCCTATTTCACCAAGGCTGTAAAGCTCCACATTATCTCCAATCCAAACATGATTACCAACGCTCACCTTCCAAGGATAAGTCACACGCACAGATGGACGAATAATTACACCCTTGCCAACCTTTGCCCCAAACATCCTCAATAAAAAACAACGCCAGCCATACATAAACTGCGGTGACATCGCAAACAAGGTCGATTGTACCAACCACCATAACTGCACATACCAACTAGCCCGACCTCGAAAGCCTTGAGGCAGCTGAAAGCTTTCCAGTTTCTGATAATCCACACACATTAAAGTTTGATCCCATGCTCTTCATAAAGAATTTTCTTAACTTTTTTCACATCACCACCACTGCGTTCTTCAACTTCCATAATTTTCACATCAACAAGCATCCTGTACCAAAAACCTTGCATCGAATGAAAAATAAAACCCTGCCAACCATCAAGAAAACCAAGTCTTAAAAAGTAACGGTAACAAAAATACAATAATGCTCTAAATCCGGGAGGTAGTTTGGCGTAAGCTTTTTCTTTTAAAAGTCGTTTTCTTTTCGCCTGTGGATCTTCATTTTCTTTAATGGAGTCATCATTCGGTAACAGATCATATTTCGTATTGAAAATATCTACCATCTCACGCGATGCATACGAATTATGTTTATCCACCCAAAATGTAATACCTTTCAGGTTATCATCAACCATATCATGTTCAAATATAAGTGTTTTTGAATTCGGTGGCAGTACAATATGCTCATCCATCCAACGCTGCTCAATGCGCCCCAAACCCTTACGCCAAATTCTCAATAAAATATGTGGAGCAAAATCCCCATGCTTAATCATGCGCCCCATAAATTTCACTTGCCGACGCAAATAGACACCTTTCACATCATCTTCAAGATTCGGTAGCCTATCTTTAATTTCATTAATCAAGTTAGGTTCAAAGTATTCATCCGCATCCCAACGCATCACCCATTCTGACTCTGAACCACAGTTATCCAGGCCCCATTGAAACTGGTCGGCATAATTTTTCCATTTATGTTGCGCGACAACTGCCCCTAATGATTCAGCTATTTCCACTGTTCTATCTGTAGAAAATGAGTCAACAATAAATATCTTCGATGCAACTTCTTGCAAAGATTGAATACATCGCTCCATATGAATTTCTTCATTGTGAGTAAGGATTATGACTGTAATTGACGGCTTCATGCTAGGCACTTTCTTCAGCCTCTGCTGTTAACACACAATCAAAATTATCCCCACGCCCTATAAGGTTACCCAAACGAGCGATGAGTGTAGCTACATTTCGGCCAAGAATAACTTTTATGCCCCCTGACATATAAAACTGATGATAAAGAGAGTTTCTTTTACATTCTTTAACTTTTAAGCCTTGTTGGAGTGCTAACTTTAAAAATGACTTTGGTGTGAAGTGCCAATAATGCTCTTCAGGTTGCCATCCATACCAGCCCCAAGGAAAAACTTTAGGCAATAAACCATCAAAGCTTGCTTGAGAAATCAAAATAACCCCACCTGGCTTCAATAGTTCTTTGGCTTGGAGCAGTAGTGACAATGGTGTGGAGACATGTTCTAATACAGCACTCAGCACAACAACATCATACTTTTCCTGCTGAAATATTCTTTCTTCCACATCACCTTGGTCTACATCTATACCTTGCCCTTGTGCCCAACTAACTATGGTCTTATTTGCATCAATCCCTTTGGCTACAAACCCCATTTTACTCGCCGCACTAACCAAGAAACCACCACCACAACCAATATCCAACAGTGTATTACCCGAACCTATAGCTCTTTCTTTTACTAGGTTTAACAAGTTACTCGCAAAACTTTCATACAACACTCTATTTTCTAAGAACAAAGTATCATAGTTTTGATTATCTTCATAATACTCAATTGTAGTTTCAGGCATAGGGTTTGTTTTCCCTAATCCGCACTGAGAGCAGCGCAAAACTGTACTTTCTTTACCAAATAAGAATGATGGCAATGAGGTTACTTGACACCACTTGGACTCTTGGTCACAGCAAATGCAGTGAGAGTCAACATTACTTTTGTTTTTCATTATTTTTTATACCTCAATGCTTGGACAATACTGGGAGCTAGCCTTAAAGCGGCATGTTTCATCAAGTGCAAGGAAAGCGTTGCTAGTGAAAAGACAAAGCTCTTCCCTTGTAACTTACGCCCTACTCTCCATTGCTCTTTCATACCAAGAATATGAGCGGATCCTGTTGAAGTAAGCCCGCCTCCTTCAAAAACACATATAGGGGTAGGAACATATGTAATTTCATCTGACTTTTTAAGAAATTCAGTCGTAAAACCATAATCAGCGGCAAGCTTATACTCTAAACGATACTTTAAGGATCCAATAAGCTCACGCTTATAAAACATAGATTGATGGTGAGTAAACATACCATACCACAACCACTTATGAGAGCGTGCTTTTTTTAAAATATTTTCTTCGTCACTAATATGCTCTAATCCATCACCGTAAATAAAATCAGGGGAATCTTGTCCAAGGGCTTCACTTTTAATCACAGCCAACACTTGCCCATCAGCAAAAATATCGCCAGAGTTGAGAAACGTCACATACCGCCCTGTAGACTTATGTAGCCCCTTATTCATCGCATCATAAAGACCGTTATCCGGTTCAGATGACCAGGCACAAACACCTTCTGGTAAGCCTTTCAAAAATAATTTGCTCGCATCAGTAGAGTTTCCATCTACAACAATCCACTCAAAGTCTTTACATTCTTGTTGCAGGAGGCTTTGGTATGTTTTTTCTAAACCAACTTGATCATTCCAACACACTGTAATGATTGAAAAAGTCGGTATAAACTCTTGTTCTTTCATTATAAATCATAGCCCGTTTGAATAATATGCTTCTCAATATTCCCATTAATCTCATCAATCAAATAAGTAGGAAGCTCATCTTTCCATGCACCAATTTGTCCTTTTCTGAATACTTTCGTCCCACCAAAAAGGTTGTCTGCTAAAAAGTTCGTATCAATATTTTGTACCCCTATAAACTTCACAATACTTTGAATGTTTTGAACCTGCTGTTGGTCATTTCCACCGCCTTTAACCCCCACAAGTTCCTCAAATCGTGTAAGTAATACATCTTGCCTTCTCAACCATCCAGAAGCTCTAGATAAAATACTACTGAATGACTCCAGTCTAAAACCTCTTGATTGATAACCATAAAGAACTTTTCTAACCTGCTCATCAAATGACAAGTTCTTTAGCCCCTCACAGCCATAATGCCAGTTATTTTTAGGGACATAATGCACCCAAGACAAAAGCACGTCTCTTGGGTCTCTCACAATATGAATCGTTTTAAAATCATTATCTTTCAGTAATGTACACAAAGCATCTGAATAAGGCGCATGCCCACCACAGTATGTACCTGACTTCACTTGTTGAAGTGACTTCTCCATCCATGAGATACGTGCAACCGCTGAAATATCCAAACCTACATCAATGCCAGGCTGCCCTAACGAGGTCCCTCTTAATATTGATTTAGGCAAGGCATAACGTCCATAAATTGTAGAAGATGAAAAATTCACATTTGAAAATTTTACTCCCATCAGTTCTAAAAGTTTCCCTGCCAAATGCGTTCCCGATTTCGGCAGGGAATTCAAAAACACTTTACTCATCATGCCTCCCTTTCTGTTCAATCAAGTATTTACTAACATTTTTAGTTATCTCTTGATTCCACTCTGTATTACCCTCACAAACCAAATTAAAAATTTCTTTCAATTTTTGATGATTTAACAACCACCATTTGGATCGCTCTAGAAGTTCTATTAGTTCGGCATCAAACCTCATTTTAATTTCTTTTGCGGGTATGCCCCCAACAATGGAATAAGGCTTAACATCTTTGATTACTACCGCTCCAGCGGCAACAATTGCACCATTTCCAATATGACACCCGCCCATAATCATCGCACGGCTTCCAATCCATACATCATGCCCAATTTCTATAGGCTTAAACTCTTCGTAGCATTCTTCCTCTATCAATGATATCCCTATTTTATTCGATTTTGAAAAAAAAACAGGACTTGTACTTATCAGATTCGTTGGATGACTACCCATTCCAATTTTACACTCGGGACCTATTGAGCAATAGCGACCAACAGTTACCCTTATCATAGATGTTTCTTTTGAAATATAACTATAAGAGCCTACTTCGCACCTATTCAAAGCAGTTTTCGCGTCTAAGTGAACGTGCGAAGAAAACTTTGACATTACGGAGAAACTTGTTGGGTGAAATTTTAAGAGCTCAGATGTAAAAGCTTGCCATAACCACTTATAATAAGCTATTTTAAAAAAAAGCATTCTCCCTCCCTTTTTTATAGGCTCTATCTTTCATTATTACGACCATAGGGTAGTTGTTTTACAGGGCAAAATGCAAGAAGCAAACCAATACTCATCCAAAAAACAAAAGATAATCCAGGCATGGATAAAATTGGGTTCATTACCATAACAAGCATCGAAACAAGTATTGTAAATGACAACCAATTTCGCCTACTTAAAGATTGTTTTAAACGAATATTCCTTAGCATCTGGATTAGCACGGGAGAAAAAAACAACAATATCGAAATCACTCCCCCCATAGCCAAAAAATCTAAAACATCTGAATGAGCGGGGATATGAAGGGTAGAAACATCAACTAAAGGTGAACCCGTAAAAAAGTTCCCATAAACAGGAGACTCAACAAATTCATCCCAACGCATTTGCAGTGTGATAGCACGCACCTCATTTTCCCTAGCCCCTTCGTTAACTCGATGCTCAACCAAACCATAGATCGCAATGAGCATAGTAAATATAGACACCAGCACTCCTACAATAAGTAAGCCCCAAATTCCCACCTTGTTGAACGAAACAAGTAACTTTTTTTTTCCTTCAGTAAGGTAAATATAAAACCCATAACAACATAGCAGCACCATCAAAAGTAGAGCCGTTGTCTTCTGAATCAACAAAAGACCCAAAGCAGCCATCAAAAACATAAGTAATTTTATCTTCTTATTTTTAAGCCAAAGCAAAGCCAATATACCTGCAGATGCAAATAAAATTGCCTTAACTTGGTACATTTGAGGCAACTCTTGATAAACGATGCCCACTCGAAACAATATAAGAACAAAAAACATGATGGCGACTGATATAAATAATGCTGGCACAAAAAAACGAAAGAAAAGGAGAACCTCACCTTCAAACCTTGAAATCAGTAAAAAAGCAATTAAAACAAATCCACCTATCGCTCGGCCCAAGTAACTTTCTTGAAGGGAAGCACCTTGAAACATGAGGTTCCATAAAGAACCTAATATCATAATACTCACAAAAGAAACCAGTGAAAACTCCAGCTTGCTAAAATAACCTTTACTTGAAAAAAAATATAACAAGCTTGCTATTGCCGACAACCAAAAAGGCATATATTTCAACACTGGAATCTGTACTCCTCCAAACCCTCCATTTGTGGGGTCTAGCACGGTTAAAAGGCCTACCCAGCTTGCGAAAATAAGCAGAAACGTTGCTATACGCCTTCTACTTGCATTATTCAACGGAGCTATCCTTTCCTCTTTGCATGAGCCAACTTGGCATTTCATCAGAAGAATGCACTGTTTTAACTAACGCTCTCAACTTACTATGGCTATCGTGGTAATACTCATGCATTTTATCATTCATGGCATCTGACAGCCCAAAGTCACCCTGGGTCTTTCCGTGATTCAAGCCGTCATGTACCTTTCTCAAAAATGAGCGCAATTGTGGCACCTTATTAAAAATCGGTTCCATATAACTATTTATCACCAGGCTGAATTGATAAATAAACTTGTTTTTAGGGGTAATACTTTTATTTTCGAGCTCATATTTAAACTCTAAGTAAAAAGACTCATCAACCTCTAAAAACCTAGCTAGAGCCACCATCTCCTGCTTGCTATTTTTCATGAGTTTTTCAGAAAACATAATATACACTTGGCTTTTACCAATATGCTGCATGTATTTACTTATCGTCTCATAATACTTCCCAATACTCAAACCTTCTAAATACAATTTCCTTTGATCCTCAGGAATGCTTTTAAAAACTCCATCTTCATCCCCCATCAAACAAGCTTGCACATAGGCTTCAAAAGAAATGTTCTTATCAATTTTGTTATTTCTCGTAATGTCTGCAATATATTGTGAACGTAGGCGTAAAATAGGGTTTCTTAAAATAAAGATCACTTTTGCATGCGGAAGCAGTGATGAAACTCTTGATGCAACTCTATCTGCGCACCATCTGTGCAAATACGAGGGGCTTGCTTCTAATGTGTGCTGACCTTTGTTTACATGTCCGAATAAAGCAAGGTACTTATCAATATTAGCTTCTTCAAAACAATCCTGATAAGAATTCTCTCCACCTAAGAAATAGTTCAATTCCTTAAGGTTTGACCCTGACACTTCAGGGTGAGCAGATAGATAGCGGTACAGGGCTGTACTACCTGCCCTAGGTGCTCCACAAATAATAATATTTCCTTTCATAATTATTTCACAATCTGCCTCTAATGATATTCATCTGTAGCATTCTATTCTGTAATATGTTTATAAACGCATTTTCTTCATAATGATGGTCCAAGCCAGAAGGGTTAATCAAGCTTCTTTTCACCAGGCCTGTTGTTTTATCTATTGATAAATCATCAAGATCAACATAAATAATATCCAATAACTTACAGCTTTTCTGCACAGTCTCATTAAACTTTAAAGTCATATCTGTTCGTTCTTTTTTACTAACCTGAATTGATCCTCGGACTTCCAAATAGCCTGGATCTTTTTCGCCATCATCCACAGTAGGCAATGGTGCGCTACAAACATAAACATCATTACACATATTTTTGACATAGGATAAAAATCTTACATAGCGATCTACCGTTTCTTTCAGAACAGCTTCTACACTTAAGCCTTTCTTTTTTGCCAACGACCAAATTAAAAAACCCGCATCAATTTCGCCTAACATCACCAATGCTTTGTTATTTTTATTTATATTTTTCAATCTCTTTTCATAAGTTTCTCGCGCACCAGACCTTGAGCCATAATTAACCACACCGTACGCTGTTGCACCCATTACCGATATAGTTCTGAATCGAAGGTCATGCTCTCGAGCTGCCCAGTTTAAACGGCGCATCACTTTAACATGAGAGTCCCCAAAGCATTCTATTACCGTAAAGCCTTTTATCCGCCAATATACATCTTCCACATAACGCAATAAAATATCCAAAGGTAGCCATACTTTATCCCAACGAGCCCTTCGCTCGATTTTCATCCTAAAAAAACCTATATATTTATTCATTTTATTAGCCTTAAAAAAGAAATACCACCAAGAAATGTGCTAATTTCAAGCTTATATTGCACAAAAAGCATTGCCATCATTGCCCGCAATGCCAAAGCAATCGAAGCTGCTCCAGCAATACCAGCCATACCAAATTTCATTCCCAAAATCCAGGTTAGCAATAAAAAAATGACTGCGCTAAGCACATCTAAAAGCAATGATATCTTTTGATAACCAGCCAAAACCATCAATGTGCCCGCTGGTCCCGAGGCCAATAATACAAGTTGACCAAAAGTTAAAATAAGCAACACTATTGCACCTTGCTGATACTCACCGCCAAACAAAGTCACCATAATTGCTTCACTCCAAAGTAAAAAAATTAACCCTGGAGTCATTCCTGCTAAAAAAGTAAGTGTTGCCACCGTTCGCATTAACTTTTCTAACTTCTCTTTTTCCCCACTCACCCATAGCTTAGCAATCATACTTCGGGTTGCTCCATTTGCCACCATCACAGGAGCAGCAATCAAAAATACCATGCGCGAAGCTGCCCCATAATACGCAGCTTGCTCAATGCCAAAAAAAGAAGCTACAATCCAAATATCAGCTTGTTGCACAATAAAAGTAATCATTCCTGAGACGGTTAAAGGTAGCCCTATTTTGACGTTGTCCATAAATCTATCACTATTTGATGAAACATTAGCTGCAACGGCATTAAAAGTCGCAAATAACCGTCGAACTAGCATTGGACCAGAACAAACAATAATAAGCAATGAACACAACAAGTATGTCAATAATACAGAGCTAACATTCATTGCAACGCCCAGCAGTAAAAATACTGCAAAGGAGAGTAACATCAATGTGTTGGTTGCCGCACCACTAAACACAGATGCTAATTTCAAATCATGTAGGCCACGAAAAGCTTCAGGTATCACCTGCTGAAAAGAAGCAAGTATCACCAATCCCGATAATATATAAATATATGACTGTATATTTATTTGAAACGCACTTGCCACCAAACTCTCTCCTACAAACAATAACACTACTGAAAGTAGAGTAGATATAATTGCAACAATAAAGAAAATGCTTTTTCCCTGAAGTAAGCCTGATTCTTTTGATGACTCATCAAGACTTTCTGCCATCCTTCGGACAATAACCCATCCCATACCAAAAGATCCGACAAGAGCCAACAGCATAAGCATCCTTTGCAACACTTGAAAAGCACCGAAATCTTCTGTTGTAAGCATACGCGCCAAAAGCATCGCAATAAGTATTTGCGCGACTCCTGTAATAAATTTCCCCGAAAAAACCCACACACTTCCAGTTAACAACTTTTTTTTGAGAGAACCTTCTATCATTCAACAACACCAGTTAATTCAATTTTAATCCGAGTCACGTGAAAACTACGACCCATTAGAAATCACCATCGCGTCAGCTGGCATCGACTCTTCAGAAATCACCATCGCGTCAGCTGGCATCGGCTCTTCAGAAATCACCATCGCGTCAGCTGGCATCGGCTCTTCAGAAATCACCATCGCGTCAGCTGGCATCGGCTCTTCAGAAATCACCATCGCGTCAGCTGGCATCGGCTCACTATATATCATCATAGCTTCAGGCGGCAGCGGATCCTCAGCTGTAACTGTGACACTAGAGGGTGCTAGACCCTCAATTTTACCTTCATCCAGCGAGGGTTCAACTTGTAATAGGTTAACATGCTTCTCAATTGGTTTATTATTGACTGGTCTCAGTTTACTACTATCGAGTGAGGTATGATTACCTTCCAAGGTTTGACTCGCCAACCCGTCACCGGAAGCATTTTTCATAACACCTGCAAGTTTATCCATTTCATTGCCTCTAAACAATAAAAAGGTTACTACTACAAGTAAAAAAAAGACTGTTAATATTATATTTCTCTTCATTTATACCCCCCTCTTCTTCATAGGTTAACATATGCACCCCTATAAAAAAAGGAGCTGGCAAACGCCAACCCCTTTATTCAATCCTTTAAAAAATGTACTTAATTAGCCACATTCCAATTTACATCGGCTAGGCGTGGAACGGCAATACGACCCGTTTTACCTGCAACACTCATGGTCCAAATATCAGTATACCCAGTGACAGTATTACGCCACAGAATATCTGCACTACCATCGGCATTAAAATCACCTACACCTGCAACTGCCCAATTAATATCAGCCAAGCGCGGTACAGCTATACGACCCGTCTTACCCGCTGCGCTCATTGTCCAGATATCAGTATACCCAGTAACAGTATTACGCCACAGAATATCTGCAGAGCCATCTGCATTGAAATCACCTACACCTGCAACTGCCCAGTTCACATCAGCCAAGCGCGGTACAGCTATACGACCCGTCTTACCCGCTGCGCTCATTGTCCAAATATCAGTATACCCAGTGACAGTATTACGCCACATAATATCTGCAGAGCCATCTGCATTGAAATCACCTACACCTGCAACTGTCCAGTTAACATCAGCCAAGCGCGGTACAGCTATACGACCCGTCTTACCCGCTGCGCTCATTGTCCAAATATCAGTATACCCAGTGACAGTATTACGCCACAGAATATCTGCAGAACCATCTGCATTGAAGTCACCTACACCTGCAACTATCCAATTAACATCAGCCAAGCGCGGTACAGCTATACGACCCGTCTTACCCGCTGCGCTCATTGTCCAAATATCACTGTAGCCAGTTACAATATTACGCCACAGAATATCTGCAGAACCATCTGCATTAAAATCACCTACACCTGCAACTATCCAATTAACATCTGCAAGACGTGGAACCGCAAGGCGACCAGTTTTACCTGCTGCGCTCATCGTCCATATATCGCTATAACCAGTCACTGCATTACGCCATAAAATATCTGCACTACCATCACCACTGAAATCGTGACGCTCAGTAATGGCAGGACCAACTGGGTTCGTACCAGCATTAAATGCCTGAATATCCAAT
>Ga0316204_10009943_pt1 | contig 12463 bp, 14 predicted proteins | sample 6monrhotite_MG_2_FD_205661 | JGI IMG/M metagenome (GOLD analysis project Ga0316204, IMG submission 205661) | Microbial mat bacterial communities from mineral coupon in-situ incubated in ocean water Damariscotta River, Maine, United States -... | ecosystem: Environmental > Aquatic > Marine >...
CATTTAATTCAGAAAAAGTTTTTTGAAATTGGTATAAACCTTAAAAGTATAACCAATCATATCGCCTATGATACCGAAGAGAATTGTGAGAAAAATAATAACGGTAAGTGGGCTGATAGGCTAGCGTAAACGCATGCCTAACAAGCCAATAAAGCAGGATATGAAATTTCCGCGGTGCTCGTTTGTGCTTAATAGCACAAGCCTCGCATCGCTCCAATTTTCAGCTTACCGCGAACGTTATAAAGAAGTAAGAAGTTTAAAAGGTTCCTAATATGCTAATTACGAATAATGAAAATACCAACATCGGGAAATATGATGGATTCTCCACCAATTTATTAATCGGGGAGTCGAATAGCGGTTCTAAAGAGATTTCTATTCAACTAACCGATGTTGAGCCAAATGGGATGCAATTTTTACATTCCCATGAACAGGAGCAATGCTATTTCATTATTTCCGGGTTTGGGAAAATGTTTATCGACGACCAAACCCAGGAAGTCAAAAAAGGTGATGCTATTTTTATACCTTCAAACTCAATGCATGGAATCGAAAATGTTGGGCAGGAGGTATTAACCTATTTAACAGCCAACAAAGCATTTGGAAAAGAGAGAGAAGCCGAAATATGGCCTGACAAAAATGCTTTATAACATGCGCTTCAGCGGACGCAAAAAACCGCGCCGCTGAGCTTTACGTTATGTGTCATCTGATTTGGTGGTATAGCCAGTTATGAAAAACATTGTATTAAGTGATCGTCCTACAATTTACGCAGATATGAATGTATATCGCTATATTGCGTATGGTGATATTTCTATTGAGAGACCTGAGCGATTTAAGTGGGTCTATTCGCATGTACACCTAGATGAGATAGTCAGAAATGGAAATACCGATGCGCTTGAAGGCATGAGGCTTCTAAATGCAATTGAGGTTGATGATGTCCTCAATGATAAATTCGAATCTGTTGGGAATGTCATTTTGAGGGGGTATATTGATCCGAAAGAACGGTATGAACAACATCTAGAAGCAATTGCTGGATTTGAAGATCAAAGTGATTTTATGGTAGAGCACCTTTTACGTTTCTTTGGCGCAGACAACTTCGAAGAATTGTCACTTACTCCAGAAAACCTCCGCAAAGAGATCGATTACCTCACCAGCAAAGTTCCCGACGATATGAGATCCGAGCTTTTAGAAAGGGCTGAGGATGTATCTTTTCAAATGAAAGAAACTATCGATACTCATCTTCGTGAGAGGAGGCCTATCGATAAAACTAGAATAGAGATGGGGCTTAATAGTGGAGTTAGGAAAAAGGCTGAAAATTCGGAATCCCCAATAGATGAACTTTGGAGAATTATTGCTCCATCTACTGGAGAGGTTACAAAGAACCAGTTTTTTGGGTTTGAGCCAATTCCTGGTATTGAGGGGGTACAGCATACTCAACATGGGGCATTTACTGGCGCTCATATAGTTTTGAACATGCTTGGCTTGAACCCAGATCAAGGATTGGCCAGGCGAGACAAAATTAAGAATATAATGTCTGATGGCCAGCACGTTGGTATGGCCTCATATTGCAACAGCCTGTTGTCAGCTGATAAAAGGTTTTGTGATAAGGCAAGTGCTATATATAACCATGCAGGCTTGAGTACGAATTCATTATGGTTTAAGTACGAAAAGGGGCTTTTGGTTAAGCTAGGAATAAGTGAGCCAGATAATGACACATAACAAAAGCAGTCGAGAGGGATATGCCTCCGCAGCGTTATATTTTTCGAGAGAGATGATGGGATACACAAAAATTATCGTTGGTATAATTGCAGCGTTAGCTATATTGTTTGCGTGCGCCTCAACGTCGTCTGAATATTCTGAGAAAATGGCAATGGGGAACAAACCAAAACATCACACTATCACTGGATATCAAAACCATCCATTTGTGGAAACAGCCGCTCCTAAAGGAGTGTTTTTTTATATCCGTAGATTCTGGGGGTCAGTGTTTGTTCCTGATACCCCAGATGGACATGCATTGTCTGAGCTGGAATCTATGCAGCTTTTAAATTCAATTGAAAGTGACCGTGTTACTTGGTTGGGGCATGCTAGTTTTCTGATAAAAACCTCCGATGTAACAATTTTAACAGACCCTTTTCTATCTGAATTCGCCAGCCCAGTTTCATGGGCGGGCCCAAGAAGGTTTGTCGATTCGCCCATTCCTATAAATAAATTGCCTTCAATCGACATAGTGATTGTTTCACACAATCATTATGATCACTTGGATGATAAAACTGTTAGTAACTTAAAAAACAAAGATAATATTCATGTGGTCGTACCTTTAGGACTTAAGTCCTTTTTTACCGAGCGAGGATATAGCAAGGTTACCGAGTTAGATTGGGGGCAGTCAGTATCTATTGACGGCGTAGAGCTTATTGCACAACCTTCAGTTCATGACACTGCACGAAGTACATCTGATCATAATGAAACTCTATGGGCTTCCTGGGTCATTGAGAGTTCCCAAAATCGCATTATTTTTATTGGGGATACGGGGTACTCAGAAACGATTTTTAATGATATCGGTGATAAATATGGTTCGTTTGATTATGCTATTTTACCCATAGGGGCTTATGAGCCAAGGGAGTTAATGTGGATGTCACATGCCACTCCAGAAGAAGCGGTTCTGATTGGGAGTGATATTCATGCAAATACATTGATTGCTTCTCATTGGGGAACCGTCAGCAGCTTGTCAGATGAGCCACCATTTGAACCGCCAAAACGGTTCAGAACGGAGGGGCTAAAAAAAGGCTTTTCTGAACCATCATTATGGGTCATGAAAATTGGAGAAACTCGTGATATATCAAAAAATGCATTGCCTCAGTAATCATGGTAACAAGTATACGTTTGTACATTTGAAGGAAGTAAAAGTAAGTTCCGATGTCAATAAAAAATCTAATGTCACCAGTGGAATTTGAGAGGCGTATCGCGTGAGAAATGAGGTGTCCATTTTATCGGGGGAAGATCAACAGAATTCTGCGGTGTTTCGTTTGTGCTTTAATAGCACAATCCTCACACCGCTCCATTCTACCGCTCACTGCTAACGTTAGGTTGATATATGAAAACAATTGTATTCGCAGTAGCTGGATATAATCTTGCCGAAACAGGCAGGCACATCGAAATTGCACGCGCCTGTAAAGAGCTGTTCAATGTCATATTCATCAGTTATGGCGGAAAATTTGAGCGCTTAATAGTAGAAGCCGGCTTTACTCTCAAAAAAATGGAGCCACGTTTGACGGATAAACAGTTGCGACATGTGAGAAAAGCACTCAGCGGTGAAACATTAAATACCGTAGGTTATTTTACTGCCGATGAAATGCAACCCAGGATTGATAATGAAATACAGTTATTTAATGAGATAAAACCCGCCTGTGTACTGACCGGCTGGTGTCAGAGTGTAATGATTTCTACTCGAGTCGCTGGCGTGCCCTTTGTAAATGTACTTCACTCCACCAGCATCACAGAATACTATAAGGCTGGCCTTCAATCCTGGCCGGATCGATCCAAATTCGCTTTCCTGTGCTGGTTTTTTACTGAAGAACAACTGAGTAAATGGGTTAGCAAGCTTATCCTCAAAATGAAGTTACCTGCAAAGCCGTTCAATACATTGGCAAAAAGATACGGACTGAAAGAATTTAAAAATTTTATCGAAGTGCTTGAGGGTGACTATACACTTCTGGCCGACATACCCGAATGGGTTGGGTTATCTAAGCTACGTCCGAATCTTCATTATATTGGCCCCCTGCCTCTAAGATTAGAATCTGATATTCCGAAACAAATCGAGGAAATACCCAGAGATAAACCGATTGTTTACTTCGCGATGGGCAGTTCGGGCAAACCCCGGCTCATCGCCGATATCATTGAAGGGTTCAGAGACAAGCCTTACCGGGTTATTGCGCCCGTTGAAACTCACATCAAAGATATGAATGTTGATGTACCTTCTAATGTCATCGTAACCGGATTTTTACCTGCACATAAGGTGAATCCTATGGCAGATATCTCAGTTCTTCACGGCGGCCAAAATACCGTTATGAATGCCTGTTTGTCTGGCACACCAATTGTTGGTATTGGCATGCATCCGGAACAACAGGCCAATCTAGATGCGTGCGTCAGAAAGGGTTTTGCCATTCGCCTCAATAAAAAACGAGTCACAGCTTCTGCTGTGCTTGAGGCAATCGATAAACTGCTTCACGACGCAAAAGCTAAAGAAGAAGTTAAAAAATTTCAACATGAGCTTATGAAGTGGGATGGTCCAAAAAATGCTGCAGAATTCCTTTATAGAACTTTTATTGAATGAGAAAACAACCTAATAATTAAATTAAGAAGATATGCATTTCGCTGGCGCTCCATGCACACTGCTTATTAAGACGTTATGTGTCATAGGGTGATGCATTGATATTGCTAAAGGGGTCGGAGGTACATGCGACTGATTCTTGCTGAATGAAGTGGTAGGCTTACGTTTCACTTGACTAAGGAAAAGGAGTTTCCGATGCCAGGAAAGCCAAGGATGTACCTTGCTGATGTACCCAGTCATATCGTACAGCGTGGTAATGATCGCCATGCCTGTTTTTTCGAAGATGAGAACTACCTGTTCTATCTCCATTGCCATGAAGAGTCTTGCAAGCGTTACGGTGTCGCAGTGCACGCTTATGTTTTAATGATCAATCATGTGCATTTGTTAAGGACCCCCCCCCCAATGATGAAAGAGGCATATCTCAAGTAATGCAGCTAGTGGGTAATCGTTATGTTCAATACATAAACAGGCGTTATGGGCGCACAGGCACGTTATGGGAAGGGCGGCATAACGCAAGTTTGATCGATGCTGAGGATTATCTGCTTGCCTGTTACCGATACATTATCAAACAGCTGTGCATGAAAAACCTAGCATCAGCCGGCACCCGTCATGGTCACAGCAGACAGGTTTCATTTATCATCAAAAGGCATCAACGACTCCATCATTACACCGACTGGATGAAGGTCAGTGTCGATAGCGACAAAAGGCAAGCAGATCTACAGCCATCGGATGTCCGTTGTCGAACCGGTCTTCGCCAACATCGGTAGCAACAAAGGGTTGAGCCGCTTTAGCCTGTGAGGCAAAGCAAGAGTTCAGGGTCTATGGCAGCTCTACTGCCTGGTACATAATATCGAAAAGCTCAAAAACGACGGTAATCTAGCCCACTAAACAGGAAAAGAGCGAAAACCCCTCGTGCAATCAACACGTTCAATATATAGCCGAAAAAGCCCAATATTTATCTTGATAAAAGAATATCCCTGAGTAAAGATAAATTAATCAAATTAGAATGAGCTGTTGAAATTTGTACCGTTTGGGTGAGTTTTTCTACAGCCTCGTTATGTGTATTACTGACGGACAAGTTTAAAAATTAAAGATATGCGGGGAGTGTATGAAAATATTTTCAGATTATGCTAAAGAAAAATTATTGGATTTATATAACAATCACGATCACGAAGTTGGTAGTGAATTAAAGAAGTCGAACCCTGAAAAATACAAATCATATGAATCAACTGACTGTATAACATACGCACTAAATGTCATAAGCTTTGCCTTTAAAAGCATTGGAAACAATGAAGCAGCGAAGAGATCATGGGGCTTAGGCAAACATGGTACAGAGTTAGCAAAATACCTCGTAAATCATCATGGATGGAAAGGTGTATACATAAATCCAGATGTCAATCATCCGCTAGATTCAGATAGTGAACATGCATATACAAGTTATTTGGCATCAAAAAAATGTGAATATTATAAAGTCCCATTGGAATACAAAGTAACTAACTACGCGATAACCCCTAAAACAAATCCAGCATTTGGTAAGTTAAATAAAAGCAAGGGAGTTACAGCCCTAAATACTATTGATATTGCTAGTCTTGAATTTGTCAAATTCGGGTTTGGTGTTTCTAGAGGTGGCCGTCATACATGGCTATTTTCTAAAGGAAAAATATATGAAGTGCACTGGGATGAAATTGGTGCGAATTTATATGAATCTTCATCGATTAGAGCCTTTCCTTGGCTCAGTGGAGCAATAGTTGTTCCGTCCGAGCAAGCGGCACTAATAGTTGCTTCTGCAAAAGTAAAATGTAGGTAGATAAATAAATGAGGACTATTATAGTTTCGTTATTTCTAATGGCGCTTGTTTCTTGTGCCTCGACTCCTCCTCAATCCACAGCTTATATCTTAGAATATAAAGATTTTGGGCCGCCAGTAATTGCTAGTGATCTCATAGGAATGGATTGGTGGCAATGGCAAAGTCATGGTGACTCTAGACCTAAAGAATACAAAATAAAGGTTGTTGTATATAAAAATACTGAGTTGATTGAGATTGAGAAACTATACCCTGTAATTCCTTCAGAAAACCAAGACTATCGCTACGTTGACTATCATGATGCGCTTAAATATCTAGATCAACATATTTCTGAAAATATAATTGAAAAGGTTGCAAATAAATTGATCGATACCAAAAATAGAATTATTAGATCTATAGGTGATGAGTAGGTAATTTTTTTTTCAAATTATGCACGTTTGGGTAAATGATCGGATGTACATGCGAATGATTTTTGCTGAATGAAGTGGCAGGCCTACGTTTCACTTGACTAAGGAAAAGGAGTTTCCGATGCCAAGAAAGCCAAGGATGTCCCTTGCTGGTGTACCCAACCATATCGTACAGCCTGTTACTGATACATTGAACTGAATCCGGTACGGGCTGTGATGGTGGCCAATCCAGCCGATTATCGTTGGTCAAGTTATCGGTGTAATGCTGAGGGAGAGCCATCAATCATCGTCACAGCGCATGACTTATTTTTAGAAATTTCGCCGAATATAGATGAACGACGATGTCATTACCGTGAATTGTTTCGCGCAGAATCGAATGATGATGAGATAAAAGAGATTCGCAATGCAGCCACCTTCTCGATGTCACTTGGCAGTGATCGGTTTAAATCGGAAGTCGAAGCGATGTTAGGACGCACAATAGGGCAGTCCCACAGGGGGCGGCCAGAGAGTGGGATGCGAGCATAGGTGAGAAAGGTTATCATGTACCTCCGACCCCTTTAAAAATACTCCGTCCCCTTTCTGCTCTAAAAATACCTTAATGAATAGAACTACGAACGATTCAAACAAACTGTTGGCACTCAATAAACCTAAGGGGTATGTGGTCACGCGATCTGACGAGCGGGGACGCAAAACAGTCTATGATCTTCTCCCCGATTGGGTTTTTAATGACGGATGGATGCCGGTCGGACGCCTTGATTTAGAATCTAAGGGGCTTCTATTATTCACAACCAACGGCAAAGTCGGCGACGCTTTGACCAGGCCTGGGGGTTGCATCAAGGTATACGAGATATGGGTCAGGGGCCACGTAACAGACGAACATATTGCAATGGCTAAGGTAGGAGTGGAAAGCAGTGTCGGTCTACTGAAAGCGGTTAGCATCGAAAAAAAAGGCACTGGTGGCGCGAAAACAAAACTTAGGGTGGAAATTGACGAGGGAAAGAATCGGCATATCCGCCGTCTTTTTGGAGCGATGAAAGACCCAAGATTTGGGACGCCTTTAAAGGTGCTGGAATTGAAACGAATTAGTATTGGTAGTTTTAAACTCGACCTTGAAGCCGGTAAGTGGCGTTACCTTTCATTGGAAGAAGAGAGTGCGCTAATTAAGGCGCCGGGGCCAGACCACAGTTTCTTCTAATATTAGTGATAATTATGCTCTGACTCCGGTTTACGTAAAAAGGAATAAATATGAAAACTTACGCTGACAAAAAACAAGATAATACAAGCAAGTTGGTGGCTACTGCTTCTCGAAAACAGAGCGGTGGTGAGATCACTTCTCAGTTTGTCGATAACCGACCTGAAGCGATTGCACAAAGGAAGCTTCAAGAGATGGTGAATAATAGTATTAGTCGTCAGCAGAACGCCATTCAGATGATGGCAAAAGAAACGGAAGGATCAGATGAATACAATAGCCTAAAGGATCAAAAGGACCATATCGATGGTCAAATGGTTTCAAAGACTGGAGAGGAAATAAAAGCGGAAGCATTGCAGGAACTTGTGGATTTGAAAGACTCACAATTACGCAAATTTGGGGTAGCAGAAAGCTATACTCCCTATTATAAGGATGAGTCAAAATCTCAGGAATTACGAACTGCATGGCGGATGTGTGAAGATGAAAGGATGGGCGGTGACCCGATGCATAATCATCAAACCAAGCAAGAGATAGATGTATATGTAACCAAGAGAGAAGCTCGGATACGTGAAAAATACGGGCGGGATAATTATGAATTGAAGCAGAAATCTGATGAAATCGCCCAGTTGAAAAAATAGTGGGATCAGAACACAGTTCCTTCTAATATTAGGCTCATGCTAAACCTTATGCTTGATTTTTTAGTGATTAAAAATAATCTATTTTTGTTAGCTATCTTCGTATAGACTCCGCCATGAAATTTGCTTAGTAAACAGTTCAAAAGTATCGAAGTTTCACTAGCGACACCTTGTAATCCCTTTCTAACATGATGCAAAAAAATGACTGATAAAACGATAGCAACGCACAACGGTAATTTTCATGCAGATGACGTTTTCAGTGTCGCTGCATTTAAGCTCATATTCCCTGCTTTTAAACTGATTCGCACGCGTGATTTAGAACTTATCGCCAGGGCAGATATTGTGATTGATGTCGGTGGTGAATATGACCCGGACAGAGACCGTTTTGATCATCATCAACGCGGTGGGGCAGGTGAGCGTGAAAATGGTATTCCCTATTCCTCATTTGGTTTGATCTGGCAAAAATATGGCTTAGCGGTATGCCAGGGCAACCAGGACGTAGCCAATGCGGTTGATGCTGGCCTGGTGTCAACGATTGATGCGATCGATTGTGGCCATGTTGAAGGTATTTATGAGGGCATTAGCCTTAGTCAGACGATTTCAATGTTCAACCCGACCTGGCAGGAAGATAGTCACTTTGATACTTGTTTTGATGAAGCGGTCGGTTTTGCATTGTGCGTTTTAACACGATTCATTGCATCGGCTAACGGTGGCATTAGTGCGAAAGGCATTGTGGCTAAAGCGATTGATAATGCAGAAGACCCTAGAGTGATTGTATTAGAAAAATATACCCCGTGGAAAACGACGGTTCACAACTTATCTGAAGAGGCTTTATATATGGTTTATCCATCTCCGGCTGGTCATTGGAGAATTCAAACAGTACCTGTTGAGCCAGGTTCATTCGAAGATAGGAAATCGCTGCCTACAGCATGGGCTGGCTTATCTGACAAAGCGCTTCAAGAAGTGACCGGTATTGATGACGCTATGTTTTGCCATAATGGTCTGTTTATTGGGGGTGCAGAATCATTTGAAAGTACTATGAAGATGGCAGCCATGGCACTTAAAGAATAGAGGCCTTTGCACGATTGTTCTTTTGCCCTCTGGCGGCGTTAAAAGCGTACTCAATCGGTCATTTATAGTTATAAACTCCCTCATTCCGTGCACTTTTGCCTTGCCAGAGAACATAATCACTGCTCGTGCAAAGGTCTCATAAAAGTGCTATCAAGAAAAATATGAGTGCTAAAAGTTATGAATATGGCGTAGGGGATAACTCTTACACAATGGCGGGGAAGTTACCTGATATTACCAAGCTAGTGGATGAGTTTTATTACAATATGGATGCTTTTTCAGAATCAAATAAAATTAGAGATATGTACCCAGGTGATTTGTCTGAGTCTCGAAAAAAGCTATCTTATTTTTTGTCTGGTTGGCTTGGTGGACCGAAGCTGTATGCTGCGAATTACGGCGGCATCAACATTCCTTTAGCGCATAAGCATTTGTCAGTCGGTGTTGAGGAAAGTGAAGCATGGCTTTTCTGTATGCAAAAAGCGATCGATAAGCAACCATATGAAGAACCATTTAAAATTTATTTAATGGCGCAATTAAGGGTTCCAGTAGAAAGAATTAGAATGGTGTCTGCTTCCTAAAGTAGCATAAAGGGGGCGGAGGGGGTAAAAATCGATCGCCGGTTTCCTTGGCGTGGGCGCCAAATAATTTTTGGCGAAGTAGCGATACAATTGGAAATACGTTTAACTTAGAAAGGTAGCCATTGCATCGGGGATTTGCGAGCGCACGGCTTCGATGATGGGGGGGATGTCTGTTTTGCTCAATCCCGTTATTTCCCACGCCTCATCTTTGACATCTAGCATGTCGACTTCATCAGTTGAGTCTATCTCTTCTAAGCAGGCAGCCATATGTGCGATGTGTATTAGCGCAACCTCCTTTGAGAATTGAGTGGCTTTTTCTGGGGTATGATGGAATTCGATACATTCCTGGTAAAGCGGCGGCAGGTTCCAGTCTCGGACTAGTTCAGCGCCTACATCGCAATGGCTGAAACCGAGAAGGTGTATCTCTGCGCTAAATACATCTTCATTTTCAGTCCCCTCGAGGGCGTAAAGGAGAACCTGTTTCGATTCTTCTGGTAGTTTATTGAAGATGACAAGCTGTCCAATATCATGCAGCAGTCCTGCGACGAACAGCGCATCGGCCCTGTTACGCATTACCAGTTTTCCTAATTCCCGGGCTGCAATACCACATGCGATGCTGTGTCGCCAAAAGGCATCCATTGTAATGAGTTCATTTGGGATGCCATCGAATGTTTGAACTGCTGAGGTTGCCAGCACCAGGTCTCTTAGTTGTGTTGTGCCAAGAACTGAAACAGCACGGTTTACGGTTTCAATCTGTTTTGAGAGGCCGTAGAAGGGGCTGTTGGCAATTTTTAGTATGCGCAGGGTTAGGGCTGGGTCTTGCGCGACAATTTTGCCAATATCATCGAGAGAGCTGTTGGGATCATCGACTATTTCATTAATGCGCACACATGCGCTAGGAAGGGATACAATCCCTTTTACATCATTGACGAGCTGTGCTGGTGTGATTTCCATCTAATGACTCCATGTCGAGCAGTGTTACATGAATAATAACTTTTTAAGCTAAATCAGTTAACTGGATGATGAATATATTTATACTCATAACGTAACTTTATGTCGTTAACTGGAGCCACCATATTCAGAATAACAGATTTTAGTAAATATTTTGTGACCTTGTTTTGTAAGGAATAAAGAGGAAGGGGGGGATTAATAATCGATCAATAGTTGATTGGCGACTATAGTCTTTCAATCAAGCAGTAATTGGGGTTAGGTAGCGTCTATTATTAGTGGCATAGTTAGCATCTGACCTCATTATCCCCTTTATTATGCAGCCTAATTTAGACTATACCCTCCCCCTTAGTGCCCGCTACATGCTGCTATCAGCTCTGGGTTTTTCGTTGATGGCTGCCTGTGTCAAGGAGGTCGACACCTACGGCATACCGGTGATGGAAATTATAGCGGCAAGGGCTATCGTATCTCTGATCATCAGTTATCTTGATGTTAAAAGAAAAGGCATCTCCCTCTGGGGAACCGATAAACCGCGATTGATAGCACGTGGTGTTGTGGGTGCGTTAGCACTGATCTGTGTTTACTATGCGATTACCACCTTACCGCTGGCCGAAGCGACACTGATTCAATACCTACATCCGGCTTTCACAGCCATTATTGCTTTGATATTTCTTAGAGAGCACCTCCATCTCTCAACGATTATCTGCATTGTGTTATCGATTGCAGGCCTGGCGATAATGGTTCAACCGGGTCTGTTGGCGGGTGGATTGAGTGAGCTCCCACGGTTTAGTGTCATCATTGCAATATTAGGTGCTTTGGGAAGTGCTGTTGCCTATGTGCTCGTCAGAAGGCTTAGCCAGAGTGAAGACAGCTCAGTGATTATTTTCTATTTCCCGTTGGTTGCTCTGCCGGTCGCATGTTTACTCCCCGGTGAGAGTTTTGTGATGCCAGACTTGCCTGCACTGATCTTGCTTATATTAGTGGGTATCTTCACCCAAATAGGGCAGGTGGGTTTGACCAAAGCGATGCAGACTGAAGGGGCCGGAAAAGCGACCGCGTACTCATATGTGCAGGTAATCTTTGCGGTGATACTGGGGTGGGTAATCTTTGCTGAGACTCCATCACTCTGGACGTGGCTCGGCGGCAGCCTAATTATCGCTGGTGCATTAATTAATACCCTGGGGCACCAGTTAAGCAGAAAGCTTAAGGGTTGATCAGTAGCAGGCCAGGTGTAAAGGGGGATAACGGCGCCACGGTTGTTACCGCGTTGAATAGCATCTCTGCGAGATGCCTAAAATAGTAAAGCGAGGTTGGATAGATTAGCATAAGCTGTGATCTGACTCCGGTTTCATAATAGCGCATGCTTCACACCGCTCCATCCTGCTGCTCACTGCGAACGTTCAAGCTGTAGAAAAACGCCCGATCCCCTCAAATAAACGTAAAATAGCATCACACCCTTAGGAAGTGATGCGATGCCAAATTTCATTCCCACGAACTACCGTCAAGACCTTTT
>Ga0316204_10009944_pt1 | contig 12463 bp, 14 predicted proteins | sample 6monrhotite_MG_2_FD_205661 | JGI IMG/M metagenome (GOLD analysis project Ga0316204, IMG submission 205661) | Microbial mat bacterial communities from mineral coupon in-situ incubated in ocean water Damariscotta River, Maine, United States -... | ecosystem: Environmental > Aquatic > Marine >...
TCGGCCATTCGTAACTGACAACATCAAGTTCAATTGGAAGCTCGACATTTGATAATTGACTCTCTTCAATCCATTCAATTATTCCAGTATGGTTTTCAATACGGTCACTCGTGTGCCAAGCTAACGCAGGCATATTCTCTGCAAAAAAAACCGCATGTTGACCTGTACCACTACCAATCTCTAACACATCCTTGCATACAGCAAGATATGATGAAACTTCATTTAGTATAGGAGTTTTATTATTCTCACATGCTTGAGAAAATGGTTTCATGATTGCACTCTAAAATTGGAGATAAAAAATAGTATTACTACTACTGCGAAAACAATTAATTCGTTATTGTGGATTTAATATTTTAACTTCCCGTTGTGGGAACGGTATTTCCATATCGTTCTCTTTAAGCGCATCCCATATCATTAATAGTAGATCTGCTCCGACACGATTTTCCCCATCATCAATACCTTCCATCCAAAACTCGATCAGGATATCTATACCTGAATCACCAAATCCTGCAATCTCAGCATCAGGTCGTTCTTCAATGGGATAATCCGCACCACTCAAAACTTTGGGATGACTTGCAACGACTTCTCTCAGAATTTCAAATAATTTATGTAAGTCTGTTTTGTAAGCTACTTGAAAATTAATCGAGTAACGCTGTTTTTTATTTTTATGTGTCCAATTGATAAAGTTTGTGGTGATAAACCTTTCATTGGGAACCATGATGTCCTTACCATCAAACGTCTCCAATGTTGTCGAGCGCATTTTTAATTCACGAATAACACCTGTGCGCCCATCTTCAAGTTCGATGTAATCACCGACAGTAATAGAACGATCCAGTAGAATTATAATGCCAGAAATAAAATTTGATGCTATAGCTTGTAACCCAAAACCAAGCCCTACACCCAAGGCACCACCAAAGACTGCTAGTGCAGTCAGGTTTATCCCCATGACTTGAAGCAATAATAGAAATATTACGACAAATAAAGCAACTTCAAATAGTTTGGCAAAAACTTCTCTTGTACCAACATCCAGATCACTCTGATTGCGAATAATTTGCTGACCAACATTATTCGAGATGCGTCCCAACCAAAACAGAAAGGAACCAAAAACAATGACCCTAGCCAGATCATATAAACTAATATTGATATTACCGAGTTCCATATCAATCGTATCCAGGAACATGGTCACATCATCCAACCAACCAAAAACTTGCAAGATTGCAACTGGAATACCAACCCATTTAATGATTTTTTTGAGTATCTGTTTTTTTATAAAATGCGCTATAAATGTATATAGCAATATTATTACAACCAGGCCTTGCGTTAATCTTATTAGTCCACTTTGATGTATAACAAGGGCGCTTAATTCAACTGTTATAGCCAGTGTTAGGATGCTAAAAAGAGGAAAAAGCAGATCATCTGTTTGATGAATCGTCTTTCTTATTGAATACAGTGAACCGGGTTTAGGTTCGTTATTGAGTATCGGTATATATTTCTTAAATAAAGCTGTTATCAAATAAGCAATAGCAACAGCTAATAAAATCATGCCGCACTGTGTGTAAAACTGTGGACTTGTAGCCCAGTCAAAAAAGCTTAAACCAATTTGGCTAATGTATGATTCCAGATCTTTAAGACTCACGCTGACATAATCTCCCGATACCTTAATCTTTAGGTATTATGGTTATTTATATCATATAAAACGAGTGAGAACAGAATATTGAAGTACTCTGTAGTGTGGCGGTAGAAAAATGTTATTGATAACGGCCCATTTGATTTGATTCCATTATTTTCTCAGAACATTTCCTTGTGATTTATTTGTAATACCTTACCTGGCCTACGACAACTCCCTGGATATGAACCCGATCTGCCGGATAGATCATCGGTGCCATTGATTGATTTGCGGGTATTAATTCGACCCGATCACCATGCTTTCGTAATTTCTTTAACGTAGCTTCTCCGTTATCGATTAATGCAACGACGATATCGCCATTATCCGCTGTTGCTGATTCTCTGATAATAACAAGATCGCCATTGAAAATACCGGCTTCTATCATTGAATCACCCTTCACTTCGAGCACATAACGACCCTCACCCATTAACATATCTGAAAAATTTATCTCCAATTGCTCTGGGATCGCCTCTATAGGTTGCCCAGCAGCAATACGACCTGCAAACGGTAAAATCAATAAGCGCCGACTTTGTTCACCAGTTAGACGAAGTCCTCGCCAACTTCTCCCATTCCGATGTAAATGCCCCTTTTCGATTAGCGATTCAACATAACGATGCACTGTACCTTTAGATTTAATATCAAGTGATTCGCCGATCTCAACTAATGTTGGCGCATGCCCATTTTGTGTAATGTGCCGTGTAATACACTGAAGTATCTTTTCTTCTAGACCTGTTAACATTCAAGGTTCTCCTTACGTTCTCTTTTTTAGGATAGAGAACAATAAGAGAACTTTCAAGTATAATTTCAAAAATGTGAATTCACTATGGATAGATATAAGATAGAGAATGACTAAAGCTGTTGTGAAGCCAATTGGAGAAATGTAGTAATGAAGCATCTAGTAATACTTTTGATATTAAATGCAGTTGGGTTTTATTCGGCGTCAAGCTCTGCTGATGGCGACATGGCTAAGGCCGTCATCGATAAAGCCATTGAAGGTGGTTTTACTGAGTTGGAAAAGCAAATAATTGATAAATATTTCATGAAATCTAATTCCGAGATCAATACAGGTGATACTAAAACTAAAAATAAGAAAAAAAATAAAAAGAAAGACTTGCCTCCCGGACTAGCAAAAAAAGAGAAACTCCCCCCAGGTCTAGCTAAACAACTTGAAAAAAACGGGACATTACCTCCTGGCTTAGCAAAACGTGGATTACCTGAGGATCTTGAAACAGAACTACCCAAACCAACTGAAGGTCTGGAACGTGCAATTGTAGATAATGCTGTTGTCCTCGTCGAAAAAGCTACTGGACGTATCATCGACATCATGAAAGATGTTGTTACAGGAAATAAATCATGAGTGAGACTAAAGATAAAACTAACGAAGAATGGCAACAAGAACTAAGTGATGAAGAATATGCCATCTGTAGACTAAAAGGAACGGAGCCTGCATTTACTGGGAAATATAATGATTGTAAAGATAAAGGCATGTATCAGTGTGCTTGCTGTGGAAATGATCTCTTCAATTCCGAGACAAAATATGATTCTGGTTCTGGTTGGCCAAGTTTTTGGGAACCGAATGGAGATACAATAAATACTGAAACGGATAATACTTTAGGTATGCGACGGGTAGAAGTGCTATGTAAAGAATGCGACTCTCATCTAGGCCATGTATTTGAAGATGGACCGCAACCTACAGGATTACGATACTGCATAAATTCAGTTTCTTTAAAACTAAAGAAAGATTAATCTCTGATAAACTGGAATAATATAAAATAAATTTAACCATACGGAGTATACAAATGGCGCATCGAGATATGTCAGAAATGACACGCATAGCTTTTCACCGAAATGATCTTGTCATTGAACCAACAATTTTTAATGCTGCCACTCAAGTTTTAACCGCGCTTATTGCGGCAGATAAACTTAATGCCAGTAACGAAAAAGCTGTTATTCAAAAATCAATAGAACTTGCACTAGAGCTAGCTGTACAAACTGATAAAATGATGGATGTACAAAACAGTGATACCGGTATAAACAAGTCCGTTTTATAATTCTAAATAATAAGTCGAATAGATGAAAATTAAATCTATACGGCGATTGCTGTTTGTTCTGTTACATCTTCTGATTCCGGGTAAGAATAATGGCTTACTAAATTTCTCCCGGCTTTCTTACTACGGTAGAGCGATTTGTCTGCTTTTTCCAATATCTCATTAATATTGACTGCATCTTCAGGATAACTGGAGATGCCAATACTGACTGTTGAATTAATTCGATTACCTTCAACATCGAAAGATGAATTTTGAACAGCCAGCCTAATCCTATTTCCTGCTTCGATAGCCTTGTCCGAACTGGCTTGTGGAAGCAGGACTACAAATTCATCACCACCATACCTAGCAATAATATCAGAGGCTCTTAAACAATCATGAATGATTTCTCCGAGCATAATAATCAATCGATCGCCCGCCTTATGTCCAAACTCATCATTAATACGCTTCAGATTATCTGCATCAACCACCATAATTGATAAGGGTTGTGAATATCTCATAGCGAGTTTGGCGGCCTTGATTAATGTTGCGTTAAATGAGCGTTTGTTGAGTAGCCCGGTCAATTCATCCGTCTCTGATAAGGATTTAAACATTTGCCGACTATCATGAACATCTGCAGCTAACATAGTCGTGATGTATGCGATCAACAAAAAGGGTGAAAATATTGTCATGATTTTACTAAAATCAATCAGTGTAAAAGGTGACTCACTATACAATGGCACCTCAAGGTAAATATAAAATGAAGCTATTAATCCTATTTCGAGCAGTGTGATTGTTTTCCCCAAAGTAATTGCACTGGCAATAATCGCCAACAAATAAAGGTTTAATAGTGGACTCTCAATTCCACCTGTTTGTAACAAAGTCCAGGAAATAAACCCAATCATTACCCATGTTTCGATCGCCAGCTTCCAGCGCGTTTGTTTTGTATTAAAATTTAAGTAATGAAATGAAAGTATAAAAAAGGAAAAGGCTACAAGTGAAACTATCATCCCAAACGGATTAGAAACTTGTGCGCCAGGTGAAACGTAGTACAGCATTACCAGGATCAACAACAGCCATTCTATCTCGGCCATACTCCTCGAAAAACTCTTTAGTTCGATTTGCTCAATATCAATTGAACCAACAATATCTGCTGTTTTCATTACTCTATTTCCCTAAGCCGTTGCCATTAATTTATCCTTGTAAAATCATGTTCCTAACTCTTAGGTAAATCGGCTATTCGAATTTTTTCTTTAGATGAAAACTTGAATTCTCTGTGGTTTTAAAAATTTTATGCTGGTACGTACTATTTAGACGGTGCAAACCATGCAAGTTTTTCATGCAACGAGATATTACCCGCCAACGGCCAAACACGGTCATTTTTGAAGTTTTGAAATGTAGGAGTATTCACCATAGCGTTGATTATTAATTAATTTCTAAAATATATTGAATTTATTTCTGCAAGGCGCCGCTACTCTAAGTAAGAGGCTGAAAAAAACAAAAAAACGAGTTTTAAGCACAGTAAAAATCCATTTTCTTTATAAAGTTTCAGTGAATTTTACCGATACATATGATTAACACTTCAATAGTAATAAACACAATGGCTACAAGGAGAACAATGTGGATTTAGCAACTCTAATCGGCTTTCTGGTAGCTGCCGGTATCATCATGTCCGCCATCATATTGGGTGGCGATCCTATGATGTTTTTCAATGTACCCTCATTGCTCGTTGTGGGTGGAGGCACTATTGGCGCCGTATTGATGCAATTTAGCCTAGGGCAATTTCTGGGCGCTATGAAGGTTGGAATGAATGCCCTGTTCAACAAAATGGCTTCACCGAAGGAATTAATTGAAACCACAGTTGATTTAGCTAATACCGCGAGAAAAGGTGGCTTGCTTGCACTTGAAGAAAAAGATACTGGTAACACATTCTTCCAGTCGGGGATTCAAATGATGGTTGATGGTCATGAACCTGATGTTGTAAGAGCCACCATGGTCAGCGACATGAATCTCACTGTCGAACGCCACGAACTTGGACAAAAGATTTTTAAATCAATCGGTGATGTTGCACCTGCTATGGGCATGATAGGGACACTAATTGGTCTGGTACAAATGTTGGCTAATATGGAAGATCCTAAAACCATTGGGCCTGCTATGGCTGTTGCACTTCTGACTACACTCTATGGTGCCGCCATTGCCAACGTTTTTGCATTACCACTATCTGAAAAACTTGGACTAAGAAGTAATGAAGAGAAAATGATTAAATCGATGATCATCGACAGTGTTTCTGGAATTCAGGAAGGTCGAAACCCACGTGTTATTGAAGGCATGTTAATGACATACCTCCCAGGATCCGATCGCAATATTGGCGGCGATGATGCGGAAGCAGCACCCGCTTAATTTTATATGCCGCTTGGATATCTATAATGAGTGACGAAGCACCAGCAAAAAAAGACGAAGGCGGCGGTGCCCCTGCATGGGTAATGACTTTCGCTGATCTGATGTCATTGTTGATGTGCTTTTTTGTATTGCTTTTATCATTTTCAGAAATGGATTTACTAAAATTTAAACAGATCGCAGGTTCAATGAAAAATGCATTTGGTGTTCAACGTGAGATAAAATCTGATGATAGCCCTAGAGGTACTAGCATCATTGCCAGAGAATTCACGCCCGGCAGACCAACACCGACGCTTATCAATGAAATTCGTCAAAATACTATAGATGAAACCAAACAGACTCTGGAATTTACCGATGCGGTAACCGAAGAAAAAGAAAAGGTTAATGAGAGTATAGATGCTAATCAAGATAATGAAGGTTCTGGCAGCGAAGCCATGCAACGGCAGCAAGAGCAGCAACAAGCCGCGGAAGCCATTGACGAAGAAGATATTGCAATGTTATCCGATCAAGATTCGGAGAAAATGGATAAGGCTGATGAATCCGAAGACAGTTCAGAGAAGGATAAGTCCCAAGAAAATGAGAAGACAATCACTGATGCATATAAATTATTAAAAACACTCGAACCAGAAATCGAACAAGGTTTGATTGCAATAAAAACGCAGGGAAACCGAATATTATTGCGCATCAACGAAAAAGGATCATTTCCCTCTGGTTCATCAATTGTTAAAGGTAGTTTCCTGCCGGTGCTGAATAAAATAAGAAAATCATTAAATGATATTAATGGCAAGATCGTTGTTGCAGGTCATACTGATAACATCCCGATAAAAACAGCACGTTTTCGTTCCAATTGGGAGCTATCTTCATCACGCGCTGTAACTGTAGTCCATGAACTATTAGCTCTAGATACACTTTCTCCAGACCGTTTTGTTATCGAAGGTCATGGTGATGCCCACCCCATGGCATTAAACGATACGGCTGAAAACCGATCACTTAATCGTCGCGTAGAACTTATTATCGTACAAGGCGAACATCAGGACCAGGTCAATGAGATATCTACTAATAGAAAAAATCCTTTTGCTAATAAAGTTGGTGGAGATGAAACGCCTGAATTAACAACTTCAGTACAAAACATACTAAACGATGAAATTGCTCCGCCAATGCAATCAGAAGTTGATGCTATCGATTTACAAACATTAAAAGACCGTTTCGAATCAATACGAAAAGGTCTACAGGATCAATAAACTTTAGGAATTAAAACTATGGATGATCGCAGACGATATTTTCGAATTCATGACAAAGTCTCACTAAAATACCGTGTCGTACAGGGCATCGACATAGAGACAGAAATAAAACGAACAGAGCATGAACAAAGTAATCTTGCTGAACTTAAAAATGCATTTAATTGTATAACAGCAAAAATAATGACTAAGATGGATCGCGTTGAAGAAGTCAGTCCTTTAGTAGCAGAAATATTGGGGTTATTTGATAAAAAGATATCGTTGATAGAAAGCATGGTGATGCACAACGATGATAAGGATGACTCAATTACTGAGACGCAACTTGTCAACTTAAGTGCTAGCGGAATGTCATTCGAATCAAACACGCCTATCAACGAAAATGTAAACCTGAAAATGGAGCTGGTGCTTTTCCCTGAATACCAATTCATTCCAGTTTACGCACAAGTAGTCGATTGCAGAAAAAAAATGGATGATAACTTATACCGATTTAATATCGCTGTAGATTTTGTCGGTATCTGTGAAAGCGATCAGGAAATCATTATGCAACATGTCCTCAGCAGGCAAGCAAAACTATTAAAAGATGAACGCCAACAGGAAGTAGTGGAAGAGGTCGAGCCTAAATTAGCAGCGAGTGGATACTAATGCTCATTATAGTCGTCTCTAAAAGTCATTCTAATACCTCAACGCGCGATAAAAATTAACGAGTCCAGACCACATTATTGGTGGATGACTTTTGATTGTCTTGTAATGAATTTTCAGGGGTGGCCTCTTGATACTGGGGAACACCCTTTGGAATCACCTCCCAGGTTGCTTTCGAGCCAACATAGATGTGCTTACCAATTTCAATTTTTGGATCACCGTTCACACACCCCAATGTCAGCTGATAAACTTCGCCGTTATAAATGGTGCATAACGTAGACCCGCAGACTTTACAGAATTGCAGACCATAACCGTGATCTCCAATAAATGAAGTCAATAGACTTTCACCAGAAAGCCATTTGAATTCACTCGGCTCTACCAACGCTGATGATGAGGCTTGAGAACTAAATGCTTTTCGACAACGAGAACAATGGCAGGACTTCCCATCACGAAGTTTCCCATCTACTTGATATTTTACTTCACCGCAAAAGCATTCACCGGATATTGTCATTTCGTTTTCCATAATACTTAACGCTTCAACCAGCTGCTGCATAAGGTGCCGGCAGGATTGCCTGATTAGTTAACTAAATAAAAGTTGGGAATACTTTAGAACTAGGCCTTTGGAAGTGTCACTCCCTTTTGACCTTGGTATTTACCAGCACGATCTTTATAAGATGTTTCGCAGACTTCATCAGACTCAATAAAAATAACTTGTGCGACACCTTCATTGGCATAAATCTTTGCGGGTAACGTTGTAGTATTTGAAAATTCCAGGGTTACATGGCCTTCCCATTCCGGTTCAAGCGGAGTGACATTAACGATAATTCCGCAACGAGCGTAGGTCGATTTACCTAAGCAGATAGTCAGTACATTTCGTGGTATACGAAAAAACTCGACCGTTCTTGCGAGTGCAAATGAGTTTGGAGGGATAATACAACTGTCTGCTTTTATATCGACAAAACTCTTTTCATCAAAGTTTTTTGGATCAACAGTTGCAGAATGTACATTGGTAAATATTTTGAATTCATCGGAACAACGTACATCATAACCGTAGCTAGAAGTACCATAGGAGATTAATTTTTCCTCACCTTTTGTTTTAATCTGTCCAGATTCAAAAGGTTCGATCATCCCCTGCTCTTCCGCCATGCGACGTATCCATTTATCTGATTTAACGCTCATTTAATTATTCTCAATTACAATTTTAGGAAATTTGTTTGTGTAATCTTTTGACTGAATAGCAAGTTTTGCCGCAGTACGTCGTGCAATATCTCGATAATTCATAGCAATTTCTGAATCAGGTTCTATTGCAACTGTAGGCTTACCGTTATCCACACCTTCGCGAATTCGAATATCTAATGGTAATGAACCTAGCAGATCAACGTCATATTGCTTGGCCATTTGATCACCACCACCGCTGCCAAAGATATGTTCTTCATGACCACACTGGCTACAAATATGAGTGCTCATATTCTCAATAATGCCCAGGACGGGTACATTTACTTTCTCGAACATTTTTAACGCCTTTCTCGCGTCCAATAAGGCAATGTCTTGAGGCGTTGTAACAATCACTGCGCCACTAACTGGGATCTTTTGGCATAGGGTCAATTGAATATCACCCGTTCCCGGTGGTAGATCAATAATCAGATAATCGAGATCCTGCCAATTTGTGTCATTCAATAATTGTTCTAATGCACCCGTCACCATCGGTCCGCGCCAAATCATCGGTGTGTCTTCTTCAATTAAGTAGCCAATCGACATGGACTGCACGCCATAGCTAACTTTTGGCTCAACTGTCTTACCATCCGTTGTATCGGGCTTCCCTTTGAGCCCAAGCATGCGCGGTTGGCTGGGGCCATAAATATCGGCATCGAGTATTCCAACTGTCGCGCCTTCGGCCTGTAATGCCAATGCCAGATTAATAGATGTCGTTGATTTACCTACCCCGCCCTTACCCGAAGCCACAGCAATGGTATTTTTAACGTTAGGTAAAAGCTGCACACCCTGTTGTACAGAGTGCGAGACAATCTTGCTGGAAACTTCAACACTAAGCTCGGAAATACCTTGCTCACCTAGTGCGCCTGTTACGATGTCTGTTAGTTCCTGTTTGAATCCTTCAGCAGGATAACCAAGCTGAACAGCTACCGTGACGGCACTACCACTAATAGTAATATCTTTGATTGATTTTGAACTGATGAGATCCTCTTTGCTATTGGGATCGATTATTCCGGAAAGTATTGATTCTACTTGCTCACGACTGACTGCCGACATCTACTTATAACCTTAACTATGAATTGGACGCGTATTCTACATTATTTATCGGCTTCTCTTCACGCTGCTATTGAATAATGCTACTTTAGCGCCCCGAATTTCTGTAGCCTTAATAATAATGCAAGACAAACAACGCCAAATCCTGGTCACCAGCGCACTTCCTTATGCCAATGGTTCAATCCACATAGGGCATTTAGTCGAATATATTCAGACGGATATCTGGGTGCGCTTTCAGAAGATGCAAGGTCACACCTGCTATTACGTTTGTGCGGATGATGCCCATGGCACACCCATCATGTTGCGTGCGCAAAAGGAAGGAATCACACCAGAAGCGTTAATTGAACGCATTTCTGAAGAACATCAGGCAGATTTCAAAGAATTCTCAGTCGAATTTGATAACTTTCATAGCACGCATTCCGATGAAAACCAAAGCTTAGCCAATACTATCTATGAGGAACTCAATAAAAAAGGCCACATAAACAGACGCACCATTAAACAGGCGTATGACCCTGAAAAAGAGATGTTCTTGCCAGATCGCTTTATTCGTGGCGAATGTCCTAAATGCGGCACCGCCGATCAATATGGTGATAGCTGCGAATCCTGTGGCGCAACCTATAACCCAACAGATCTAAAAAACCCAGTCTCCGCTGTTTCTGGTGCCACACCGATAGAAAAAGAATCAGAGCATTATTTTTTCAAGCTCGGTGATTTTGAAAAAATGCTCCATAAATGGACCCGTGCGGGACATCTACAAGGAGAAGTCACGAACAAGCTTGATGAGTGGTTTGAAGCTGGGCTTCAGGAGTGGGATATCTCCCGCGACACACCCTATTTCGGCTTTGAGATCCCCAATGCACCCGGAAAATACTTTTATGTCTGGTTAGATGCGCCCATTGGTTATTTCGCCAGTTTTAAAAACTTATGTGATAAATCTGACTTGAATTTTGACGAATGGTGTAAGACTGGTAGCGATACCGAGATGTATCATTTTATTGGTAAAGACATCATTTATTTCCATGCCTTGTTCTGGCCAGCAATGTTGGAAGGCAGTGGTTTTAGAACACCGTCAGCCATCTTTGCCCATGGTTTTTTAACCGTCGATGGGCAAAAGATGTCAAAGTCGCGTGGTACATTTATCACTGCACGTACCTATTTGAATCATTTAAACCCGGAATACCTGCGTTATTACTTTGCAGCAAAACTCGGTTCAGGTGTTGATGATATTGATCTAAATTTGGAAGATTTCACTGCTCGTGTCAATTCGGATCTGGTTGGCAAGGTGGTGAATATAGCCAGCCGTTGTTCAGGGTTCATTAAGAAACGATTTGCCGGAAAACTGTCCGCATCAATTCATGATGAAACACTGTTTAAAACAATGGTCGATGCAAATGAAACCATCGCCAATGCTTATGAAGCGCGTGAATATTCTAAAGCAATGCGCGAGATCATGGCTTTGGCTGATAAAGCGAATCAATATATTGATGATCACAAACCGTGGGTCATTGCTAAAGAAGAAGGCCGTGACGAAGAGTTGCAAGCCGTATGTACAATGGGCATCAACTGCTTTCGCTTGCTTACACTCTATTTAAAACCTGTCTTACCCGTATTAGCCGGTAAGACTGAAGACTTTCTTAATATTGCGCCAATGCAGTGGCAAGATGTAGCTTCGGCATTAACTGATCACGAAATAAATAAATTTAAACCCTTGATGACGCGAGTCGAGAAGGAGCACTTAGACGCCATGGTTGAAGATAGTAAAGAAGATTTAATCGCCAGCGAAACTGAACAAGCAGTCATAACCGGGCCACTTGCAGATGATCCTATCGCCGATGAAATCTCTTTTGAAGATTTTATGAAGGTTGATTTACGCATTGCCAAGATCGTTAAGGCAGAGCATGTCGAAGGGGCTGATAAACTATTACAGCTCACATTGGATATTGGTGGTGAAACACGTAACGTTTTTGCCGGCATAAAATCAGCCTATGCACCAGAAGAATTAGAAGGAAAACTCACAGTGATGGTGGCAAATCTAGCACCCAGAAAAATGCGTTTTGGACTATCGGAAGGCATGGTGCTGGCTGCAGGCCCCGGTGGAAAAGATCTATTTATCCTCCATCCAGGAGAAGGTGCTGAGCCAGGCATGAAAGTGAAGTAAATCAATACTTGTTGTAGCGTCTTAAAAATCCGATACTCATTTAATGAGTGACCTATTCGGATTATTATTCAGTACC
>Ga0316204_10009945_pt1 | contig 12462 bp, 13 predicted proteins | sample 6monrhotite_MG_2_FD_205661 | JGI IMG/M metagenome (GOLD analysis project Ga0316204, IMG submission 205661) | Microbial mat bacterial communities from mineral coupon in-situ incubated in ocean water Damariscotta River, Maine, United States -... | ecosystem: Environmental > Aquatic > Marine >...
TACAATATTTAGTTCTTTGGAAACAGGTTTGATCTCTTCTTTTACAATTTCACCAGCTTGCGTGATGCAATTATCGCATATATGACCAGTAATTCCAGCAATTAGAACATTGGTGTCTTTCTTGTCCCGACCACAAAATGAACAATTGATTTTATCTTTCTCTTTCATATCCCTTAGTATTGGCCAAAATTGGTTAATTGGCAAAAAATAGCCCCACTAAAAATATTAGCGGGGCTAAAATTAACGATTTAAAGGAACTTACTTCTTAGCGAGTACTTCATCAATCATTCCATAGTCTTTTGCTTCTTGTGCAGACATCCAATAATCTCTATCAGAATCTTGCTCCACTTTGTCGAAATCTTGCTTAGAGTGAGTAGCAATGATATCATAAAGCTCTTTCTTCATCTTCAATACTTCTTTCACGGCAATTTCCATATCAGAAGCTTGTCCTTGAGTACCAGCCATTGGTTGATGAATCATTACTCTTGAATGTGGTAATGCCGTTCTTTTTCCATCAGCACCTGCACACAATAAAACAGCACCCATAGAAGCTGCCATACCTGTACAGATTGTAGCAACGTCTGGAGCAATGTATTGCATCGTGTCATAAATACCTAATCCCGCATATACTGACCCACCAGGAGAATTCAGATAAATCTGAATGTCTTTTTTAGCATCGGCAGATTCAAGAAATAATAACTGTGCTTGAATGATATTGGCAACTTGATCGTTTACCCCTGTTCCTAAAAAGATGATTCTATCCATCATCAATCGAGAAAAAACATCCATTTGAGCTACATTTAATTGGCGCTCTTCAATAATGTAAGGTGTAATTGATGCATCTAAATAATTGTCAACATGCATGCTATTCAAGCCTCTGTGCTTGGTAGCATAACTTTTAAATTCTTTTCCAAAATCCATTGTATCGGCTTTTTATTTTTTACGTTTCTTTTCAGCCAATTTAATGAAATCATCGTAGCTGATTTCTCTTTCTTTAATCTTTACCGTTTTATTGTAAAAATCTCTCAATTTTAGCTGATAAAGTTGTTCATATAAGCGTCGAGATTCGTCTTGGTTCTCTAAAACACGGTTTGCGGTGTCTTCTAATTCTTTCTCATCCATTAAGTTTTGGCCCATACCAGCTAATTGTTGGCGAACCATTCCTTTTGTATGCTCTACGACTTCCTCTTTACTTACCTTAATTTCATGGGTTTTAACGAGTTTATTTTCGATTAATTGCCACTTTAAGCCTTCAGCATATTGTAAGTATTCTTCCTCAATTTGCTCTTGAGTAATAGGTTTCTCATTAGCAGTCATCAACCACTTTTTCATAAACTCATCTGGCAAACTCAATTTAGCTTTTTTGATGAGGTGGTCTTGTATGTCTCTTTCAAAAAATTGCTCAGCATTTTGGGCAAAGCTATTTTCCATTTCTCCTCTCAATTTTGCTACCATCTCTTCTTTTGACTTTACAGCATCTTTGCCATATATCTTATCAAAGAATTCTTGATTTAGTTCAGTAGCTTCCATACGGTTGATCTTTTCAACGCTAAATTGGAATTCAGATTTTTGGTCTTTAATGTATTCTTTGTCAATGCCCAACCAAGCTGCAACATTTTGTTCTTCTGCAATTTTTTGAGGTTTACAGTTAACAACATCCCCAACCTTTAGGCCAATAAATTTCTTTTGATCTTTACTGCTGCTGATTGTTCTAATGTTTAGAACAGTGCTGTTACTAATTCCATCTTCTTTGACCTTGCCTTTCTCTAGCTCTTCGAATTTTCCGTAAAGCATGTCTTCATCTTCTGACTTATCAGCCTCTACCATTTTGCCATAGCGTTTAGCAATCTCGTTGATTTGCTCATCTACCATTTTATCAGCAATGATGATTTTGTATTTGTCGAATTTATCTTTTTCAGTAATGTCAACATTAACTTCAGGAGCTAAGCCTAATTGATAAGTAAATTCAAAAGTTTTTTGACTTTCCCAATCGATAGCTTCTGCATCTTCTTGCTTTGGCAATGGGTTTCCTAAAATATCTAATTTTTCTTCACCTATATATTTGTATAGATTTTCAGAAAGTACACGGTTGATTTCTTCTACCAAGATATTTGTTCCTACCATCTTCTTAACCATTCCCATAGGAACCATTCCCTTTCTAAATCCTGGTAAGTTAGCTTGTTTTCTATACCTTCTTAAAGAATCGTCGACTTGTTTTTTATAATCGCTTTCGTCGATTTTAATGGTCAACTCTGCATTGAGTTTATCAATGTCTTTTTTAATTACTTCCATTTGAATTTTATTTTAAAAAAAATGGCGTAAAACCTGAGTCTTACACCATTTATTGGTGCGGATGGAGGGACTCGAACCCACACGCCGTGAAGCACTAGATCCTAAGTCTAGCGTGTCTACCAATTTCACCACATCCGCATTTCAATACTTTATGAACTCTACCATTATAAAATGGGAGTGCAAAAGTAGTAAAATTATTGATTTTGGGAAGTGTAAATGAATTCAAAAAACAATAGCTATTTAGATAAGCTTATGTTAATTTGCATTTAAATCTAAAATGCTATGAAAATAAATCCTCAAGAAGTGTCGATGGGCAAATTACACAACTATTTATTAGGTTCTGTAGGACCTAGACCAATTGCTTTTGCTTCAACAATTGATAAAGATGGGAATAAGAATTTAAGCCCTTTTAGTTTTTTTAATGTATTTAGTGCTAATCCACCAATAGCAATTTTTTCTCCAGCCAAAAGTGGTAGAACAAATACACAGAAAGATACCTACAATAACATCAAAGAAACAATGGAAGTGGTTATCAATATTGTAAACTATGATATTGTACAACAGATGTCTCTGTCAAGTACTGCTTATGAAAGTGGAGTAGATGAATTTGTAAAAGCAGGATTAACCCCCATTGCATCTGAAATGGTAAAACCTTTTAGAGTAAAAGAATCGCCTGTTCAAATGGAATGTATTGTAAGGGAGGTAGTTGAATTAGGAGATGAAGGAGGTTCTGGGAATCTAGTAATTAGTGAAGTGAAGTTGATGCATATAGACGATGCAATTTTGAATGATGAAGGAACAATAGATCAACAAAAAATTGATTTGGTTGGTAGAATGGGAGGGGATTATTATGTGAGAGCGAATGGCGATGCTTTATTTGAAGTGCCTAAACCCATCCGTCAAAAAGGAATTGGAGTTGATCAGTTGCCTGAAAAAATAAGGTTGAGCACAATCTTAACGGGCAATGACCTTGGAATGTTGGGGAATGTTGAAAAACTCCCTACAGCTGCTGAAATAGAAGAATACAGAAAAACGATGGAGGCATCAACTTCTTGGGAATTACAGCAACAAAAGGCTCAGAGACTTTTAAATGAAGGGAATATTGAGGAGGCTTGGAAGGTATTAATGGCTTGAATCAAAGCTTCTTTTTAACTTAATAATTAGCTAACTATAGAATAATACTTCAATGCCTACCTTTGGGGGTTGCGAATTATTCAGAATGGCCAAGCTTACTTTAGATTTTTACGAGGATTATAACTTTGACCTTATAGGTATTTGTAGTCATGTTAAAGATTATAGATTAGTTTGGGCTTTAAACAATAGCTTAGAATTTGATTTTGTAAAAGAAGATAATTATGATTTGAATCTTAAGGGAGAAACACAATCACACTCTTATTATGAATATATTGATGATGAGAATGCCTTGCAATACTCACTAATTAATAACCACAGTGATTCAGGATATTTAATTCCGGAAGAAAAGAGCTGTGATTATTTATTAGTTATCAAGGGAATGCTGGTAGATGAATTGAGGGAGGAAATGGTTAAAAGAATAGCGCAAATAAAACATGTATTAACAGCTTATACTGTTGATGTTAACGAGTTGAAGTCAAAAGAAAATTTATTGTTTTAATATGAAGACAAGAAAGAAAACGAAAATAGTAGCAACAGTAGGTCCGGCTACATCTTCAAAGGCGAAATTAAAAGCAATTATTGCTGAGGGAGTAAATGTAATCCGTATTAATTTCTCCCATGGAGAACATAAAGATCATGAGGAAGTAATTAAAAGAGTTAGAGAACTCAATAAAGAGCAGCAGATTCATACAGCAATTTTAGCAGATCTTCAAGGTCCGAAGATTAGAGTGGGTAAAATAGAGAATGGAAGTGTAGAAGTGAAAGAAGGAGATATAATCAACTTTACTGACGAAGAAAAAGATGGTGATGGGCAAGAAGTGTATATGAGTTATAAAAACTTTGCGAAAGATGTTAAAGTCGGAGAGCGAATCCTTATAGATGATGGAAAGTTGGCGCTTAAAATTGTAAAAACAGATAGAAAAACTACCGTTTCAGCCAAATTTCTAAATGGAGGGAAACTATCTTCAAATAAGGGTGTTAATCTGCCCAATACTAAAATCTCAATGCCAAGTTTGACAGATAAAGACAAGAAAGATTTGGCTTTTGCTTTGAAACATAAATTGGAGTGGATAGGACTTTCTTTTGTGAGAAGTGCAAGGGATATAATTGAATTGAAGCATTTAATTCGAAAGGAGAATAGTGTATCTAGAGTAATTGCTAAAATTGAAAAGCCAGAAGCTGTAAAAGATATCGATGATATTATTGATGAAACAGATGCCATTATGGTTGCTAGAGGTGATTTAGGGGTAGAAATACCTATGGAGCAAGTACCTTTATTACAGAAGAAGTTGGTAAAAAAATGTTTGAGGTCTTCAAAGCCAGTAATTATTGCAACACAAATGATGGAAAGTATGATTTCCAGCATAAGCCCTACAAGAGCAGAGGTAAATGATGTGGCAAATGCTGTTTTAGATGGTGCTGATGCAGTAATGCTGAGTGCTGAAACTTCGGTTGGTAAATATCCTGTTCAGGTAATTAAAGCAATGACCAAAATCATTGAGCAAATTGAGGAGTCTGAATCAATTTATCATATAGAGTTCCCCCCTGAATTAAATGAAGAGCGTTTTATTTCAGACTCTATTTGTTACAATGCGTGTCGCCTTTCTCAAAGGGTAGATTCCAAAGCTATTGTTACCATGACACATTCTGGTTATACTGCCGCTAAAATTTCTAGTTTTAGACCTAAGGCCGGTATTTTTGCCTTTACCGGGAATCATTCTTTATTGAATAAATTGAGCCTGGTATGGGGAGTAGAAGGATTCTATTACGATAAGTTTGTAAGTACTGATCATACGATTGCCGACATTAAGTATCTACTCAAGAAAAGAGGTTATGTTGTTGAGAAAGACCTCATTATTAATATTGCAAGTATGCCAATTAATGAAAAAGGGCAGTCTAATATGGTTAAACTGAGCTATATAGAATAAATCTCTGCTATTTCAGTAAGATTCAAGACCTTTTAGTAATCTGCTGAACTAGTGCTGGTTTTATCAAATGTTGTAAATTTGGCATCCATCAAATTATAAACCATGGCATTAAACATTCCACTACTAAAGAAAATTTGCGAAATAGCAGGGGCACCTGGCTATGAGAAGAGAATTAGAGATCTAGTGATAGAAGAAGTTACTCCTTTAGTAGATGAAGTGAGAACAAATAATATGGGGAATGTTTATGCTATCAAAAGGGGGAAGGAGAATAAAAAGGTGATGGTTGCGGCCCATATGGATGAGATTGGTTTTATTGTTACCCATATTGATGACAATGGTTTTGTGCGCTTCCACACCTTAGGTGGCTTTGATCCTAAGACATTAACTGCCCAACGAGTGATTATTCATGGGAAAGAGGATTTAATGGGAGTTATGGGTTCTAAACCAATCCATGTAATGACTGCAGAAGAACGTACCAAGAACCCTAAAACCACAGATTACTTTATTGACTTAGGACTGCCTAAACAAGAAGTTGAAGCATTAGTTTCTATAGGAGATTCCATTACACGATATGGAGAATTGATAGAAATGGGGCAATGTGTTAATTGTAAGTCAATTGATAACAGGGTGTCCGTTTTTATTTTAATTGAAACCTTGAGAAGGTTAAAAGATCAGGAGGTTCCATATGATGTTTATGGAGTCTTTACCGTTCAAGAAGAAGTGGGTATTAGGGGAGCAAATGTATCTTCTATGGATATACAGCCTGACTTTGGTTTTGGATTAGATACAACTATCGCTTATGATCTTCCTGGGGCTTTAGCTCACGAGAAGATTACAACTCTAGGAGGAGGTACTGCCATCAAAATTATGGATGCATCGGCTATCTGTGACTATAGAATGATCGCTTTTATGAAGCAGATTGCAGATCAAAATAATATCAAGTGGCAAGCAGAAATTTTGACAGCTGGAGGAACTGATACTGCTGGAATTCAGAGAATGAATGATGGAGGAGCTATTTCTGGTGCTGTTTCAATCCCTACCAGGCATTTACATCAAGTGATAGAAATGGCCCATAAAGAAGATATAGAAGGCTCGATTGAACTCTTAAGGAACTGTTTGCTGAGTCTAGATGATTATAATTGGTCGCTCTAATTCTACCATTCTGATAGTAACCTAAGAAAGGTATAGACAATAGGAGCAGAAATAAATATTCCATCAAAGCGGTCTAATACACCTCCATGACCAGGCAATAAATTCCCAGAGTCTTTAATATTTAAACTTCTCTTAAATAGAGATTCTACGAGATCACCTAGAGATCCAAAGACAATTACAATTATGGCTACGCCAAGCCAAATTTCTAAATTTAGACTTGGGAAGATTATAGAATTAATATAACCTACTAATAAGCCAACTAAAGCACCACCAATTGAACCTTCCCAGGTTTTTTTTGGAGAAATTCTTTCAAATAGCTTATGTTTTCCTAGGCTTCTTCCAACAAAGTAAGCACCTGTATCATTTGCCCACAGCAGGAAGAAATAACCAACCAATATCTCGTAGCTATAAGTACCGGTGAACTCAAGGTTATTATAGTAAGATAGTTCATGTAATAGAGTAAAAGGAACAGCAATGTATACGATTCCTAAGATAGTAGAACCTATGTTATTTAAAGGAGTTTCTTTCTTTCTATATAATTCTATAATAAAGATTAGAAAAATTAGAGGGATAATTAAGAAAAGAGTACTAAAACCAGAATCTGCTTGAGTAGCAATTACTGAACTGCTAAAAAACAGCAAGCCACCAATAATACCAACTAGCTTTTGTGGTTTGGTTGAAGTAGGGGTGAAAAAATCATAAAACTCTCGTTGACATAGTAAAATGATAACGAAAAAGAGTAAGGAGGATGCTAACTCGCTTTGAATTATAGAACCTAATAATACAATTACAAATAGTATAGCAGTAAGCGAACGTTCAGTTAAATTACTCACAGCTTATTTTTGCTTATAATATGTTTTGCTCTTATAGCATCTTCTGGGGATACATATAATTCAATGCCACCATTTAAGAGATGAGTATGCATAGAGTCCCTTTTATTAACGTGCATCAACGTAATTGATGCTTCTTCTTTTAAAACTGCTTTTATAAGTTCAGCTTTGTAAGCTGCTTCAACGGTATATATTTTTACCCAATCGTTTGGCATAAGGTAAAAATAATCTAAATCCTTTAAAGATGCAGTGGGCAAAATAAAATGAGGGCCATAGAAATGTTTAAACCTATTGCAGCCCTCATTTTATTAGACAATAGTTTCTTTTGGGTCGTTTGAAGGAGAATTTGATGGATCAGTTTTAGAACTATCTTGTATTTTTTCTTCTTCTTTCTTTTCTTCAGGCTCCCATTCTTTAATATGTCCGTTTTTTCTCTTTTCTTTTTTCTCGTCTTCTAGGAGCTCGTCAGCTCTGCTCATGTCTTTGAATGTTCTTTTGCCAAATATTTTTTCTAAATCAGCTTTAAAGATCACCTCTTTTTCAAGTAGTAGTTCAGCAAGTTTAGCAAGCTTATCTTTGTTTTCTTCAAGGATTTTTTTAGTTCGGTCATAAGCCTCTTCTACCATTTTGCTCACTTCTTCATCGATTAACTGACTCGTTTTTTCACTATAAGGTTTTTGGAAATTATATTCACTTTGTCCACTAGAATCATAAAAACTAATATTTCCAATTTTGTCATTTAGGCCATAAACAGTAACCATTGCATAAGCTTGCTTGGTAATCTTTTCTAGATCACTTAATGCACCAGTAGAAATTTTTCCGAAAGTAATTTCTTCTGCAGCCCTTCCTCCTAAAGCAGCACACATTTCATCTAGCATCTGCTCTTTAGTTGTAATCTGTCTTTCTTCAGGAAGATACCAAGCAGCGCCTAAAGATCTTCCTCTTGGAACAATCGTCACTTTTACTAATGGGTTAGCATATTCAACCAACCAACTTACTGCCGCATGTCCTGCTTCGTGAAAAGCAATTACCTTTTTCTCTTCTGATGTAATTATTTTGTTCTTTTTTTCTAAACCACCTATAACTCGATCAACTGCATCAAGAAAATCTTGTTGAGAAATAGATGTTTTCTTTTTACGAGCAGCAATTAGAGCTGCCTCATTACAGATGTTAGCGATGTCGGCTCCAGAAAAACCTGGAGTTTGTTTACCTAAGAAATTATCATCTACTGAACCATCAATTTTTAATGGCTTAAGGTGTACCTTGAAAATCTGTATTCTCTCCTTCAAATCGGGGAGATCAACATGTATTTGTCGATCAAATCTACCAGGGCGTAGAAGTGCTCTATCCAATACTTCAGCTCTATTTGTAGCAGCAAGTAATATTACTCCACTATTGGTGCCAAAACCATCCATTTCGGTTAGTAATTGGTTTAGCGTATTTTCACGTTCATCATTGCCACCTTGTACGGCTCCTTTTCCTCTTGCTCTACCAATAGCATCAATCTCATCAATGAATACAATTGCAGGAGATTTTTCTTTTGCTTGCTTAAATAAGTCTCTTACTCTTGATGCTCCAACTCCAACAAACATTTCAACAAAGTCAGAACCAGAGAGACTGAAAAAAGGAACTTGGGCTTCACCAGCAACAGCTCTTGCTAATAGGGTTTTTCCTGTACCAGGAGGTCCTATCAATAAAGCTCCTTTTGGAATCTTAGCTCCCAGTTCAGTATACCGCTTTGGGTTTTTAAGAAATTCAACAATTTCTTCTATTTCTACTTTAGCTTCAGCTAGTCCAGCTACATCCTTAAAAGATACTTTAACATCTTTTTCTTTGTCAAATAATGTTGCTTTAGATTTTCCAATATTAAAAATTTGACTACCCGCACCACCTGCGCCACCTGTCATACGTCTCATAATAAAGACCCAAAAACCAATTAAAATTGCAATAGGGAGTAACCAGCCAATTATTTCACCAGTCCAATTACTTCTAGTTTCATATTCAGGATAAATTCTGTTCTCTTGAGGTAAATCGTCTTGTATTCGATTAAAATCATCGTTAAACTGGTCAATTGTTCCAATTTTCAAATAGTATTGAGCATTTCTCCCCCCTAATTTACCGGTACTTTGATCTCTAACCTTGCTATATTTTTCTTGTTGCAAAGCTTCTCTTTTGATAAAAATTTCAGCTTTAGTTTCTGTGCCAGTTGTAACAACCAGAACTCGTGAAACTTCACCAGTTTTTAGCATGCTGTTTACAAATTTCTCCCAAGTTGTTTTTTGAGCGCCACCTTCAAACGTAAATAACTGCAAACCAATTAATACTACACCAATGATAGCATATATCCAATAAAAATTGAATTGCTTTTTAGGATTTCCTTTACCAGCTGTTTTCTGAGAATTATTCCCTTTAGGAGTAGCTGATTTATTTTTGTTTTTCTGATTTTCTGACATTTCTTCTTTCTTAGTAATCTTCTTCAATTTTTTTTACTTCTGCATCTGCCCACAAACCCTCTATATCGAAAAATTCACGAATTTCAGGTTGAAATATATGTACAACAACATTAACATAATCCATTAAAACCCATTCAGAGTTTTGAGTTCCTTCAATGTGCCAAGGCTTTTCTCCACAGGCTTTTCTAACTTCTTCTTCTATAGATCTTTTAATGGCTTCGATTTGTGTAGTAGACTTTGCTTCACAAACAACAAAGTAATCCGTTACTGCTCCATCAACTCCTTTAAGGTTTAACTGTACAATCTTTTCTCCTTTCTTTTCTTGAATACCATTAATGATTATGGCTGTCAATTCGTCTGATTGTACCTCTTTTTTTGTTTTTATCATATATTCCTACGCCAATAAAGTGCAAAAGTAAGTATTTTAACCCCTTTAAAAATTTATCTGTTTAAGCTAAAACCCTTTTAAATGAACGAATTTGAACGATTTTAATTTTAATATTATTTACATACCTATTATAGATTCAACCAATAGTTATGCCCATAAACTATTACGAGAGAAAAAAGTTCAAGAGAGCACAGTTATTAGAACAGATTTTCAAGAGAAAGGAAAGGGACAGCTTAATAATAAATGGGAATCAGAAGAAGGTAAAAACTTGTTAATTAGCATGATACTGTATCCAAATCTAGTTGTTGATCAGCAATTTTTGATTAGCAAAGTTGTGGCTTTGGGTGTAAAAGACTATCTAGACAGTTTGTCAGCGGGAGAAGTAAAAATAAAATGGCCAAATGATATCTTAATTGACAAAAAGAAAGTGGCTGGAATTTTAATTGAGAATAGTATTGTGGGCAAATTGATAAATACTTCAATTTTAGGGATAGGCTTAAATGTTAATCAAGAAGAGTTTAAATCATATCAAAGGGAGGCGTTATCCTTGAGAAGGATAAAAAAGAGAGAATTTAATCTTCAAAATGTTTTAAAAGAGTTAATTAACAAAATTAGGCTGAGATATTTACAATTTCAATCGCAACCAGACCTATTGGAAAAAGAATACCTAATAGGGCTTTATGGCTACGGAACTCCCATGAAATTTAAAGACTCTGATGGAGAGTTTACTGGAGTAATTCAAACAGTATTAAGAAATGGAAAGCTCCAACTAAATGTAAATGGAACATTAAAAAGCTACGAGCTGAAAGAGATACAGTTTATAGACTAAATTTAGACAGATAAGCTACTAGCTTTATCAACTAACATGTTGAAAAAGTTTCTCAATGGTTTCTCAACCATCATTTTCATAAATGGATTAATATCTCCATTAAAGACCATAGACGTTTCAGTTTGCTCAGGACCAATTGCTACTAAATTGATATCCAAATTAAAAGTGAAGGGGACTTTTCCAAAAGATGAAATAACAATCTTAGAGGGAGATTCCTCACTTTCCTTTTTAAGGCCGATCCTACTCATCCCTTTAATTGTAAATTCACAATCCTCAGTTGTAGAACTCCACTTTTCAATTTTGTCAGCAGGCATTAACTGTTCAAAATTGTTCATGTCAGTCAAAAAACCGAATAAACTTTCTATGCTATTTGGAGATATTTTTTTCTCCGTTTCAATTGTTGTCATACTAATACGTTCCAGTTAGCGGGATCTTCTCTCCAACTTTTAAGAGAGTGCACATCTTCTTGATTAATGTATCCTTGATCTAAAGCTACATCAATTAAGTCGTTATAGTTACTTAGTGTATATAAGGGACATTGATAGTTTCTGAAATTATCGAGAGCCAATTGAAAATTATAGGAGAAGATGGCAACCATTCCCACAACATGACAACCTTCATTTCTGAGTGCCTCAACAGCATTTAGACTGCTCATTCCCGTTGAAATTAGGTCTTCGATTACAACAACTCTTTGGCCTTTTTCTACTGAACCTTCTATTTGGTTTTGTAAGCCATGACCTTTAGATGAGGATCGAACATAGATAAGAGGTAACTCTAATTCTTGAGCAATTAGGGCAGCTTGAGCAATCCCCCCAGTAGCTACACCAGCGATTACATCTATTCTTCCAAATTTTTCTTGAATGGTTTCAACATACTTCTGACGGATGTAAGTTCTAATTTTAGGGTAAGAGAGCGTTTTCCTATTGTCGCAATAGATTGGAGATTGCCAGCCTGAAGCCCATTGGAAAGGAGATTGTTTATTTAATTGAATCGCCTTTATTTGGAGTAAAAATTCGGCTACTTTTTTGGCTGTTTCTTCGTTAATTTGCATAGATGCAAAGTTATCAAGTTTTTGTAAATGACCATTTAATTTTATTAACAGAAAGTTCAAAAGAATCTGATGCTCTTTTAGATAGAGAGGATGCTTCTTTTCACTCATTTGTTGCGGTTCACAATGTTGAGGATATAGAGATTAAAGTCATTGTAGATTGGTTACTAAAAGAGAAAGAATCTACTTTTTTAGTAAATATGACTTACCCCAACTTAGCTGAATTATGGAAGGTTTTTCAAACTTGCTTTCAACTTATAGAAGCGGCTGGGGGATTAGTTGTAAATAAGAAGGAAGAATTGTTGATGATTTATAGGTTAAAAAAATGGGATTTACCTAAAGGAAAAATTGAAAAAGGAGAAACACCTCAAGAAGCAGCTATTCGTGAGGTAGAAGAAGAATGTGGAA
>Ga0316204_10009946_pt1 | contig 12459 bp, 12 predicted proteins | sample 6monrhotite_MG_2_FD_205661 | JGI IMG/M metagenome (GOLD analysis project Ga0316204, IMG submission 205661) | Microbial mat bacterial communities from mineral coupon in-situ incubated in ocean water Damariscotta River, Maine, United States -... | ecosystem: Environmental > Aquatic > Marine >...
AAGTCGCGAAATTGATCCCAACTCTGACGCCACTGAAAAACAGGCATGATTCGACACTCCTCGTGCATACAAACAACTCTGCCGCACTGGTTTTGACCATTCGCTTCGGCAAAACCAGCGGCCTAAGTCATGATTGATAATGCAAACCTCGTACCGGAAGCCCGTCCTGTGGGGGATCCATAGAGCCCACAGCAAGTGAGCATGTTTAATCTCTAATCACAAAAGGACTTAAGTCGATGTTGTCAGGAAGGCTTGGCCCTGTCAATATGGCAGTGGGTCTGGCAGGGAGAATCTACTGTTAAATTGGCCGTCAAATTGGCAGACCGCTGTTTCAACCTCATCGCGACGTTGGCAGGCATTGCCCTAGTCGCCGTGAGCGATATGATGCCAGCGAAACGAGGTATTAGGAGTTTTGCTGCAGTCAATCTGTGGGTTTGCTTGAATACACGTAAACAGAAAACACACAAGTCTCAACAGCCGTGACGCCAGTTATCGGCTTTCCCTCAAGATCACCAATGGGTCAAGTGCCGTCATGAATCGGTCCCTACAACCGCGGTATGCAGTCTATGCAGGCAGTTTTGATCCGGTGACATTGGGCCATGTCGACATCATCAAACGCGGGGCGCGGATCTTTCATCATGTGTACGTGGGGATCGGCATCAATCCCGAGAAGCAGACCCTCTTTTCTGTCGAAGAGCGTTTGGCGTTGATCAAGCAGTCGGTCTCCGATCACGAGAACATCACCGTCGAAGCTTTTGAGGGTTTAACCGTGAACTTCGCCGCGCAGCACCAGGCCGTGGTCATGCTCCGCGGGGTGCGGACGCTTTCTGATATGGAAGCGGAGTTCACCATGTCGTTGGCCAATCGCGCGTTGGCTCCGGAAATCGAGACCATGTTTTTAATGGCGAGTGAAAATTACTCGCATGTCTCCAGTTCCTTGATCAAGCAAATCGCCAAAATGGGAGCCGAGCCGAATATGGAAAGTTTGCGCAAATTCGTTCCCGAACCGGTTGTTGCCCCGTTATTGGCGAAATTTGGGCAATCGGTCCCGAAGAGTTGACCGTTCCCTGTGGATGAGTTGTACTACATCCGGTTCACTGCGGTGCGAGAGAGACTTCGCTCCCAGTTTTTAGAGCGGCTGAAAACGCGTGTTCTTTTTGCTGCCGGCCATTCAACCCCAACGATTTCAGACAAACATTGCTCGCGCTTTCGCAGTAAAATTAACTTTTGAGGAGAATGCAATCATGGTTATGACACCCTCACAAATGTTGCCGTTGGGAACTGCCGCTCCCGATTTTTCGCTTCCCGACACAGACGGAAACGCTGTGTCATTGGCGGATTTTTCCGGAAAACCATTGTTGGTTGCGTTCATCTGTAACCATTGCCCATTTGTGATTCACGTGCGGGAGTGTTTGGCGAAGTTGGGCAGTGAATATCAAAGCAAAGGTGTCGCAGTGGTGGGCATCAGTTCCAATGATGTCTCAACGCATCCCGGTGACAGCCCCGAAAAAATGCGCGACGAAAAGGCCGGTGCAGGGTATACGTTCCCCTATCTTTATGACGAATCGCAAGAGGTCGCCAAGGCCTACAGCGCCGCCTGCACGCCCGATTTCTTCTTATTCGATGCCGATCACAAATTGGTCTATCGGGGGCAATTGGACGACAGTCGGCCCGATGGCGGGATCCCTGTCACCGGCGAAGACCTGCGTGGAGCGCTCGATGCCCTGCTGGCCGGCGAATCGATCCCTAGCGAGCAAAAACCGAGCATTGGCTGCAATATTAAGTGGAAAGCGGGCAACGAACCGGCGTATTTTCCCGCCTAAATTCAGCCCGCAAAGCCGGATTGGTTTTTTTGTGTTTCGCTGCTGGATGCGGGTTAGGCGATTGAATGCGCAGTGCGGGAGGCTTAGAATTGAGGAACGGGCCAAGGTTTTTCCCCGTCCGTCAGCAAATCTCATTGATTGCCATTATCCCGTCTTGAATCAAATTCAATTTTTTCCATGAAATCGCATTTCAGACTTCCGCAACCCGTACGGAGAATCGCAAGCCCGCGCCAGCCTGCCGGGCGGTTGCGGGCTGAGGTATTCTTTGCGTCGCTGTTGGGCGTTTTGCTAACCGGGTTGATGGTTGCAGCGCAAGAAAAGCAACCGGTCAAAGCGGAACCGGCCAAGGAGCAACTGGCCAAGCCCGGCGACGCTCAGCCGCCGAACCTTCTCGATTCGCCCAAATTCTTCGAAGCCTGGGAACACTACTCCGCAGAAGAGGGAACGAAATTGGAGGGTGTGTGGAGGATCGTTAAGGAAAAGGTGACGGTCGAAAAGAACGGAGAAACGGTCGGAAAACTCGAAAACATTTTGCAGTGCAGCGGGAAACCGTTCGGGTATTTACGTTCCAAGGAAATCTACGAGAATTGCCAGTTCGGCCTACAATGGCGTTTCCCCAAGGATGAAAACGGCAATAGCGGCATTTTGGTATATGGCGAAGGCAAGGATGAAATCTGGCCCAAGTCGATTCAAATCCAGCTGCACCGGCCAAAAGTTGGCGGCGTGTTTCCGATGAAGGACGCGACGTGCGATCCACAACTTCCCGGCAAGATGTTGGAGAAACCGGCCAGTGAATGGAACACGTGTGTCGTCACCTGCCGTGGCGACACGATCGCTTTGGAAATCAACGGCCAGGATTTTGGCATCGTCAAAGGCTGCATGCCGACCAAAGGCTTTATTGCCCTTCAAAGCGAAGGGGCCGAGGTCCACTTCCGTAATTTTTGGAAACGCCCGCTGAAATAACGGCTGCTACACGTTGTTTTATACAGCCGCGTCTTATTCCACCGTGGCGGTCCCCAATTCCCGTAACAGCTCCAGCGAATAGATTCCCGTTGCGTGTCCGTCGTTGAAGGCGATGTTGTACGCATAGTTGCCCAACGGCTTCATGCCCGCCACCTTTGTCGGCGCTGCTTCTTCGATCGACAGTACGGGGAGACCCTGCGGGGCTGGGGCGGGTGCGTCTCGTTTTGCGCGGCACGTCGCGCAGGGGCAACTGTTACGCAAGACTGCCGCCGCGTACTCCATCCGGACACCATCGTTCCAGACGATGACCAGATTGCCGTCTTGGCTGCTAAGATTGAGGGGCATCAATTCGCTGGACATTTCTTCGTAACCTATTCGTTGGAAACCGTCGTTCACTCGGCGTCGCTGCGCCGTAAGACCAGTACGGGACATTGCGCGTGGCGAATGACGCGTTCAGCCACCGACCCCAATACTAGCCGTTTGAATCCGCCATATCCATGTGACGAAATTACGATCAATTCCGCTGCGAGCTCCGTTGCAAACTCGGTGATTAGGAAACCGGGGTCACCGAATTTTACTTCGAAATTTACACCCTCCAGTCCGTGTTCGTGGGCATATGTGGCGAACGTTTTTCGCACTGCTTTTTCCCGTGATTCATCGTTGACTTCGCCCCAGAGCACACCCGGAGAAAGCCCTTCCAGCGGAATCAGCACATGCACGGCATGCACATCACTCGGGCTGGCAGCCATTTCCACGGCAGTGGTGATCGCCTCCAGAGACGTCTCAGAAAAGTCGACCGGGATCACGACCTTACGTTTGGGGAGCCATGACATAGTTTTGTATCCTTAAAATTGTGAATTCGGCAAGTCGCAGTGAGGGGCGTGATATCCATTGCCGACCGCCGTGAAGGTGCGGGACCAATGCGTTCGGATGCGGTTGTTCCGATCGGGACTTTGTTATTTGTGTTTCTTAAACTCGCCCGCCTTGTAGCGTCGCCAGTAGTCGTTGAGATCGCGGCGGACCTTGCCGCTGAGCAGCGCCACGCCCAGCACGTTCGGGAAGGCCATCGTGAGGATCATCAGGTCGCTGAATGCCAACACATTCTTGGCCGACACAATGGATCCGAGAAACACGAATACCAAAAACACGACCTTATATGGCAGCGACGCCCAGCGGCCGAACAGCGTCGTTGCGCAGCGTTCGCCATAATAAGACCAGCTAATCATTGTTGAATACGCGAACAAAATAACCGCCACGGCGAGCAGATACGGGAACCACCAAACTTGTGATTGCAGCGCTGCGGAAGTCAGCGCCGCACCCTTGTCGCCGACTACGTATTCTTGCAATTCCGGATACTTCGCCGGATCATAGACCTGCGTGATTACGATCACCAAACCGGTCATCATACAGACCACAACCGTATCAATAAACGGCCCCAGCGATGCCACCGCTCCTTCGCGAATCGGTTCTTCGGTTTTTGCGGCGGCATGTGCAATGGCGGCCGAACCGGTCCCCGCTTCATTGGAAAACGCGGCCCGCTTAAAGCCGATGACGATCACCCCAAGGATGCCGCCCTTGGCAGCGTCAGGTTGAAAGGCCGTGCGGAAGATCTCTTCGATCGCCCAGGGGATACGTTCGAAGTTGACGAACAGAATGTAGAGCGCGACCAGAATATATATTCCGCACATGAGCGGGACAATTTTCTCAGCCGTCGCAGCAATCCGGCGAATGCCGCCGATAATCACGACACCGACCACCGCAGCCATGACCAGTCCGTAAACGGGTTCGTTTCCGTCAAGCCAGGTGAGCTTTGTTTTGATTGCGCCCAACGACTGGTCCACTTGATAAGCGCAGCCGCCCCCGAACGAGGCCAAAATGCAGAAGACCGAAAACATGACTGCCAGGCCTTTTCCCAGAACTCCCAGGCCTTTTTCCCGCAACCCATCGGCCAGATACCGCATCGGTCCGCCAGAAACCTGCCCGTCCGGATCGACATGCCGATACGATTGGGCCAGCGTGCACTCCACGAATTTGCTGCTCATCCCCAGCACGCCGGCGACAAGCATCCAGACCAAAGCGCCCGGTCCGCCGGTGCCGACCGCAATCGCTACGCCGCCGATGTTCCCCAAACCGACGGTTGCCGACAGTGCGGAGGAGAGCGCCTGGAAGTGCGAGACCTCGCCCACGTCGTTGGGATCGTCGTAGTCCCCCTTCACCACCCGCACGGCATGCCAGAAGCCACGGATGTTGATAAAGCCCATGCGTACCGTAAAAAAGATCGCACCGACGACGAGCCACACAACGACTACCGGTAGTTTGGTGCCGATCAGCACCTGTTGGTCCTGGGGCAGGTTGGCAGTCGCCGGATCAACATAGGGCCGCCATTCCGCGGCTGAAAAGTCGTAATACGGCACGGGGTAAAACGCAAAGGTCGCGACCGGCGCAACGAGATACTTCCCAAAAAACTCGTCGACCTTGTCAATCCACGTTTTAGGTTTGGCTGGGGATGTTTCGGTCGCCTGATTGGTCTCGGCGGTCGATTCGGTGGGCGATGATGCGGGTGTCTCTTGAGCGGACGAGGATAGGGGGAAGGTAAAAAACATTGCCGCGACGAGGGCCACGATGACGCAGGAAAAGGTTTTGCGCATGTCGAACTTATTTCCCCTTCGGTTCCAGGTAATGGTGACCGGCATCAGGCCAAAACCGGGCCAACGCTCGCACAAATATAACAGTCCAGTAGTTACGACGAAACTGTGATTGTGCCAGTCAACACACCAAGCCGCTGCCGCTGCGAGATTCCGTCAGATTACAAATCTCAAATGTCGAGTGACTGAACGCGGGTCTGACCGGATTATTTTGAGATAGAGGCTGTCTTCCTCCCTGTTGTTCACGACGTGTCCGCACGCAAAAATGCAGGGGTTTCACGGCTGCGCTCGGAACGTAACTATCCAGATTCACGTCAAAGTCCTCGAGTGGGGCGTCTCGATATTCTTTTTCGCATCTTTAGTTGTCAATATTGCGTGAAATGTATAGGATGACCTTGTAGCCAGGGCGTATTTCCTGCCTGTGCGACACAATTGATCGGCTGTAAATCCTTATGAAGAAAACACTTGAGAGTCAGGATCGCGAGTTCCTGGAACGGTTGCAGCGGCTCGGCTGCGGGACCGTGCAGGAGGTTTGCATAGAGTTGGGGGTGACGGCAACCGCTGTGCGCCACCGACTGGTCCGACTACAGAGTTTGGGATTTGTCGGCCGTGATCTTGTCCGAGAAGGGCGCGGTCGTCCGCATCACGTTTATCGCGTCACGCAGGCGGGACAACGTGAGTTGGGGGACAATTACGGCGATTTGGCGCTTGTCCTTTGGCGGGAATTGCAGAGCATCCCCGACGAGGCGATTCGTGCCAAGGTCGAGTCGCGGATTCGCGATGCGATGGTTTCGCAGTACGCACATGAGGTCAATAGTCCGCAGTTGCGAGATCGTTTCCAGCAATTGGGTGAGGTCTTGGAAAAACGCGGGTATGATGTCGAAGTCGATCAATCGTCCGCGTTGCCGGTACTCCGCGAAAATAATTGTCCGTATCAGGAATTGGCGGATGCCGATCGCGGGATTTGCGAGTTGGAAGAAGAAGTTTTCAAAAAAGTTTTAGGGGTGCCACTGAGGCTTTCCCAGTGTTTTTTAGATGGTCACTCCTGCTGCGAATTTGAACCGGCGGAAATGGCCGTCCCAGATGTTAATGACGCAGCGGATTCTCGGTAGTCCGCATGGATTGCGATAGAGGACAGAATTGCTAAAGTGGACATAATCGGTCGGCGGTTTACAGTTAAGCCGACTTGTCCTGGCTGAACGCAAACGCATTGTTCAAGCCACTTTAGTTCCGTAGACATTCGAAAGTAGACAACCTCAAATGACCTGGATCGACGAACGCTTTGAAGAAAACGTTGTGGTCACTACGTTGGAGCAAGGGATGAACTGGGCGCGGCAGTCCAGTATTTGGCCCATGACGTTTGGGTTGGCTTGTTGTGCTATCGAAATGATGGCCGCCGGAGCCAGCCGATTTGACTTGGATCGGTTTGGAGCCGGTGCGTTTCGCGCAACTCCACGCCAAGCCGACTTGATGATCGTTGCCGGTACGGTGACCCACAAGATGGCCAGCCGCGTGCGTCGACTTTACGAACAAATGCCCGATCCTAAATACGTCATCGCCATGGGCGCTTGCACGGTGGGTGGCGGTCCTTATTTCAAATACGGTTACCACGTGGTCAAGGGTGTCGATTTGGTTGTGCCGGTTGACGTCTATGTCCCCGGGTGCCCTCCGCGTCCCGAAGCCTTGTTGGAAGGCCTGATGCGAGTGCAGGATAAAATCAAAGCCAAGCGTATTGCCAAAGGGGCAATCGATGAATTGCCGGTACCGCACCACAGTGGCCAAGTGGCGATTCCCGAAGTTCTGGAAGTTTGATTTGCCGCGTTGCGAGTCACTAGCGCCGAACCCTGGTTTCAATCGCCAGGTACTAATGAAACCGAAAATGCTGAAAGGCAGTTAGCGAATCCGGAATGAGCAGTTTACTGAAAATTGAAGATCTGCGGGTCAGCGTTGATGGCACTCCCATTCTCAAGGGAGTCAATCTCGACATCCGCCAAGGCGAAGTCCATGCTCTGATGGGCCCCAACGGCTCAGGGAAAAGCACGTTGGCGTTCGCATTGATGGGGCATCCCAAATACGAAATCACCGGAGGCACGGTTGAAATCGAGGGCGTGAACCTCGTCGATTTGGATCCTAACGAACGGGCGCGGCTCGGTTTGTTTCTGGCATTTCAATACCCGGTGACCATCCCCGGCGTCAAAGTGGCCGACTTTTTGCGGCATGCGGTGACCAACGTCCGAAATCCGGATCGCAAGGAAGGCGAAAACCTGATTCCGATGCGTGAGTTCCGCAAGGAATTGAAAGGCAAAATGGAAGAGTTGGGCATGGACCTGGAGTTCGCCCGACGCTATCTGAACGACGGATTCTCCGGCGGCGAAAAGAAGCGGATGGAGATTCTGCAACTGGCGATGCTCAACCCCAAATTTGCGATTTTGGATGAGACCGACAGCGGGTTGGACAGCGATGCCGTTCGCGTTGTGAGCGAGGGAGTGGCTCGACTGTCCGACAGCACCGACATGGGCGTGTTAATCATTACGCACCACGAACGTTTGTTGGAATTCAATACGCCGCAATTCACACACGTAATGCTGGCGGGACGCATTGTCGAAACCGGCGACGCGTCGTTGGCGGCCGAGTTGCATAGTCAAGGTTATGCCGGTGTCCGCAAGCGACATCCTGATGTAGCCGCGGAAGAAGAAGTCACTGAACAGGTTGCCAGCTGAATAGAAGTTATTTCAAGACCCTCCGGCGCTTTTACAAACATTTCGTGTGAAAACCACACAAACCAGCGCTCCGGGGTTTAGGAACGGGCTTAGAAAACCGCGTGATGTCAAATTCACGCTGGGAGCGATAACGAGATGACGACCGAACTCGACACACAATCCACAGCCAAACCTGATATCGGCGAATACCAATACGGGTTTCACGATTCGGAAGAGGCGTACGTCTTCAAAAGCCGTAAAGGCTTGGATGAGGATATTGTCCGCCAAATCTCCGAGATGAAAAAAGAGCCGGAGTGGATGCTCGAATTTCGTCTGCAAGCGCTGGAGACGTTTTTCAAAAAGCCGCAGCCGGAGTGGGGCGGCGATTTGTCGAAGTTGGACTATCAGGACATTTTTTACTACGTCCGCGCATCAGACCGCCCCGAAGGAAGTTGGGACGACGTTCCCGATGACATTCGCAAGACCTACGACCGGCTGGGAATTCCCGAAGCGGAAAAGAAATACCTCGCCGGCGTGAAAGCGCAATACGAATCGGAAGTCGTCTACGGCAGCTTGCAGGAAGACCTCGAAAAGCAAGGGGTGATCTTCACTGATACCGATTCGGCTTTGCGGGACCATCCAGAATTGTTCCGTGAATACTTCGGCACGATCATTCCGCCCAACGACAATAAGTTTGCTGCCTTGAACTCGGCCGTTTGGTCTGGCGGATCGTTTATCTACGTTCCGCCGGGCGTGCACATCGAATTCCCGTTGCAGGCCTACTTCCGCATCAACTCGGAAAACATGGGCCAATTCGAACGGACGTTGATCATCGTCGACGAAGGCGCCTCGGCGCACTATGTCGAAGGCTGTACCGCTCCGACCTATAGCAGCGAAAGCCTGCACTCGGCGGTGGTGGAAGTCATCGTCAAAAAAGGGGGCCGGTTCCGCTACACGACGATCCAGAACTGGTCCAACAACGTTTATAACCTCGTCACCAAACGGGCGATGGCCTATGGCGATTCGCTAATGGAGTGGGTCGACGGCAACCTGGGTTCGCGTTTGACGATGAAGTACCCGGCCATTTTCCTGATGGAACCGGGGGCCCGCGGCGAGACGTTATCGATCGCCTTTGCCAACGATGGCCAACACCAAGACGCCGGTGCGAAGATGGTGCACTGTGCACCGGACACGTATAGCCGGATTATTTCCAAGAGTATCTCCAAAGGGGGCGGCCGTTCGAGTTATCGTGGCTTAGCCAAGGTGGCCAAGGGAGCACACGGTTCGAAATCGAATGTGATTTGTGATGCGTTGATCCTCGACGACATCAGCCGTAGCGATACTTATCCCTACATCGAAATCGACGATGACGACGTCACGATCGAGCACGAAGCGAGTGTGTCGAAGATCAGTGACGAACAACTATTTTATCTGATGAGCCGCGGCCTCTCCGAGGCGGAGGCGTCATCGATGATCGTAACCGGTTTTATCGAGCCGCTCGTCAAAGAGTTGCCCATGGAATATGCCGTGGAGATGAACCGGTTGATTGAACTGCAGATGGAAGGCTCCGTCGGCTAATTCCAGGACGGCTGATGCCAGGGTGGCTGATGTCGGGGCGATGGATGAATCGGCATAGCTTGCGAACTCTCGGATAAGCCGGGGGTTGACGAAAGTTTACGCATGTGCCGTCCGCTCAGACCTCGGCTTGGCCGGGGCGACGCGCATACTGATTTCCGGTATACCGTACAACACACACATATTGCGCACACGAGACATGAACTCACCAGTGGACACGATGACATCTCCCGCGAAGACCGTCGGCGGATTTGACGAAGCGGCTTTTGCCCGTTTTTTAGATGCACGCAACGAACCCGATTGGGTCACCGAATTGCGGCGACGGGCCTTTGAGCTGTATTGCCAAAAGTCGCAAGAGGAACTCGATCCCGAGGAATGGAAACGGGTCGACATTCGCGGATTTGATCCGTCGGTATTCTCGGTCCATTCCACGGCCGACTCCGCCGCTGAGTTCGAAACGCTGATGCATGACCGAGCGACCTATGCCGGTGATGTCGCGCATGTCGATGGAAACACGACCGCCCAGCGCGTCGATGCATCGTTGGCCGAGCGGGGCGTGATCTTCGGCAGCCTTGCCGATTTGGTACACGATCACCGCGAAATCCTTGAACCACACCTGATGACCCGTGCGGTGCATCCCGAGACGGATCGCTTTTCGGCGTTGCATGCGGCATTCTGGACGGGCGGGACGGTTTTGTACGTCCCCCGCAACGTTGATTTAGAAGAACCACTGCATAGCCTGATCGGCTTATCGGCCGCTGGCGCTGCTGAGTTGAGTCACACGTTGATCATCCTCGAAGAAGGGGCCTCGGCCACGCTGTTGGAAGAGACTGCTTCGGCGACAACTGACGCTCCGGGATTACACATTGGTGCTGTGGAGTTGATCGTCGGTGCCCGGGCCAATTTGCGGTACGTGCAATTGCAAAACTGGAATCAAAAGACATGGCACTTTGCCCATCAAGCGGGCCTTGTCGAGCAAAGTGGTTCGTTGCAGTGGACCGTAGCGGCATTGGGATCGAAGTTGGCTCACGTGCACCAAGACGTGATTCTCAAAGGAACCGGTGCCAATGCGGAAGTCAACGGCGTGACCTTTGCCACCAATCGGCAGGTACTGTCCTACTATACTAAACAGGCCCACGAAGCGCCGCACACTCACAGTGACTTGCTGTATAAAGACGTGCTACGAGATCGTTCGCGGGTGATTTGGCGGGGCATGATTCGCGTTGAAAAAGAAGCGCAACAAACCGACGGCTACCAACGCAACGATAGTCTGGTGCTCACGCCGACCTGCCGTGCGGATGCAATTCCCGGCCTGGAAATCGAAGCGGACGATGTGCGTTGCACGCATGGCGCCACTGCTGGACGGGTCGATGAAGAGCAAATCTTTTACAGCATGTCCCGCGGCATGAGCCAGCACGAAGCAATGCATATGATTGTCGAGGGCTTTTTCCACGGCGTCTACGACCGCATCCCGATGGAAATGGTCCGGGAAACGCTCAGCCAAGCAGTAGAGAAAAAACTGGGCATCGGACGACTCTAATCATGCTTAGCGATTGAGACGCCCGCTCGAAAATCTAGAAAATACCCGTGAGCCAGGTGCGACTGCTGGCTGGGCCAGCACCGTATTGCGGGGCTTGCGATTCGCACTGGCGGACAAGCCGCCAATGGCACCCTCATTGCTCGGGCCGTTAAGTGAGCCGCCGGTGTCAGCTGGTGGGTTTTGTAGCACATCAATCACGCGTTTAGTCGCGAGTATTAGGGACTTTCAGTATGTCGGAATTTCAGCGTGTGGCATCCGTAGATGACATTGCCCCCGGTGAGCGGATTGCGGCGATCGTGGACGACGTCCCCGTGTTGGTGTTGCGCGTCGGCGATAACTATTACTGTATCGAAGATGTCTGCACGCACGATGGGCAGCCGCTGACCGATGGTCCGTTGGAAGGCAATGAAATCACTTGCCCACGTCACGGGGCCCGTTTCGACGTCACGTCCGGCGCAGCGGTCTGCATGCCTGCATTTGAAGCCGTACCGACCTACGAGGTCAAAATTGAAGACGGCGCGGTGTTGGTGAGCGTGACATAGCGGGCCGTGTCTGCTTAAATGTCGGATTGAATTTTTGATCCGTACAGACTCACGGCACGCCCCCATGCAACTGACCCCCGCTAAATTTGAAGATATCCTTGGCAAGTTCTCCACGCTGTCGATTGCCGTGGTAGGGGATTTGTTCCTGGACCGGTACCTCGATCTTGATGCTGGTTTGACGGAAAAATCCGTGGAAACCGGCCTCGATGCCTATCAGGTCATAGGCGACCGTTGTTATCCCGGTGCTGCGGGAACAGTTCTCAATAATTTGGCCGCGCTGGGAGTAGGCACGCTCAAGGCGATTTCGGTCGTTGGCTGCGACGGCGGCGCTTATGAATTGTTGCGTGGCTTGGAACAGATTAACGTCGATTGCGAGCACGTCGTGCAATGTGCGGAGCGGATGACACCCACTTATACCAAGCCAATGCTTTCGCAAGGCGACGGGCCGGCGGTTGAGTTGAATCGGATCGACATCAAAAATCGCGTCCCGCAAGGCAGCGAAATCGACCGGCAGGTGATCGCTCACATTGATGCCCTGTTCGCTACTGTTGATGCGCTCATCGTGATGGATCAAGTCGACGAGCGCAACAACGGAGTCGTGACCGATGCGGTGCGGGAACATATTTCCCGGCTGGGGAGCGAACATCCGGATACGTTAATATTTGCCGACAG
>Ga0316204_10009947_pt1 | contig 12459 bp, 10 predicted proteins | sample 6monrhotite_MG_2_FD_205661 | JGI IMG/M metagenome (GOLD analysis project Ga0316204, IMG submission 205661) | Microbial mat bacterial communities from mineral coupon in-situ incubated in ocean water Damariscotta River, Maine, United States -... | ecosystem: Environmental > Aquatic > Marine >...
GTCGTGACGATGAACTTGATATTCCGGCTTTTCTTAGACGTCAGGCCAATTAATTATTGTGATAATTTGAGTAAACTATGATCTCTCCAAGATCTCATTTAAGGCCCCTTAACCGGGGTCTTTTTTTATGCGTTTTGTTGTAACAAACGGAAACAAACTGTGATTTGAGGTCTTGGGGAGAACCCCATATATTGGGATATGTACAAGAATATATATTGAAAATATAAAAACAAAACGCGGAACTTCAAAACGATGCAAAATACAGTAAAAACAACTGTTTCCCTGACGGGCATAGGCCTTCACTCCGGTAAAGATATAAAACTTTCTATCTCTCCGGCAGATGAAAACACGGGCATTGTTTTTGTTCGCACTGATATAAGCGATCTGGACAATGTGATTCCTGCGCGTTGGGACATGGTTGTCGATACCCGGCTCTGTACTGTGATTGGAAACAAGGACGGTATAACCGTAGGGACAATTGAACATTTGATGTCCGCATTACGTGGGTGCAATATTGATAATGCGTGCATTGATCTTAATGGCCCCGAAGTCCCTGTTATGGATGGCAGCGCAATGCCTTTCGTAACGTTGATAGAGCGAGCAGGGAGAGGACCCCAACAAGCCCGACAGCGTGTTTTACGTGTGCTTAAAGACGTTATTGTCGAAAAGGATGGAAAGCGTGTGTGTTTAAGCCCTGCGAACAACGCTGTTTTTTGCGGTGAAATAGAATTTGACCATCCCGAGATAGGTAAGCAAAACTTCGAAACATGCTTGCTAAACGGTAATTTTAAACACGATATCGCCGAAGCGCGAACATTTGGGTTTTTAAAAGAAGTAGAATGGATGCGCTCACAAGGGCTTGCTCTTGGCGGATCTCTCGATAATGCAATTGTTCTTGATCAGGGCAATGTAATGAACCCTGATGGTTTGCGTTTCGATGATGAGTTTATTCGCCATAAGCTTTTGGATGCTATTGGTGATTTATATTTGGCCGGTGCACCGATACAGGGCGCTTATGACGGCTATAAAGCTGGTCATGAGATGAACAATCTTATACTACACGCACTTTTCAGCGATGATAGTGCCTATGAAATCATAGAATTGCAGGATTATACCGCTGTAGGCGTTATCAATTACCAAGATAACACATCAGCATTGCTGAACGCATAATCTGTCCCCGTTTTTCCTCTTTTGAAACAATATGCGCTCTTTCCATACATGGCTGAGAGCGCTATTTATATATGTACCGTTAAATCGAAAGGACGATCTCCATGCGTTTACATGCATTTATTGCTTTAGCCATTTGTTCAGCTTTTATTCTACAGGGCTGCTCTTCATCCGGAGATGTAAAACCCGTCGCTGAAGATTCTGTTGATTTCCTTTATAACAAAGCCGCAGCAGCCTTGGACGAAGGAAGTTATCAAGAGGCAACGCGCTATTTCGAAGAAGTCGAACGGCAACATCCATATTCAAAATGGGCAACAAAAGCACAGATTATGGCGGCATACGCGTCTTACGAAGATCAGCGTTATGACGAAGCTGTTATTGCCCTTGACCGGTTTATTGAACTCCATCCGGGCGATGAGGATATTGACTACGCACATTATTTGAAAGCTCTGAGCTTTTATGAGCAAATTTCAGATGTCGCCCGCGACCAACTGATGACAGAAGAGGCACTCAACGCTTTAGAAACACTCATCAGGCGGTTCCCTGAAAGTAAGTATTCAAGAGATGCCACGCTCAAGCGTGATTTAACAGTTGATCATTTAGCCGGTAAAGAAATGGAAATCGGACGGTATTATTTGAACAGGGGGCATATAAATGCCGCGATAAACAGATTTCGTTCCGTCATAGAGAAATACCAGACAACAACACATACAGCAGAAGCCCTTCACCGTTTGGTTGAAGCTTATCTGACGCTAGGCTTAGGGTATGAGGCGACACAAATCGCCGCTGTGTTGGGGCATAACTATCCAGGTAGTAAATGGTATGAGCGCACTTATGAGTTACTGGATGATGAAACGCGCAGAAAGATTTTGGATGAGCGCGGCTTTGTTGACCGGACGGTTGAAAGCCTTTTTAAGCCGAACTAAGAAAGGACGGGATTGCTTTAAATGCTGATCTCTCTGAGTATTCAAAATATAGTTTTAATTGAAAAACTTGAGATCGATTTTCATAGCGGTCTTTGCGCTTTGACTGGTGAAACAGGCGCAGGGAAATCAATTCTGTTAGATTCTCTCGGCTTGGCTCTGGGGGGGCGTTCGGAAGGCAGACTTCTACGCAAAGGGGCTGATCAGGCTTCCGTCACGGCTATGTTTCAGGTGCCTCCTGCCCATATCGCTTTTCAAATTCTAAAAAAGGCAGACATTGTCGTTAATGAAGACGAAGAGCTGATCTTGCGCCGGTCTTTAAATCAGGATGGCCGTACCAAAGCATATATAAATGATCAACCAGTAAGTGCAGGCGTACTTCGCGAAGTTGGAACGGCCCTGATAGAGGTCCACGGACAATTTGATACGCAAGGCCTGTTAAATTCATCAAATCATCGTCAGATGCTGGATGATTACGCAGGTGTAAGCTCCCATATCTCAAATCTATGGAACGATTTACAGCATTGTCATGGAGCATTAGCCCAATTGCGTGAGAATGCCGAGGCATCTCGTGCAGAGGAATCCTTTCTACGAACAGCCTTGGAAGACCTCGATAGCTTGTCTCCTCAGGAAAATGAAGAAAAAGAGCTGGCATCCTTACGTGATAGATTGATGAATAGAGAGCAGGTCTTGGAAGGCTTGAATACAGCGTATCAAACACTCGAAGGAGAGAATGATCCTGTTCGTTCTGCTTGGGCTGTGCTGGATAAAATTGCGGATAAAATTGGACCGCAATCCCTAGGCGCTATTGGAGCCCTTGATAGAGCCTCTTCGGAAGTTCAGGAAGCGATATCAGAGATACAACGTTTGTCAGCAGATTTGCAAGCCAGTGAGCACGACCTTCACACCATAGATGATCGTTTGTTTGCTTTGCGTGCGCAGGCACGAAAACATGGTTGCGAAGTGGGTGAGATCCCAAAAATGCGTGAAGAACTGGCTCAAAAACTAAACGCAATAGAGCACGCAGATGATTTATTGGCAGACGCGATAGGCAACGTAGAAAAAGCGAAGCAAGCATATTTCTCCGAGGCAGAAAAACTAAGTGATAAGCGAAAAAAATCCGCTAAAAATCTTGATGAACTGGTCGCTCTGGAATTACCGCCCCTAAAGTTAGACAAGGCCAAATTTGTAACAAAAATCACGCGACGTGAAGAAGATGAGTGGGGCCCTCACGGGATTGATCAAGTACAATTTTTAGTCGCGACAAACCCGGGGTCTGAACCGGGGCCTATCAACAAAATTGCTTCAGGCGGAGAAATGTCTCGCTTTATGCTGGCGCTGAAAGTTGTAATGGCAGAAGTCGGATCTGCAGGAAGTTTAATCTTTGATGAGGTCGACGCAGGAATAGGGGGGAGCACCGCAGATGCAGTCGGTGAACGTCTGTCCAGGTTGGCAAACGACAAGCAGGTCATGGTTGTCACACACGCTCCTCAAGTAGCTGCCAGAGCCGCGCATCACTGGATCGTTAAAAAAGGTGGTACAGACAATATACGAACAGATGTTCAGCCACTGGCCGCCGGACAACCGCGCCGAGAGGAAATCGCCCGTATGCTGGCCGGAGCAACCATTACGGAAGAAGCACGTGCGGCCGCAGATAAGTTACTGGAAACGGGCAAGGCAGCATGAACACTCTTATAGATCTTGAAAAGCTTGATGCACAAGTGCGTCATCATGATCTTGCGAAGTTAATCAGAGAGCATGATGCTGCCTATTATCAGGAGGATACGCCGAAAATATCGGATGGAGAATACGACAAGCTGAGAAAAGAACTGGAAGAAATAGAAAATAAATACCCAGATCTCATGACTAAAGACAGCCCTACACAAACCGTTGGCGCTCCCGTCTCAAAAGGCTTTTCAAAAGTAAAACATGCAATGCCTATGTTATCGCTTTCCAATGTATTTAGCGAAGATGATTTATCTGATTTCCTTGATCGCATCAGGCGTTTTCTTGGTTGCGGTGAAAACGAAGCCATTGAGATTGTCGCAGAACCAAAGATTGATGGGCTGTCTTGTTCTCTGCGCTATGAGAACAGGAAGTTGGTTATGGCTGCAACGCGCGGGGATGGCGCAGAAGGTGAAAATATAACGGCAAATGTGATGACGATCAAAAACATTCCACATACATTGCCGAGTGACGCCCCGGATATCCTCGAAGTGCGCGGTGAAATTTATATGAGCCGCAAGGATTTTGAAGCTCTTAATAAGATACAAGAAGACGAGGGGAAACCGGTTTTTGCAAACCCGCGTAATGCCGCAGCAGGAAGCGTTCGGCAACTCGATTCTAAAATTACGGCCAGGCGCTCTTTAGGTTTTTTTGGGTATGCTCTTGGTGAAGTGAGTGAAATATTTGCATCAACTCACTTTGAAGTTCGTGAAAAATTGAAGCAGTGGGGAATTCCGGAAACATCCTTCAAATTGTGCTCGAGTTTAAAAGAAATAATGAATCATTACGAAGAGACTCTAGAAAATAGAGCTATGCTGGATTACGAAATTGATGGCGTAGTTTACAAAGTGAACAGTCTCGATTGGCAGGAACGCTTAGGGTTTGTCTCTCGCGCACCACGCTGGGCAACCGCTCATAAGTTTCCGGCTGAACGCGCCGTTACGATTTTACGGGATATTGAAATTCAAGTTGGCCGTACGGGAGCATTAACGCCGGTAGCGCGATTGGAGCCGATTACCGTAGGCGGTGTTGTTGTGTCGAACGCAACGCTTCATAACGAAGATGAAATTATACGAAAAGATGTACGTATAGGTGACACGGTTGTGATTCAACGCGCAGGTGATGTGATCCCTCAAGTTGTTGAGGTTTTGAAGGAAAAACGTCAGGGAACCCCCTCTGTTTACAAATTCCCCCATCACTGCCCGGCTTGCGGGTCTTTGGCTATTCGTGAGGGAGAAGATGTAGTAAAGCGTTGCACAGGAGGGCTAATTTGCCCAGCGCAAGGTGTAGAACGCCTTAAGCATTTCGTTTCACGCCTTGCTTTTGATATCGAAGGATTAGGCAGTAAAATTATAGAATTATTCTGGGAAAAAGGAATTATTAAAAACCCTGCTGATATTTTTCATCTTCAAGAAAAAAACGAAGAGAGCAAAATAGAACCACCATTGAACGAGTGGGATGGTTGGGGCGAGAAGTCTGTTTTGAATTTATTTGAATCTATTAATGAACGCCGCAAAGTTGAATTTAACCGCTTTATATATGCCCTGGGTATTCGTCAGATAGGAGAGGCGACGGCCAAGCGCCTTGCGGCAACCTATGGTGATTTGAAAACACTAGAAGACGCAATGAGGTGTGCTCAGGACCGTGAGAGCGAAGCGTTTTCTGAGTTGCTTAACATAGAAGACGTAGGACCTGCCGTGGCAGATGATTTGCTAGGATTCTTTTCTGAAGAGCACAATAAACAGATTTTAAACGATCTTGAAAAAGAACTCGATATTCTTCCCTATCGATCACCCCAGATGGTCGATAGCCCGGTGGCAGGAAAAATAGTGGTTTTTACAGGGACTTTGGTAAAAGTGACACGTCAGGAAGCGAAAGCGAAGGCCGAAAACCTTGGCGCTAAAGTCGCCGGTTCTGTTTCAAAGAAAACGGATTACGTTATCGCAGGACAAGACGCAGGCTCCAAGCTGAAAAAAGCAAAGGACCTCAACGTGGAGGTCCTTTCTGAAGAGGCTTGGTTTAACTTAATTTCAGGTTAAACCCCGTCACTTTGATCTCGTAATGAATAAAGCTTATCCATGGCACGTTCTATTTCGGGCGGATAATCTCTGCGCTCAATAAACTCGCCCCCACCAGTGTTACGTGTCATGGCTTGCTCCATAGCGCGCGTTAATATTTCCGCGATCTTTAGATCATCTTGCTCTAATGCAAGTTCTAAGGCCGATAAAATACGGTCACTTAATCTGATGATGTCTTTATTGTCTGCTTCAGTTTTCATTTTTTTTATTATCCTTCTCCAAAAATAAAAGGTTCAAACACTGTGCCTGTTTCTTAGAACGGTTTCAAGGTTTCAGGGCGATCAATAATATTTTCTTTTACAAGAGCATAAAATTTTTCAAAAAACACATCTCTCACTTCGTCTTTTTCCATCCAAATTTCGTGTCGAGCCTCCGGAAAGTTCAAAAGCTCGCAATTCTTTAATCTCTGTGAAGCTAATCTGATCTTTGCATTGTCGACAATATGCTCTTCGCCTGCCAATGCCATGAGGCCAGGTGTTTCTATTTTAGCAAGAAATGCTTTTTTATTGACCCTGGAGCATGCTTTAAGAGCGTGATAAATCCATCCGTATGTAGGACTTCCAACTTGAAGAGAGTGGTCGGCATCAAGCCATGATCCATGTACTTTAACTCTGTCAGGGTCACAGGAGAGTGCTTCTGGTCCGTCATAAGTGCGCATTGATGGCTCCCATGCTCTTCCATTTTTTATAAATTGTGTCCCTGCGCACAGCGCCATAAATACGCTTGCTAGGGATAAAAGAGGTTTTGGTATGTTTTTTACAGCTTTAAAACCAAGCATAGGAGCAGAGAAAGCAGCGCATTCAAAAACATCCGGGTGTTGGTGAAGATATTGCAACCCTATGTTTGCGCCCATGGAGTGTGCAAGCATTGCAGCCGGAATGCGCCCGACATCGGGGTGAACGCATGCGTGTTTTATATATTCAACAAAAAAGTAATGAAGATCGTCGACATCGTCTTGAAAGGTGGAAGAGTGGCGCTTTTGAGGGTCATTTAAATACCGCCCTGAGTGGCCCTGTCCCATCCAGTCAAGAACCCAGAAGGCCAGATTCATATCCAGACATTTGCGTGCAGTCTCAAAATATTTTTCTCCGAACTCGGCGAAACCGGGCAAGCAGACAACAACCGCATCGGGAACCTTATCCGCCGGGAATACAGATCCAAAACGAATTTCCCTGTTGTTTCTGGTAAAGGAATGCCACCGCCAGCCTTTAGGTTCGAGAAACCTCTCTTCCAAGTCAGGAGTGTTTGGTTGTGCATTTATCATGAAAAATTATTAGCTCTTTCTAATGCACTAGAATGCCTGAAAGAGGTTAATGAAGTGCAAACAAAATAACGCGGAATTGCAGAAGCCCACATCTATTCAATGGCCTTAATAATATCTTCAGTCATTTTCTTCGCATCATCCAGAAGCATCATAGTGTTGTCTTCAAAGAAAAGCGGATTATCGATACCGGCGTAACCGGCCCCAAGAGAGCGTTTAACAAAAAGAACCGTTTGTGCTTTCTCAACGTCCAAAACAGGCATGCCATATATTGGCGAAGAAGAATCGCTTTTCGCCGAGGGGTTTGTAATATCATTAGCGCCAATAACATACGCGACATCTGCTTGAGCAAACTCACGGTTTATATCTTCCATTTCAAAAACTTCATCATAAGGCACATTGGCTTCCGCCAGCAAAACATTCATGTGGCCCGGCATACGACCAGCAACAGGGTGGATAGCATATTTAACATCAACCCCTTCTTTTTTGAGGAGGTCCGCCATTTCACGCAAAGCGTGTTGGGCCTGTGCGACAGCCATGCCGTAACCCGGGATAATAATGACCTTGGATGCGTTCTTCATAATATAGGCAGCATCTTCGGCTGAACCGATTTTTGCATTTCGGTCGCCGTAATCCTCGCTGGACGTTGAGCTTTGTTCTCCACCAAACCCACCAAGCAAGACACTGAGGAATGAACGGTTCATTCCCTTGCACATAATGTAAGACAAAATAGCCCCAGAAGCCCCAACCAAGGCCCCTGTTATAATCAAGAGGTTGTTATGTAGCGTAAAACCTATACCCGCTGCGGCCCAGCCTGAATAAGAATTAAGCATGGAGACAATAACCGGCATATCTGCGCCGCCAATCGGGATAATCATTAATATGCCTAAGGCCATGGAAAGCAGGGCCACAAGCCAGAAAACAAAACTGCTTTCAGTCGTGCAAAGTATAAAGATCAATATGAACAGAAGAATGCCCAGCATGCCATTGAGTGCGTGCTGGCCACCAAACACAATAGGTTTGCCGGAAATTTTCCCCTGAAGCTTACCCCAGGCAATAATAGATCCTGTAAAGGTGATCGCACCGATCGACAAACCCAATGACATCTCAACCATACTGACGAAATGAATATCATCACGAGTGCCAATGCCATAGGCCTCCGGGTGATAAAAAGCAGCAGCGGCAACGCACACAGCGGCCAATCCAACGAGTGAGTGAAAAGCAGCCATCAGCTGCGGCAAGTCTGTCATGTCAATTGTACGGGCGATATATGTACCAATAGCGCCGCCTATACCAACACCGACAATAATCCAGAACGTGCCGCCAACACTAGGGAGCATAAGCGTGGTTAAAACGGCAATAGCCATCCCGACAATACCAAAATTTAAACCCTGCCTTGCGGTTTCCGGATGAGAAAGACCGCGCAAAGCCAGTATAAATAATACGCCAGCAGCTAAGTAGGTAAGGGCTGAAAATGTTTCCATGTCGATCTCTTCTTTATTTAAGTTTTCTGGGCTTTGTTCATGTAAAATAAAAGAATTTCGTTAATGCCTTTAACGTCATCTTTTGTTATCGGTTCGTCCTTTTTTTCAAACATCATACTTGTCGCCAGATGCCTGTCTGTGTAAATCAAAAAAGCGTGATGCGGAACGCCTTCTTTTTCAGAGCGAAAGATAAATTTCGCAAAAGTCTCCGGGGTAATGCCTTTTTTGGCTTTTTTGTTTTTTAGTATTTTGAACTCAACAAGCTTGCCAACACCCGTATGCTCCGCCCCTTTATGTTTTGCTTCTGCCCCTTTGATAAAGTTTTTAGTCCTTTTGTTCAAATCATTACGATTGCCTTTTGGCATATTGTACATCTTGAATGAAATTCTGCGGCTCCAATGGCCCCTGTTTTCATTAGAGGGAACAAATTGAAAAACAGCCTCCGGAGATTTATAGCTGGTTTTTTCGTCCCATACTCCCGGCGTGTCTCTTGATGAGCTGAAAGTTTTTATTTCTTTGGCATCTTCAAGGTCGGCTTTTACATTTTTAAAGTCGCCAAACAAACTGGTGATTTCAGAATAGCTGGCAATGACCTGAGCGCGCTCTTCCTTCGTACCATGATGATCTTTATGAGCAGACTGACAGCCAGATAAAGCCAGCAAAAAAGAGAAGCAGATGCCTAAAAATGTAACACGAAGGGGCGTACGCAAAGGCTTATCCCTTCTTTTTGAACATGCTGAGCATTCTGCGGGTGATAATAAATCCACCGAAAATGTTGATTGATGCAAATATAACAGCAAGAAAACCCATGAGAGAAAAACTACCGTCTTTGGGCCATACAGCCATCACAGCGCCGACAATAATCACCGATGAAATGGCGTTTGTAATACCCATAAGCGGGGAGTGAAGCGCCGGTGTAACACGCCAGACAACGTGATAACCAACAAAACAGGCGAGGACGAAAACTGTCAATCCAGTGATGAGGAAAGGCTGGCCATGAACAATGTCGCTTGCGACAGTTTGCGATGTTTCCGCTATTATGCTCGCAGTAATATTTGCGGCTTCCTGAATATGTGTTTCGACTTCAGCCAGACTGTCTTTGATTGTGCGTTCAGTGTCGGACATTATTTAGACCCTTCTTTTTTAGATTTAGCCGCGGCCGGCTTTTTGGCTGGTGTTTTTTTAGCGCCGGCGCTGGTAGTTTTCTTTGATGTTGGCTTTTTCTCCGTTGCAGGCTTTTTGCTTGCCGGTTTCTTCTCCGCGCTTTTTTTTACCGGCGCCTGTGAGAATTGCGGATGCACCATTTTACCATCTTTGGTAAGCGTGACACCTTGAATGATTTCATCTTCCCAGTCGATGGCGAGCTTTCCACTCTCTTTATCTATGATGAGCTTAAGCAGGTTTAAAAGGTTTTTAGCATAAAGAGCAGATGAATCGGTTGAAAGGCGGCTTGCGACATTTTTATGACCGACAATCGAAACCCCATTCTTTTCAACAACGTCTCCAAGTTTCGCTCCCGCGCAATTTCCGCCATTTTCAACGGCGAGATCGACAATTACGGACCCGGGCTTCATGGATTTAACCATGGATTCAGATATTAATTTAGGCGCGGGGCGTCCGGGAATAAGAGCCGTTGTGATCACGATATCCTGTTTGGATATATGCTGAGCAATTAATTCAGCTTGCTGCTTTTGATAGCCTTTAGACATTTCTTTGGCGTAACCGCCGGCTGTTTCGGCTTCTTTAAATTCGTCATTTTCAACAGCAACAAAAGAGGCCCCTAATGATTCGACTTGCTCTTTCGCTGCGGGGCGAACGTCTGTTGCGGTAACAACGGCGCCCAACCGGCGGGCTGTTGCGATGGCCTGTAGACCCGCTACACCAGCGCCCATAATAAAAACTTTTGCGGGCGGGATAGTGCCGGCAGCGGTCATCATCATAGGAAATGCCCTCGTGTAATGCTCTGCGGCATCAAGAACGGCTTTATATCCGGCAAGGTTTGACTGAGACGAAAGGACATCCATGCTTTGCGCGCGGGAAATTCTGGGGACCAGTTCCATGGAGAATGAAACGATATTACTCTTGGCTAAATCGGAAAGAAGCGCTTTATTTTTGTGAGGCGACAGCATGCCAATTAAAAGAGCTTTTGATGGTATTTGTTTGCATTCTTCGTTTGAAGGAGCCTGAACTTTCAACACTATATCTGCGTTTTTATATAAATCCGAAGCGCCCTTCGCGATGGTTGCGCCAGCAGCTTTAAAAAGCGCGTCGGAGACAGAGGCACCAGCACCCGCATTGCTCTCGATCATAACCAATGCACCCAGGTCCTTTAGTTTTTTTACGGTATCAACAGAAACTGCCACACGTTTTTCCTGATCTGCGGTTTCTTTTGGAATTGCAATTTTTAATGCCACAGCGTCTAAATCCTTCGCGAGTACGTTTTATATTTTGGAAATCATCAAAACGATGCACGATCTTTGAGGTTTTGTGAAGGGTCAAAACGCATATAATGTTCATGACAATTTAAAAGTGTTTAATTTTTAATCACGCATGACGCTTGAATAACGAAGCGTTTTTATTTAAATTCTAATATACAAGGGTGTTTTCATGCCCTCCCACCTGTAATTGGCTCTGCCTATGTTTTTAAATAAGAATATAAATATATCTGTAAAAAAGGCTCTCTTGCTGGCTTGTGCGGGGGTTTTATTGTCGCCGTCAGTCGTTTGGGCCGAGAGTTTGGGGCAGGCGGTTTCCGTAACATTGTCCCAACATCCGCAGGTTGAAAATGCAATTGCTGCGTTAAAAGCTGTTGAACAAGCTAAGGATCAAGAATTTTCCGGGTACTTTCCCGAGTTGCAGGTGAATGCAACCGGCGGCAGAATATTTGGGGATAACAGCACAAGTCGTGGATTGAGTGTAACACGCGGCGAAGGGTATTCCTATTTATGGGAAGGATCAGTTTCCGCAACTCAAATGCTTTTTGACGGCTTTGGTACACAAAATAGGGTTAGCGCCGCACGTGCAGACATGAAGGCAGCAGAATATTCTTTGGGTGATATTCGTGAAACCCTCGCTTTAAGAACAACGCAAACTTATATCGAGCTTTTACGTGTATATAGAGGCCTTAAGCTTTTAAAAGGTCAGAATAAATCCGTACAAGATTACCTGTCACGCATTATCACAATGGTTGATGATGGCGCTGCTGATGAAGCCGAGCTGCAACAAGCAAAAGACGTCGCTATTATTCTCGATAACTTTATTGCTGATTATGAAGGTCAGGCCAAAAGTCTTGAGGCGGATTACCTTGAACTCACAGGGCGCTTTCCCGAAGGCATACTTGAAACGCCTCCGATGTCAGAAGAGTTAATTCCTGCAAATCAAGAAGAAGCAATCGAAGTCGCCAAGCAAGCGCATCCACTTTTAAACTCTGTAAAGTTTCAGTCACAATCTGCGCAACGTAGTGTCGATGTAGAGAAAAGTGCTTATATCCCCCAGTTTGACGGTGAGTTATCCTTTTTGAAAAGTGATAAAGCTGATATTCTCGGCGGAGAGGTCGAGGACGGGCGTGCTGTAGTGCGCATGAACTGGGGATTCGAAACTGGCGGGGCGCAGCGGGCCCGCGTTCGTCAAAGAACGTATGAACATAAAGAGGCCGTGGCGCGTATTTCTGAAATAGAACGTCAAATTGAACGGAATATACGCCAGGCTTATGCTGAAAGGGCCACAGCAAAAAGGCAGCTTGCTAATCAGCAACGCCGCCACGAGTTAAATAAAAAACTGCTGGAAACATACGAGGTGCAGTTTGAAGGCGCTCGTATTTC
>Ga0316204_10009948_pt1 | contig 12454 bp, 3 predicted proteins | sample 6monrhotite_MG_2_FD_205661 | JGI IMG/M metagenome (GOLD analysis project Ga0316204, IMG submission 205661) | Microbial mat bacterial communities from mineral coupon in-situ incubated in ocean water Damariscotta River, Maine, United States -... | ecosystem: Environmental > Aquatic > Marine >...
ACCCCATGGGCGCCTGTGGCCTCGCACACGCCCGTTCCTTCAAGGTATAGGGCGGTATGATAGTAATGGTCGCCGTCGAATTTGGTGATCAAATAGTGCAAGAGATTGGTGCAATTGCCGAGGTCGAGTTCTTTGCTCTCGGCAAGCGTTTTGATAAGATATGTAGCCTCATCAATGTAAACCTGAAAGTCTGATCGTGTGTCGCCTGGTTCCTTCGCGGGGCCGTCAAAATAGTTCAAAAAGATAAAACCGCTTTTCAGATCTTCTCGGTCCAAATTATTCATGTTGGTCTCCTGTTTTGCGTCTTCTATGTCAACTTCGACGTATTTGAAGGTAACTCTCCAAACTCTTTTCGGTACAATTTTGAAAAATAGGCAATATCACGAAAACCGACACTAAAGGCCGCCTGGCTCACCGATGTCCCGCCGGCTTCAAGAATGCGACGGGCTTTTTTCAAGCGAGTCATACGGATCAGCGTCAAAGGCGTCACCCCCGCCAAATCCAGCACTTTGCGGTGTAGTTGGCGACTTGATAGCCCAACACTGTCCGCCAGATCCGGAACTTGGAAATCGGTTTGTTGTGAATGGGTTTCGACAGCTTGCAGTATTTTCTCCAGAAGTTCATCGTCCCCCGAGGTCGCCTCGGGTAGTCTTGCATCTAGTGTTTGATTGATCCGCATCGACTTTAGCTCTGCCTCAATAGCATCCGTCATTTCGTCCTGGCCGGATCGCAAGTTACGCAGTTGCGCCTCCATCTCAGAAAAACTTGCTATCAAGTCCGAAAACTCGTCGTGGTGCTGTGTCCGCAGGTCGTTTTGTAGGACGCCAACGCGGATTCCGTTTAAGGCCTTGTGCGTTGCAAGAAGCGGTAGACGGACACGGTAATGCACCCACCACCAGACAAGAACTGTATTCAGCATGAAGGCCCCAAGCATAAAGCCCAAAATTGGCAGGTAGACTGCGTGCAGCTCCAGTCTTTGCAACAAGCTCAGATCGAACCAAAAGTTTCCATGCGTTGAAACATAGGGCAAATTCTCTAGATCGGCGGCAGGACCTAGATCAGGGAAAGATAGAGTGAAGCCGATGCTTTGCTTTAGAAAATAGGCGTAGAGGTGGGGAAACACCTTATAAGTAGCCGTAAACTGCCCATTCGGTAAAAGAATAAGCCGAGTTAAAAAGCGGTTCGTATTAGGCTCCAACCAGTCAATGACGACTTTGTCCGGTAAAACAGCAACCGTTGGTTCCAACTCAATACTGCCGCTGCAGAACGCCGCAATGCGATAGCGTTCGTCCAGACAAAAACTAGAGCTTTCTGGCATCAGCGCAGGGTCTTCAAATCCGATGGCACCAAGGTTTGATATCCAGATTTTCTGCCAACTTTTATCTCCGAACGGAAAAGCGAAGGGTAGGTTCAGAACCGCTATCCCGTTTTGGTCGAGCCCTAATCGAGTGAGGCTTAACTCTTCAAGGTCTTCGTGCGAGGATTCAATGCGGTAACTCCCACCTTGTTGCGGTTCGAAAGACAATTCTTTGTGGTCCAGATGACGTAAGGCATTCAACGGCTGGTAACTTTGTTCGTTGAAAAAAAGAAGCAATACGATAGCGGACACAACGATGAACATTGCCTGTAAACCGAACATCAACTGGCTTGTGATATCAAAACGCCGCGCGACGTAGTTCATATAGAACGTGCAGATCATCAAAATGATCGCGCCGTTAAGCGCGACGAAAAGCACGGCAATCGATATCGGATCGCCCACACGATTGCGAAACAGGACCAGAACAAAACTGGCGATCAAGGTCACCGAAATGATGAAAAAGAAGGACGCGGTTTCCCGAACCATCGGAACGTCCTTGCGCCAACCGGCAATCAATCCATTTGGTAGCTGTCGTGATAACTGAACCATTCGGACAGCAAGCCAGACGAAAGTCAGCACGATCAGCCCGATTGGCAAAGTGACCAACAGATTTTGCGACAGAGCGTCGTCTGATATGAAAAACGCATACAGCCACGTCGGAACCCAAGCCAACAGCAATACGCCAAAGGTGCCACGAATGTAGGTCAACACCTTCGGCCCAAGTGTCGTCGACATAGAGATGCAGGCTTCGAAAAACGCATAGCTCAGGGTCAAAACGAACGGATACTCGAAGTAGTAAAAGGCGCGCGTCTCAAGCCCATATACAGATTGGTCGATCAAGTAGCAGACATTAAGCCCAAGAAAGGCCGCGAGCGACGTCATGATTGCACCAAAATGCGGCGCGTCGCGGAGGGAACGAATCAAATTGAGACCGACAATCAGGATCAGGATGTTCACCACAAAAATGAGTGAAAGCTTAGTCAGAAGAAACATTAGCAATACTATTATGCCCGATTGGCTGAATTGGTCTGGGAAGACTACCTACCCACCTGCCTACCTACGCGCATTTCTCTCCATATGATTTCGTAACATTCTGACAAAGTTATAGGTCGTTTCTGCCAAAACGTGAAATTACAATGATTTGGCAGAAACGAATTGTCGAAATGGGAAAGTATCTTCGAATGATGAACACGTCGCAGACAGCGCTTTTTAGCGGCTAAGCGACTGATAAAACCCCGGGGGATATTTACCATGTCACGCAAGTCGAAGAAATCGAAGTCGTCAGAGAAGTCTCACTCTGAGGAGTCGTCATCGCAGGGCGCGGCGAAGGGGACGTCGGGTGCGGATTTGTTGGTTGGCACTGCCAAGAACGACAATATCAAGGCCAAGGGTGGTGATGATACGGTTGATGGCGGGGCTGGGAATGACAAGCTTGACGGCGGTGACGGCAATGACAGCCTGAGTGGCGGCGCTGGGAATGACAAGTTGAAGGGCGGCAAGGGTCAGGACACGCTCGACGGCGGTGATGGGAATGACAAGCTCGACGGACAGCAGGGCGATGACGTGTTGTCTGGCGGCGCTGGCAAGGATGATCTTAAGGGCGGCGACGGTCAGGATACGCTGGATGGCGGCGACGGGAACGACAAGCTGAACGGCCAGGACGGAGACGACGTGCTGTCTGGCGGGGCCGGAAAGGACGACCTCAAAGGGGGGGATGGCCAAGACACGCTTAATGGCGGGGCTGGCGATGACAAGATGACCGGCGGCGCGGGCGACGACAATATGCTCGGCGGGGCTGGGGATGACGTGATGCTCGGCGATGGGACCGGGTCGTTTGGCGGCTCAGGCTCGGGCGATCACAGCGTGGCCAGCTTCAATGATTACCTCGACGGAGGCGCTGGCAACGACTGGGTTCAGGGCGATCTCGGCGACGATACGGTTCTGGGCGGCGCGGGCAATGACGTTGTGATTGGCGACAGCTTTGGCTCGGGGTCCGGCTTTGGCAAGGGGTCGGGCAAGGGGTCGGGCTCTGGGTCTGGCGATCTGTGGTCCGCTTCGGTCCAGCCAAACCTAGGCGGTTCGGGCTCGGGCAAAGGCTCGGGATCCGGTGACGTCAGCGCGGCCACATTCAACGATTACCTTGATGGTGGGTCTGGCGACAACATCGTGCTCGGCATGCAGGGCAACGACGAAGCCCGCTACGGCGTTGGTGAGAACGCCGGCGCCAGCGACAAATACGCAGGTGGCAGCGGCATTGACACGCTGACGCTGGACATGACCCGCGACGAGTGGTTCCGCGCGGATATCCAACAGGACATCGCCGACTATCTGGTTTTCCTTGCGGCCAACACCAATGCGACGACCGGCGAGGCGAACTCAAACGAGTTCCAATTCCAAAGCTTTGATCTGATCGCGCGCGAGTTTGAAAACCTGCGGGTATACGTCGATGGCGTTGAGATTGATCCGACCGATCACACCCCAGCGGCGGTGGATGACACGGGCGACGTGAACGAAGACGATGCCTCGATCGCCTTTGGCACGGTGCTGGCGAATGACGATGTGCAGGACTTGGTTCAGTCGATCACGCTTGTGTCTGGTCCGGCCGAGGGCGTGCTTGACTTTGTTGAGGGCACCGGCGGCGTTCAGAGCGGCACCGGCGATCTTGACCAGATCAACGGCCGCACGGTTGGCAGCTTTACCTTTGATCCCAACGACGACTTTGAAGACCTCGCCGTGGGAGAAACCCGCGATGTCAGCTTTACGTATGAGGTCACCGACGCAGACGGCGACACAACGCAAGCCACTGTTACCATTACGATAACTGGCCAAAACGACGCGCCGATCATCTCGGTGGGGGACTCGGTTGTCAGCGGCGGCGTGACGGAGCACGCGGACCTGTCAGCCGGCGAAAACACCACCTCGCACAACGCAAGCGGTCAGGTCAGCTTCTCGGATGTGGATGTCAGCGACACCCACAGCGCAAGCTTTGTGGCCAACGGCGCAGACTACCGCGGCGCCTTCACGATCCAAAGCCCAACCGCCACCAACACAACCACCGACGGCCAAATCGGCTGGAGCTTTGACATCGCCGATGCGGCTATCGACGATCTGCGCGAAGGTCAGGTGTTAACGCAAAGCTACGACATCACCGTCGATGACGGCAACGGAGGCACCGACACCACCACCGTCACAGTGACCATCACCGGCACCAACGACGCGCCGGTGATTGACAGCGCGGCGGCCATTGTGGACTTCACCGAAAGCGTTGCGCCGTCTGCATACAGTGCGTCCGGCACGATTGCTTTCTCGGACGTGGATACGCTCGACAGCCATGTGGTCACCCGTGGCGCCTTGAATGTCACCGGCACGCGGCCCAATGGCGATCCAATCCCGCATGATCCACAGGGGATCACAGCCGCGGATATCGCGCTTCTTGAAAGCGCACTTGTGGTGAACGCCGACGGCACATGGAGCTTTGATGTTGCCGCCACCGATCAGATCGAGCGGCTCTCCGAAGGCTTCACGATTGAGCTGACCTCGCTCATCACCGTCACCGACGATAGCGGCGCGGCGATTGATACAGACACTCAACTGCTGACGATCACCATCACCGGCACCAACGATGCGCCCGAGGTTCTGTCCTCGGTCACGTCAGGCGCTGTCACCGAAATCGTCGATCTTGCGGCCGGTGAGACCGTTGATACGCTCACCACCACTGGCACAGTTGAGTTCCGCGACATTGACCAAGCCAACGTGCACACGGTCTCGGTGACAGACCTCGGCACCGGCTATCGCGGCGGCATGTCGGCGGAGGTCACCACCGAGACGACGGGCTTTGGCAACCAGAACAACGGCGTGGTGGATTGGCAATTTGATATCGCCGACGCCGCCATCGACGACCTGGCAGCGGGTCAGGTTCTGACCCAAAGCTACGAGTTGACCATCACCGACACCGACGGAGGCACCACCACCGAGACCGTCACAGTGACGATTACGGGCACCAATGATGCGCCGATTATCACCTCGGTTGCGGTCAACGATGAGCTTGTGGAAGGCGATGCGCCAACCGCGCTTTCGACCTCTGGACTCATTACGCTCACCGACGTTGACGCGCTGGATAGTCATGTTGTGACGCGCGGAGCTGCGACGGTTGCGGGGACGTTCAATGGCGTGCCTTTGCCATATGACGCCGAGGGAATCCGTCCCGAAGACATCTCAATGGTCGAGGCCGGATTGGTGGTGAATACCGACGGAAGCTGGACGTTCGATCTGCCCGCCTCTGAGATGATTGATCGCATGGCACAGGGCCAAGTCTATACAATCACAACAGAAATATCGGTCACTGACGATAGTGGGGCGGCCAATGATACCGACACCCAGACCCTGACGATCACGCTTATAGGCACCAACGACGCGCCCGAGATCACATCGGCTGTCACAACGGGCAGTCTCACCGAAATCGCGGATCTTGCCGCAGGCGAGAATGCCACGGCGCACGAGGCGAGCGGGCTCATTACCTTTAGCGATCTTGACCAAGCGGACACGCACACGGTCTCGGTTCAGGCCAACGGCACAGGGTATCTCGGGGCAATGGCGGCCGGTGTCACAACGGACACAACCAATTACGGCAACCAACACGCAGGCGAGGTCAACTGGACCTTCAACGTCGACGACAGCGCCATTGACGACCTCGCCGCAGGCCAATCACTGACCCAAAGCTACACCGTCACAATCACCGACAACAACGGCACGAGTGACAGTGAAATTGTCACAGTGACAATCACCGGCACGAACGATGCGCCTTCCGTTCAGGGGCCTCTGAATAGTTATGCCAACGAAAACGATGTAGATTACACGATAAATCTACTTGATGGCGCCAGTGACGTGGACAATGGCGCCGTGTTTCACGCCGAAGATGTCAGCGAAGCAAACGGCAATGGCGGTTGGTCGGTAAACGGCGATACCTTGTCGATAAACCCCGATTATTTTGATGATCTGAGGACGGGTGAATTTGGCCAACTCTCTTTGAACTACAAGGTCGTTGACGAAAATGGTGCTTGGGTCGATCAATCTGTGAATGTCGTGATCGAAGGCTATACCGATGCGCCGTCTTTAGAGGTCGTGACACAACCGGGACAAGCGGTGAACTTGGTTGAGCTGCTAATCACCAGCCAACCGGCAGCAGATGAACGTGTCGCATTGACCTTTGACAACCTGCCGACCGGCGCGCAAGTGCTGAACGAAAATGGGCAAGACGTAACACTTGGTGTTGATGACTACATAGGAACCCAGATCTTTACCGTCATATTGCCGGAAGGCGTGGACACGAAATCCGAGTTGGGCGTGACTGTCACAGGCATTGAAGCCGACGGTTCAATTCTTGATGCTGCCACGCAGATTGTGGACCTGTCTTTGGACATCTCTGTCGACAATAGCCTGCTAAACTTCAATTCGCAAAACCAGAGCATGTGGGGGGATTTCGGCGGTCAATTCGGCTTTCACGAGTTTATTCCTTTCTTAGGGGACGCGCCGAAAGCCTGGAACGACGTCACTCAGACGTGGGAGGCGACAAACGGTGAGCATTGGCGTAGCGGAGAAATGACGCTTGCCGACGTGGCTTTGACCTCACAAGATATTTACGATGTTGCGCTGACTGGATTTCAGGGAGCGCTAGACGTTGCACATGACGCCCAAGCCGGTGCGGCTAATATTTTGGCCGCTGCTGAAAGCTGGCGTGACGCTGCGTGGAACAAATACAACCATGTCAAAGACGTTGCCGCGGGTTGGACGGATTATGTCGTCAAGGAAGGGCTCTATCAGGGTGCCAAGGTGGCCTATGACGTCGCCGCCGCAGCCGGAAGCGCAACCCAATGGGCCGAGGATCAGGCCTTGAGTTCGCTTCACTGGAACCAAAGTAATTATGATTCAAAAGTATCGGCTTCGAACCATGCCCATTCAGTGTTGTTGGACTCTGCATGGACCGTCCTTGGAGTAACTTTTTACGATCCAATTAAAGCTGCCGATTACGCGGCAAAGTTAGCGGCGCAAGGTGTCGCTTGGACCGGTGTGGGGGTAGCAGAGACGGCCTACGATGTTGCCAAAGCCGCAAATGCGCCTGCTCAAGCTGTGGTTGATCTTGCAGGCTCGGCATTGAACGACGCTGGAATTAGCAGAGACGCTGCCTATAGCCTCGCGAACAATCTCGAAGATGCTATGCAGGCCGACGGCGTGTATCAAGATCGCGATTTCCAGGATGGAGACGCCGTTACCATTGCCGAAGAAGCATTAGCCCTTGCGGAATCAGGGGCCGCAGAAACTGCCGTCGTTGCTGCTGTAGGCGTTAAGCTTGCCACAGATGGCGCTGTTGAGGTGGCTCAGGTTTCGTTCAACTCAGCCGAAACTCTTGTCGATACGATCCAATTTGATGCCGCGCTCGAGGTAAAAGCCGATCTATTTGCGCAAATAGGACTACAGATCGATTTCGACTTGGATCTAGGGTCAGTCGATACGAACCTTGACTATCAGCTCTCGTCTGAATTTGCCTATAACAAAACCACGGATATCCTGAAAATCACGCCGACGATGACTGCCTTGACGACCGGCGATACCGTGGCCTTTAGCACGATTAGCCCGAACGCCCAGTTCTACTCGTCAATCGTTTATGATGTGGGGGCAGACATCAGCCTGTTTGCGGACGGTAAACTGGTCGTCGCAGGGGACGCTGTCTTCGATATGTCTCCGAACTCGAACGGGTTGATCAAAAATTCGACAATATCCACGAGCGCGTGGTCAGATACCGATCCGTCGATATTCCCCGAGGGCCAGTTGAACGTCGGAGAATTTGTGCTGGTTGATTTTGATTCAACAAGTGTTGAACCGTTCAACGTGCCGTTCATTGAAAGATTGACCGAGGATATCCTGTCGATTCAGTTGGCCCTTCCGACGGTAGAAGCACAAGGAACCGCCGACACTTACAATATTGATAATTTCAGTGAAGGTGGTCTTCTTGGTGTCGATCTCACTGAAATCACCAGCGCTCTGATGAATGTTGTCAATGCGCGGTTGGATTACAGCCCTGAGTTCCAAGCTTTGTACGGAACTGGCAGTCTTGGCAACGCGAAGGATGCCTCGGATATTGTAAATTCGATGGTGACAGCCTTGGCTCACGTCATCGTCGATTCCTTGGACGGTAATCTGGAAACGCCACCGGTGTTTGTCATCGACACGACGGACGAGACGAACACCTCTCTCTTCCACGTAAACACCATTGGAGACGATCTTTCGACGTTTGACGCCGACACCGCATCTTTGGGTTTTTTCACCGCCTATGGTGAAAGCGACCCAGTGGTAAAGGTCAATATTGACATTGATGCCGCGGTTGCGGTGATCGTGAACAAAATCATTGAAGCCGCGGCATCCGGTGCGTCTTATGGCACGCTAACTGGGTTCTTGGCGGCTCTGCCCGATTTTAATCCTCTTGATCTTCAATTCGGGCTGGAAGACCTGATGAAGGCCGTCGCTGTGCCTCAGACTGTCACTGACATCGTGGACAATTTTGTTTCTCTCAATATGCGATTTGAGGCCGCCGATCTCGACACCTATGCGACTGCTAACTTTTCCCAAGAGTTCTCTCTTTCGGTCGACGATATGGCGTTCCGGCTTGCGCTTGAGGATGGGACGTCAATGCAACTTGATGCCCATAGCTTGAACAGCGTCGAGCTTGCGAATGCGAGCGACTATGATGTCAATGGCGACGGTATCATTGGTTATGATCTGAGTATCGTACCACAGGCGATGTTCTCAAATGACACTGAGATCGGGTTGAGCCTTGGGTACACTTTGGACTTCCTGAAAACCGAACTTGGAGCAGGTGTCCAATTTTCCTTGGCGGAAATTTTGGGAGTGCCGGATCCCCTTGATCAGTGGCCCGCGATTTTGCTTCCATTGGTCGATTTCCAGACCGGTCCCTTGCTTCGCCTAACGGGTGATCTGGATGTGCTAGACGTTGATGTCTTCGAAGACAGGTTTGCTTTTGATGTCGGTTCGGCGGCTGTTCAAGGCGGAGTTAGTAACATCGACGACTATGTTCTTGGCACCGTTGGCGCGGACACTCTGAACGGTCACGAGGGCAATGATGTTATGATCGGCGACGCAGGCGACGATGTCTTTGTGTTCTCGCTAGGCACTGGAATTGACACAATTACCGATTTCCAAGCCGGGGCGGGATCCGATGACACCATCGATCTGAGCGGCTTCGCGACTTTTGCAGCCTTTGCAGACGTAGAAGCCGCCGCGTTCCAGGACGGAGACAATACGGTGATCGAACTGGCTATGGGGGATCAAATCGTATTGGACAACATCTTCATGGATGATTTGCATGCAGACGATTTCATTCTCTAGTGCCTGTGGTTTTCTACCACCCTTCAACAAAAATGCTGCGAGATTTTTGAAGGGTGGCAGAGGACGCGGTCCCAAATTTGGGACAGTCGTCCGGGGTTTAGTGACCCCAGTTTCCAGGAAACCTCGCCAGCCAGAAAAACGGTGCGCCACTTCGTCGCCGAATTGTATGAATTCGTCGATCGTTTGACTTAGAATTGGTCGCGGAATTTCGGACCAGTTGTTAACGTTGTAAAACGCAGAGCAATACTGGTCCACAGACACAAAAAATGTCACCTTTTCTTAGTGTAGTAAACAATTCTTGGGGGAATTCCTTACTTATGGTAAAGAAGCCCTATTCTAATCTTTTAGTTCCCTGTATTAGCGGGAGAGCAACTAGTTTTCTAAGCAATTTCTGCTTTTTTCGAGTGAACGTTGGATTCATAAAAATGATTGATCAAACTCTCAAATTTCTGTTCGCGTTGAGCAGACCTCTCAAGCGATCAATACAGGCGACGACTGACACGGCAATTATTGTGATTGCGTTCGCACTGGCGATGGCGTTACGCCTTGATAGTTTCACTTTTGCAGAAAACCCAAACACTTGGGCAGTTTTGCTGGCGGTCATTCCGGTCACTTTGTTAGCTTTCGTTAAGCTCGGGCATTATAGAGCGGTCATTCGATTCGTGTCGACAAAAGCTATTCGCGTCATCGCTGTTGGCTCGGTAATATCTGCGTTGACAATGTTGCTTTCGTCGCAGGTATTTGGATTGCCAATTCCCAGATCGGTGCCAATAATCTATTTTGCGATGCTTCTGATTTTTACCGGTGGCATTCGCTATGGAATGCGCATGCTTCATGTGTCAATGCGCAAAGACGGAAGGAAAGCCGTCGCGATTTATGGTGCCGGCGAGTCTGGTCGTCAGCTTTTGAACGCACTTGCACAGAGTTTAGAATACAAACCGGTTTTGTTTATCGACGATAATCCACGTTTGGAAAATGTCGACGTTGCGGGACTAACGGTTCTTCCGTTTGCAAGAACCCGCGAGTTATTGGAAGACCTTGATATAAAGGCAATTTTACTTGCGATGCCTAGTGTTTCCAAGTCAGTGCGTCGAAATATTACTGAGCAACTTGAACGCCTACCAGTTGAAGTTAAGACGCTTCCCGGCATGTCCGACTTGATTGAAGGCAAGGCAACACTTAGTGAGTTACGGGACGTTTCAATTGAAGAACTTCTTGGGCGTGATCCGGTCACTCCGAAGCCTGAGCTGATGTCGAAAAACATTGAAGGGAAGGCTGTGCTAGTCACTGGTGCCGGTGGGTCCATCGGAAGCGAGCTTTGTCGTCAAATTGTTCAGCAAAGACCAAGTAAACTCATCTTGTTGGATTTGTCCGAATTTGCGCTCTATTCAATTCATCAAGAACTGGAAGAGGTGCTTTCTAAAGCCAATAATGGAATTTCTTTGATCCCAATTATTTGTTCCGTTCTGAATGAGAATCGCATTTCAGACGTATTGGAAAGCTTTAAAGTAGATACGATCTACCACGCCGCCGCGTATAAGCACGTACCGCTTGTCGAGATGAACGTAGCCGAAGGTGTACACAACAATGTCTTTGGTACGCTAACTCTTGCAAGGGCAGCCATCAAAGCAGACGTTGAAGCGTTCATTCTAATATCAACTGATAAAGCCGTGCGCCCAACTAATTTCATGGGTGCATCAAAGCGGTTGGCCGAACTTGTCTGCCAAGCATATGCTGACAGCCAATCTGGAACCAAGTTCTCCATGGTTCGATTTGGGAATGTCCTAGGATCTTCCGGATCGGTTATTCCTAGATTCAAAAAACAAATTGGCGCAGGTGGGCCCATTACGGTCACTCACCGAGAGATCAATAGGTTTTTCATGACGATCCCTGAAGCCGCGCAGCTTGTCATTCAAGCGGGCTCAATGGCGAAAGGAGGGGACGTTTTTGTCCTAGATATGGGAGATCCAATCAAGATTATAGATTTAGCACAAAAAATGGTCCGTCTTCATGGGTTGGATCCATACTTGGAAACGGATGGCGATACGACAGGTGATATCCTTATCCAAGTGACTGGATTGCGTCCTGGCGAAAAACTGTTTGAGGAGCTTTTGATCGGCAACTCACCGCAAAAAACTGAACATGAACGAATTATGCGCGCCCACGAAACTAGATTGACGCTTGATGAGCTTTCCATACTTCTCGACGAATTATTCTTAGCAATCTCAGAACAAGATATCGCTCGTCTGAAGTCGCTTGTTATTTCCGCTCCGGCTGGCTTCCAGCCTGGAGACGGTTTGAATGACTTAATATGGTCAGCAAATTTAGTACAGAATTCGCCGCAGGCTAAACAACCCGAACTACGCATCGTCGGCTCTGAGACAAATTAGTGCTCTATGGAAAGCAATGTGCGACCAAGTTTAGAAAATTGCAGTAAAGACATCCATGTTTTTCCACTGCGGTGAGAGTGTCCGACCTTCTGTGTCTGAATAGCCCCTAGATTTGTAGGTAATCCCCCCAAGAATTAGTGGTGTTCAAAAGTGGAATGTTCTCGGCATGATATCTGAGGAGATTTTGAATGAAGAATGGACGATTTTGCGACGCACAGATCATGGGTATTTTGAGGCAGGCGGAGAGCGGTGTGCCGGTCTCTGAGCGTTGCCGCGAGCATGGCATGAGCAGCGCCAGCTTTTACAA
>Ga0316204_10009949_pt1 | contig 12453 bp, 13 predicted proteins | sample 6monrhotite_MG_2_FD_205661 | JGI IMG/M metagenome (GOLD analysis project Ga0316204, IMG submission 205661) | Microbial mat bacterial communities from mineral coupon in-situ incubated in ocean water Damariscotta River, Maine, United States -... | ecosystem: Environmental > Aquatic > Marine >...
GATCTTGCTGCAAAATCCATTGCCCAAGCTGGGATGCTGTACCTTGGGAAGTTTTCTGGAGGGTATGCCAGCATTGTTGATTTTGACGTTGCGGTTACGACAGAGGAAGCTGAAAACGCACAGGCCAGTGGAGGCATCAGGGTCGTTTCTGTAGCCGCTTATGATGAGGCGGCGGCAGCGGGCAGCGCCCCATAGCCCCAGCACAACAAAGCCCCCCAGGTTCCGGCCTGGGGGGCTTTTTTTGTGTCGGTATATTAATCAATATTTAGTTATACTCCTTAGGTTTTCAACTATGAGTAAAGGAAATGGAATGACGTATGACGATCCTGAGACAATGCAGAATGCTTTGGCAGCATTTAAGTCTGGTATTGACATGATAAGATCTACTTTTGGTCTGATAGAAGATGTAAAAGGCATCCTGCCTGACACCAAAGAAAAACAAGCGATTGAAGCTTCTTTAAATGCATCTGAGACACAGCTTTTAATCGCCGAAGCACAAATTGCACAAAGCCTGGGTTATACCCTATGTCGTTGTGATATGCCCCCGACGCCAATGTTTAAAATTGGCTACAGAGATTCGAGAAGTGGCAAAAGAGATTTTATTGACGTACACGAGTGTCCAAAGTGCCATCAGAATGACGCAGGGCCATGGCAATTCAGCAAAACAGTCGGTGATGGTGGCTAGGGGTTCATCACCTTCTTTTTGATGTTGCTCACAGTGTTGGGGTGCATGGGCAAACGGCCCGCGATTTCCATGTTGTTGAGCCCGGCCCGCATCAAGCCCATGACAGCGGCATCACGGGCCAGCTTTCCGCGACGATCACGCTTTTTCATGAGCGCGTTAAAATCGAATTCCAAAGTCAGGGCAGGGATGCCGGAGAATTGCGCCACGGCATGAAAGGCGGCGTCTAGGCTTTTGCGTTCATGCTCGATCATATCCACCACCATTTTCAAAGCCTCGTCTCGGGCGTTGTGAACGCGTTCACGTTCACGGCGGTCCTGTTCTTTCTGGCGCATATTCCGCGCACGACGGCGTAGCTCGCGGGCTTGCTTTTCATAGTCGTCGGCAAGCTCTTCGATGGCTTCTGATGGTAAGTGATGTAGAAAACGCATATCCATAATGAAGTATTCGCCATGATTGTTCTAAGCCGCTTTCATACACAAGTGAGGGAAAGGGGTAAACAACCTAAGGGAACAGATAAGCCAATGGGCACAATCACATAGCATATTCCAAAATGTTAAATCGGGAAGTTTCGGGGGGTGTTGCGTGGACCTAACCATTAAGTCAATTGGCATTCAGGCCAAAGGGATGCTTATAGGTGTTGCGCGTTCCAAATTTGCTAAATTGTTGCGTTAGAATTCGCTGTAAATAGCAACGCGATCATAACAAATATTCAGAAAAAATGCCAAATTAGTTTTAGCGCGTTGCGTTTCCTAGCCCCTAAAAATCTAATAGAGTTTCGTGTTTTCCGCACCACCCTGACGTCATTACATTTGGCCAGCTACAGCCTCCTGATTGATTCGGTAGAAATAATGGTGGGTCAAACCGGCACGTTCCCGCAACTACATGATGTTTCTGATCTTTAAGTTGGGACACAAGTGCCTCTTTGCGCTTCTCCGGTGGTGTAGCTTCATTTAAAGCAAAGTATTCGCATGTAAGGCAAAGTCTCATAGCTTTCCTCCTAATGTTTGGGACAGATAGTTTTTGCTTAAACTGGCTCGTAAGATTTTCCGAGAAAAGCACCCACGACAACACCTACTACAACACCTATCGGCCCAAACGGAGCTAGGAGAATACGCCCCGCGGCGGCTCCTACTACGCCACCAGCTAAGGTATTTTTCGTTCTTTTGGGCTTTGACAACGGGGCAGATTTAAGGCCGTTTTTTGCGCGGGCTGCCTTTGTGCTCGAAGCTCCCTTGCTGCGATTACAAGATATACAAGAAGGGTAGAGGTTATTCAGGGAATTGGTTCCACCTTTGGAGCGGGGATTTGAGTGTTCGACCTCCCAGGCCCCTCTCGCACCCACGGTACCATAGTTCTTTCGAGCTAGTTTTTTTCGACAAATGTGGCAGCAACCGTCTGTTCTTTCGAAAATATACTGCAGCTTCTCTTTATCAAATGCCATTAGTGGCCTCCTGTTCCAAACAACTCCATTCTATGCATTTACTCACCAAATCAGGTCTATGGGCAGCTAACGTCGCGTCTGTACATTCAAATCCATGCCGTGCAATGCGATCAAAGGTGGCCGTAGATAGTGAAGACAAATTTGTGGGATAACGATGAGCTTGCGAGACAGTCTCGTCAGGCTGGAATTTTCTGTACTCGTCTTTCCCTCGCTGTCGTCCTGTCTTTACATCAATATCGCGTACTGAGTTACCCATCCGAAAAAACGCACCTCGCGCCCGACCAGAAGTCAGTGCGTCAATGAACAGTCGGCTTCTCAGTGCACGAATTTGATCGCTCGTTATATCGAATAACCGGGGTGACGTGAGACCCGAGTTCCCTCCAGTTTTGGATAAAGCCCCATACACTCCCAGGGTGACGTCGAAAAAAATGGGATGGAATCAGTTAAAACAAGGCCACCAGTCAACTGATCTTCCACCAATATGTTGAGCGATAAATTTTTCGGTTATTCATATCCGTCCAAAGGCGCGCCTCCCACATGTTTTTGCCTTCGGAATACTTCACTTCATCGGCCATGCTATTATACACCGTGTCAGATATCCAAGTCGGGTAACTATCTGACATGTTGCTGAGTTTTGCAGCATGGTTTGCAGCATGGTTTGCAGCTTTGCCGATCCACGCTAAATCGTTGGACCCTCGAATTCCGGCTCGAATAGCCATGACCTTCGAATTATCAACACCCACAACATGTTTCATATTATACGTCGTTTTTTGGTACTGGTTCTTTTTCGCAGGCTCTATGATGGACTTGACGGCATAGTGAATTTTAAGCGCGCACCTAACAGCAGACGTGTTCTTAGACCCACCAATAAAAACACCCATAACTCGGTCGCCGTCATAAGATCGGATTTCCCCACCTTCTGCCCGAATTATTTTTGTCGCGCAGTGCAGAAAAGCCTTGTAGTTTTCTGCAGCAAATTCAGCTTTGTAACTGTCGACTAGGTTTGTCGAACCAGCCATGTCAGCATACAAAATCGCAGCATCAATATCGACGCCATCATTCCCAAGCTTAACATCAGAGTCTTCTGGGATTACTTGGCCATCACGGCGGCTCCAGACCTCTCGATAGATTTTTTTTACGCTGCCATCAAGATCACTTTTTAAGCTCATTAAAATCCCTCACCGATAATGGGTGCCGGGCCACTAAAAACAGTCATCACCCGGTCTTTCGCCTGAGCTTCCGAGCATAACGGAAGAGTTTCTTTCTCAAGTAGTGTTGATAGTTATTTTTCTTGCCAAAAATATAAGTGCAGCTCTGACTTCATAAAGGTGGCTTCAGCAATCTATTTCGTTTCGCGTAACCTAGTGATTTTCAGGTCAAAATAAGCCATCGCCCCCGACAGCACGAGCAGACCGACTACATTAATAATGGCCACGGCCAGCTTCTGTTCAGTCTCGACACTAAAATCTATGAGAGGAAGATCCACATTCTCGCCATCAATGGTCAGCACGAAACTCATCGAACTGTACATCACCCAGAAAACGAGTGCGGCCCCGGCCATAACAGCGGTGTTTCTGTAACGAAAGTCCGGGTTGAGCTGCAGCATGATGACAAAAACAATCAGGGCCAGCGGCAAGCTGCACCAGAAAATATAGAGTGTGTCGAAACCCATTGTCCACGCAGCGACCGCACCAATCACCCCCGAAATGCTCCCGACAAGTGCGCTTACAGCCACCCAGGGCAGCTCCATCTTTTGGTTCTTCTCTCCAAGCTGTGCAATTTTACTTCTAGAAAGACGGTCAATTAATTCATCAAGATTAGCCGCAAATGCTGGGAAATCTTTCATCAATTTGCGGAAGTCAGACCCGGACAGCACAAGCGCCTCAAGTGTTCGCGAACAAACAATGACGTCCGCCGTTCGTGCTTCCCCAGCTTTCTTTGCAGCCAACTCACCAACAGTGTGAGGCGCGGCACGAACGTCGATATGCCTTTTGTTAATAAAAACATCAACGCTGCCAGAGACAATGAAGTAAACGCTGTCGTCAGTGGCCCCTTGTTCGATAAGCCTATCCCCCTTTGAGAAGGAAGCTCGTTCGGCAAAACGTAATACTTGCTCGACGATAGAGCTGTCATTCGCGATCAGTTCATTTCGGATTAAGGTCGCATGCAGGCGCTCGCACGCATCTGAAGAATCCGAATGAGGGGGGCACCCCAGTCCCACATCGCCCGTCATTTTCTTCGTCCTAGACTTGTCTCAACTTGATCCAAATTCTTAACCGTCAAGTGAAAACTACTTTTGTTACGCATGCGATTACCATCCTGCTCAAGAGGGTCAAATCCGTAAAATCGCAAGTAATAAAAGAGCATTGCTTGGCGCACGCGAATCGCCAATTCGCCATTTTCCATGCCATAGTCGATTTGCAGGCTTTCTTTTTGACGGTCTGAAAGTTTGGGGTCTGGCTGAAAACATAAATCGACAAATGAATGCCAACCCGTATCCTCAGGAATTTCGTCGACCACACCCTCCTTGATCTCGATTTTCTCAATTCGCGACAATACAAAATCAGAATAGCGTTCTTTGTCATTATCGAATGCACGCATATGCCAACGATGCCCATCGCTAGCGATCGCGTGTGGGAACAATCGCCTTGGCTTATCTGATTTTGAGCTAAGGGACACGTATGTAACTTCGACACATTGATGACTGCGAATTGCATGCAAAACGTTTTTGAGCATGGTCGGATCTGTTTTTCGTGAAGCTACAGCCACAGCGTCAAAAGAGGGGAGGCTAGCAGGCCAGATTTCGTCGGGCTGGCGGTATCCATTGTGCAGCATCTCTAGATGAATCAGATACTCAGAAGCTTCCCCCTTTAGGAGTTTCGGGCGAAAAGCAGAGCCCGCCACGTAGGTACGTTGGCGGGGATCATATGACATGTTTTTTGGGGCCATGTCGAGATACGACGTCAAATCAATCGTTGCTTGCTGGGGCGATATTCCAAACTGCTGCTGAAGCAATTTTCGTCCGACTGTGCCCTCCCACATAAGCTGAAACTCAATAAATTCGTATCGTCTACGCAGGCTAGGTTTGATGACGTCTTGCTTCATGTGGCCGAATCCTCCTTGTAACAAACATTATCACCTTGACATTTTATAAGATAGTCCTATTTTATAGGATATCAATAATTAATAGCGCGGTGCAGGCCGGGCAAATGCGAAAGGATAATCGAAATGCCCTGGAATAAAGCAACCGCGCTGGCACGCATCAACAAGCATGTAGAGGGCGCCCCTGATTTCGAAGTTCAGCGCTTCGAAGACTACTGGCGGCTTTACGAAGCTCAAGCGGCAGTGTTCGCTGCGGTCAAGAAGTCAACTACTCCGCCCCTATTCAGCTTGCCGAGAAATCGGGCCGTAGTTGTAGACACGGTACAAATCTATATTGCCATCACGAACTACGATGAATATCGGCTCGAGGAAGGTGTTGAAACCGAAGCGTCCCATGAGAGGGCAATGCGCCTATTGCACCTCTACTACAGCTCAGCGGACCGGGTGATCGAACACTCGGCGGCACAGCGTGTAGACTTTCATAGCGGGCGTGTGCATGCGGTCGTCCTTGAGCCTGGCGACGAAGGCGTAACTCGCGAGACGTTAGCCGAGGCCTTTGCTTTTGTTGAGGACTTTAAGAAGGTTGCCGCCGCGGCAAACCGGGAATTTTCCGACAGTGCGTTCGACGTAAACTTCCGTGTAGGCGTGGACATTGGGACCTGTGTTGCAATCAACAACGGAACCGGCAGCGAACAAGAGCCCATGTTTCTTGGGAGCGCCGCAAACCATGCCGCAAAGCTAGCTGCTGGAGAAGATCCAGGAGTTTACGTATCTGACCGTGTTCGCAAAATTCTTAGGCAGGAAGAAACGGGGATTTCTCTTGAATTTCTGAGTCTATCGGAGAGCGATGTAGCGATTAACTCAGCGCGCCGCACCGCAGATGGAGAATTGGTGTTTGGAATGGACGGTAGCCAAGACTTCACAGATAGAATCGTCGCGAATTGGCGCGATGAAATTGATAGCGGAGAACTCCCGGACATTACGGACCCTGGGTTCACGTTTTTTTATCAACAACCGCCACTGAGCGAGATCGATTACGCCACACTTAGCCCAAGCCATTCCATCAGAATGCCCCTGGTGTCTCTTTTTGCCGATATATCGGGATATACTGACTACGTCGACAACGCTGTTCGGTCAGGGGCCATCCGTGATGTTGTTCGGGCGCTCTTTGTCATCCGCGAAGAATTCCAGGACGTCGTAGAGACTGATTTTGGCGGTAGAAAGGTTCGTTTCATCGGCGATTGCATTCATGCCGTTATCGCCAAGGGGTCAAAAACACAGACTGACGCACGTGACTCTGTTGCAACTGCAGCGATGTGCGCAGGTGGTCTTCACTCCTCCTTCGCGCTCTGCAAAACAGTGCTAGGAAACATAGATAGCTTGGGTTTGGCAATCGGCCTTGAATTTGGGCATACACCGGTTTCAAGAATTGGGATTCGAGGTGAGAGGTCTGTTCGGGTTGCATCAAGCGTTGCTACGACGCAATCAGAACAAATGCAGCGGGACTGCGAAGAGAACGGTGTCAAGGTCGGGCCGAATGCACTGCGCGTGGCTCCAGCAGCACTTGAAGATATCCTTGATAATACTGGTTACAGTTCGGAGACTGATTATGGTGAAATCGCCGTGTGTCTCTCCGCAGTCCCGACAACATTTTCCAGTCCAACCTATGCTCGTGCGCACGTGCCTTCAAATACCGAACAACCGCGCGCACATCTGAAACCTAAATGATGACAATCAATCTGCTTTTGCAGCACTCACCGCCTTGGATAACGATCGAAGATCGGCAAAAAGGTGCAGTAACTATTATTGCCGCACCACCGATGCCAGGAGGAGGGGCTGACCGAAAATTCTATCTTGAGCTTCGGCCTTCACGTCAAAACGGCGTATCTGTAACTGAGCAAAAGGAGCAACGCCAGTTCCCAGAATTTTGCCTTGAGCGTCACATTAATCCCGATAACACCTTTTGCCTTCACTATGGATCAGAAGACTTATTGAAGGACGCCGATGACGCGAATTCTTGGTGGGCAAGTCTCGGAAGTTTTTTGGCAAACCAGGTTTATGCTGAGCGGCGAGCCGTTTGGCCTTTAGCTGCGGGTCTCAGTCACGGTAATGCCGCCCGAGAACAGCTTGAAATGGAGGTGCTCGCCGAGCCACTGGGCTGGAAGGACGACATTCTGCGCTCGATATTCCGAGGCAAAGGATGGCTAGCTGAACGGCTCCCACGTATCTCAAAGAACCGTGATCGCATTGTAAACTCTCGTTCACCTTGCCCACGCGGATGTACTCAAAAGCACAAGTTGCTAAGGAAAAAATCCTGTGACTTGGAGGCTTGCTATTTAGATTGCCGAAAACAGCATAAGCCAATTCTGCGGAGAAATTGCCCGCATCGCTCCGTCATAGAATCCTTGATCCTTCATGAACATAAGCGCTTAGAAATAGAGTCCCGGATTGTCGATGAGCTAATTGCAGAAGGCAAACAATGTTGTGGCACCATGAAGTTCTGCCCTCTGCGGCGAGCCGTATAGGAAGGAATTGTCCATTGTTGACATTAACATAACGTTCGAAAAACTTGAGACTTCAACATCCCTAAAACCATCTGAAGCGTCAAATGCCTAAGCACCTAAAAGCGGAGATCGAATATGCCTCAACGTGCTCAGCTTGATGGTCAAAATGTGCACGCATTTTCAGTTGAGTCTGATGATGAATGGGCAGCCCTTGTTCGAGCATCCGATGAAGATGCGCTCATCATGCCCTGTTGCTCTGCAAAAACAGTATGCAAAACGTCTATAAAGGGGCGTCGCTTCTTTTCACACCCTCCTAATTCACTTCAGAATTGCGATGCTAAAGACGAAACTGAGCGCCATGAAGACATTAAAATAGCCGTAGCAAAAACAATTGCCTCGCTCACTGGCTGGAATATAGAAACAGAGGCTGGTTGCGATATTTTATGTCAATGGGGCCAATCTGAAATCAAAATTGGTATAGAGATCGAGCTACCTTCTTGGGACGTGCCAGATACATATCTACAGCAAGATGATTTTTTACGAGCGAAGGGCATAACCCCACTTTGGCTGATCGACCGATATCAGGTTGAAGATTTTCCAAATCTCAAAAATCGCTTTGAACTCCAACATTCTCCACGTAATGCAACACTTTCAGATGCCACAAGAATTGTGTCTAACTTTCTACATTCGATTACAAATCAAATTAATATCTCGCATAAAGTTGTCCGAATGTTGGACGAAGAGGGATATGAAACTGATGTGGAAAGCCTCCTCTCAATTCCAACGGTGATAGAAGGCAAACGCGCGACAGACTCTATTCTTATCGATTTAAACGAACAGGTCACACACTTCACATTTGATAGAGAGCGAATGGAGCTTGGCCACTTTAGAGATCTGTCTTTGGAGACATTTGGTCGGGTTCGTTCATTTTTTAAGAGTTCTGGCAATAGATTTAGAATCATTGGCCATGATATGCCCAAACCAATTTTCGAGAACCATAAACGCAACATAACCGAACGAAACATAACACCAGAAACGTGGTCATCAGAAAAAAACACATCCGAACTTAATACTTCTTCAGCGTCTAATTTCAGCCCTCATGTGGGCAGCCCTATCGATTATGGCCAGATGCGATTGAACTTGGTTAGAGAAGTTGCGTTAAAAGTTATGGAAGAGGGGCAAGTTGACGAATGGATGCACACCGCGCTTTTGGAGCTCGATGGTCTCACACCTGCTCAACTCTCATCAGAATCCTCAAGTGCAGTATTCGAAATTGAAGTTCTACTGGGGCTTAGAGATCGGCAAACTCGTCGGCCAATCAGCTTCAAGTAAACACCATATCAGTTGGTGGAGTTGGGCTATCTGGCGGAGGAGTGGTGTCAAAAGCGGCTTGGCCTAGCTCTAGAAAAACGTCAAAGAAGGTTGAGCTCACTACTGTTTGCGGACATTTGAAATCACGGCGCGAGCACTTAACTTCCCAGCCCTCTGCTGTTGCTTTGTCAGCTTTCCGTTGAATTGCGCCTATGAAGGTATTTTTGGCATGGTACCTAGGCAAACTTTCTCTAACGATATAATCAGTCGTATCCCGTACTGCTTGCCAGGACAGATTAAAGATTTGAGAAACTGAATAAGTTTCGAGCATTGCTTCAAAAACAGAATGCGTTTTTGGACCGTACTCTTCACGGTCATAACCTCGCTGGCTTAGAAGGTAACTGTAGTACTCAAAGCACTCATACTTAGCGATCAACTGCCACAGGGATGCCTCATCAGCCTTCCATTGCTCAACCCAATCGTCACTTTTTGCAATAGCCTCAACCTCCTTCAGATAGATCCGCTTTTCCTCATCTGTCATAGACGGAAGAAACTCCCAGATCACCCGCGCAGGATAATAGGCATCGGTTTCGGTCAGTTCTTCGTCAAACTCAAATGCACTAGGATCGCTCTCGCCACTGATCGAGATCATCCCCTTTACAAAGAGGTGTTGCACTATTTCATTTTGAAATTCGTATGTCGGTGCCAATGACTTCAGGTTCTCAGAAAATGGAGAAACAGAATAGAAGTCTTCAGACAAAGAGTGTCTTGATACGCACAGCAGGTACACGGCGTCTCTTAGCGATAGCTCACTTGCGCCTGGTGCAGACCTTCTAAGTACTCCATATCTATCTTGAATAATTTGCTGTTTTCTAAGATCACGATTTTGCTGAATGTGTGCTTCGTACTCCAAACAGTTTTTGCAGCGACAGTGTCTCTGTTCACTATGATTACACGAAGGACAAGTTGGAGCTCCAATAGCCCATGCTCCGCGATCACGGCTCATACGTTTTGAGACAAGTTTTTGCCCTTCGCAGTAGGGGCAATACTGGTCGTCATGTTCATACGGTGGAAATTGCCCCACGAACGTACTTGGCTGCGCGCTAAGCTCATAATCACTAATGAGACCGGCTACTTTTTCACCGCCTTCATAATATCTCTTCATCATTTCTATGATCTGGTCTGAATTAAGGTGTGAAAGCTTTGAGTTCATAATTTCCGCAGTTCATTTAGAAAATAGTTAGAGATTTGTGCAATCATACTTTTACACTCATTGCCTGAATATACGATGATCGGTAACTGATAATCATTCTTCATGAATTTGTGTGATTTCAGCGTTAGGCATCGCGCCCATGTCACGCAACAATTCTTCAACTTGATGCCAGTGTGGAAAGAACCTTTGCCACCCCGCCATGCCACCAAATTCGCCAATGACCATGATCATGGCTTTGTGGCTAGCAGTCAGAAGGTCGATGCGCCGTTCTAACTCAGCGATCCTCAAATCCTTTTCAGTCAGACTTTCAGCATCTCGATCCCTAGATTGTTTTGCTTGGCGTTTACGCCAGGCTCGTAACTCTGACTGTTTGGCTTTTGCAGCCTTGATGATTGCTTTCCGGTGAGGGTCACGTGTGATGGAAGAGGGGGCCACATCAGCTTGCCGTGCAATTTCACGTGCTGTTACCTCAACATCCGAGTTGATCAAGTCATCGCACGCCTGCTGAATCGTTTCATCAAGAGCTAGGCTCGTTGAGCGTTTTCGGGTGATATTGTTATTGCTGAGTTGGGTCATGAAATGGTCCTGTGCTTTTCGATTTCATCGGATCGAGGTGGTCGCCACCTTCAGGGAATACGGCATCGCCTGCGTCTGTTGCCAAAATGCATTCGATGGCTGCCAACCGCTGTTCAGCATGGGCGCGCATGTTTCGCTTGGCGCCATTGGGGGCAGGGTGGCTGCTAATGCTGTCTAGGAGCGTTTTGTAGCGCTCCCGGAGGTCTTTTAGATTGCGCGTGTGCCCTGGCAATCCAGAGGCCATCAAATGACGGCAGCCGTTAAAGCACTCAAGAGCTTTGGGGCAGGGCTCTACAGTAAATGAGTTGATGCAGTGCCCATATGGCGTCGTATGGAAACCGTCAGCCTCAGTCGCAAGGAATACGAACGCCGCTTCGTCACCTTCCTCAATTTGTATGCGTCTGAACTCATCAACAATTGGGCCGCGAGCCTTGCCACCGGCAATCAGTTTGAACACTTCTCTCGCTTTACCCGTAAGCAGTGGTTCCGCGAGCTCAGGCACCTCCATGGCATCAAGCTCTTCAGCTAGAGTACGGTGATCGTACTCATGGCTTTGTGCAACACTGCGTCGATTGAACCGCTTTGTAATGATGGTGTCCGCAACACCTAGGCGAAACAACTCTGTGTTCTGCAAATGCCGGAACTGGTGGGTACCCATCTTTAAGGAACGGACTTCATCTGTGTCGCCATATTTTTCGAATAAAGAAGGAATAGAGCTTCCAGACCCCATAGACTTAAGTAGATCGTCTAAAGTTACACGACCAACAAATGCGTATCGAGTGACATCGCAGATACCATCATTACGTTCCTCTGAGAGGGCCCGTTTGGGAGCCAAAAAAAGCATGTCAGATGCATTGAGCAAGGAGCCATCAGCAAAGCGAAACGGCTCTGTATCAGACAACTTTGATGAAATGGCTATTTTGAGAAATTCTTCCAGTTCGCCGATCAAGAATGTATCAGAACCATACTCAACTCTCTTACGCCTAAGTTCACTGCGTCTATTTCCGTTGCAATCGCGAAAAGGGGCTTGTTGGCCAATTCCTGTGCCCAGCTTATTGCCTAAATAAACCCTCACCTTTTTCATCAATGGTGACCCTAGGCGTTTCATGTGAGCTTGGCGTTCTCTGATCACTTTGAATATGGATGGATTAAGGTCTTTACGATATTCGGTGATAAAATCACTCCGCTGATCATCCTCATAGACAAATGGTTCTCCCGTCAGCAGCGTATAAACCTCAGTTATGGGAACAAGCTGATTTGGGCTGAATTCTGGAAAGATTCTTCCAGTACCAATTTGGGTATGCAATCGTTTGCGGAGGGGAGCCGTTTTCTCCGCAATCTCATCCAAGCTTTCGATAAGTGGAGCTTCAAATCTTGCTGGTATGTGCTGTGTTGTCTCGTAGAGAGCTACACTATCGGCACCAACGGTCCGCTGCTTTTCTGCAAAATGACGCAGCATAAGTGAACGGCTGATGCCACCAACATCACCCGCTTTATATCCGTGGATATCTGTATATTCTCGCCACCGTTTCCAATCTAAGGGAATTCGAGATGCTTCATTGCCTCTAAACCCGCACATCACAAGCACCCGGATCATGGCAAATTTCTGTAAATCAAAAAA
>Ga0316204_10009950_pt1 | contig 12452 bp, 13 predicted proteins | sample 6monrhotite_MG_2_FD_205661 | JGI IMG/M metagenome (GOLD analysis project Ga0316204, IMG submission 205661) | Microbial mat bacterial communities from mineral coupon in-situ incubated in ocean water Damariscotta River, Maine, United States -... | ecosystem: Environmental > Aquatic > Marine >...
AAACTCAACGACTTTATGATCGGCTTTACCCGGCAATATTATTCGAACATCCACCCCTTTAATCGCAGCCGCTTGCAGTGCACGTAATATAATATCGTCTGGTACAAAGTAGGGGCTGGTGATCCATAAGCGATGTTGTGCCATGTTAATTAACGTTGTAAAAAGGATGCTGCAATTTGTTGTGTCATCCGCCGGGCCTGTATTAACAATTGCAACAGCCTGGTTTGCATTGCTTGCTGATTGTATTGTTTTACTGTTTTCAGCCACTTCTCCGGTTGCCCAGTACCAGTCTTTTAAAAATGACATTTGAATTTGTTGTGTGGCTGGACCGCAAATTCTCATATGGGTGTCTCTGAAACCGAGATACTCATCACCGAGGTTTAAGCCACCTATAAAACCGGTTTCACCATCAATGATAATAAACTTGCGATGATTTCGAAAATTAATCTGGAAACGGTTGTTCCTGCCTTTGGTTGTTTTAAACCCACTGACGTGAATAGACTCTTTTCGCATTACGTCAAAATAACTTTCTGCAGTACTAAAGCAACCGATTTCATCATACAAAAAATATACGCTGACACCTGCGCGTGCTTTTTGTATTAGTGCATCGCGTAAACGTCGGCTGGTCTTATCATCACGTACAATAAAGTACTGCACAAAAATATAATCTTTTGCCTGCTCAACCGATTCAATTATTGCGTTAAAGGTTGCTTCACCATCAATGAGTAATTTAACCTGGTTGTTTTTTGTAAACGGAATCTTTGTTAAGCGTGTTACAACGGTATCGATTGTTTTCAGGTTATCTGCTGGCGCAGCCGCGAGCGCATGCATACTCTCATACCAGTCAGTCCATTGCTTACCAATTTCATTTTCTTTATCCCGTATTGCTTCGGCATACCCATGAAAGCGGGTGCGACCAAATAAAAGATAAAGTGGTACGGCAATAAGCGGCATGGTGATTAAAGAAATAGACCAGGCAATAGTGCCTTGTGATGATCGTGGACTCATCACAACATCGAGCGCAAAAATAATACCGATAAACTCTGCAATAAAAAGAACAAGGCCGGCAATCGTCAGGTAGTCTAAATCAATCATGTCTGTTTACCATGTTACCATTATTATTTGTGCGTTATTTAATTTAAAAATAGAATTACCCGTTACTGATATTTGCTGTCTGCGTCCCTGATGCGCAGTATCATCCATTATCACTTTACGGAAAGCCGGAAGTATATGAATTTATTATGCCGAAGAGTTTGCTATTATTAAACGTATGTTTCAATTTAATTTTAATAAATAATGGATACTGGAATAAAGGTGATTAAAATACAGGTTTCTCTGTACTCAATAATTGATTGCCCCGGTATTAATTACCATCGACTATTATGTATGGATTTTTGGTTTGCGTGTGCGTATAACGTTATAAAAAGTTAAACGTGGGCGAGGGTGTTTGAATTATGTTGTTTAATGTTTTTTCCTGTTGCGGAGTAAACAAGTTCAGCGGCAGGAGATGATGTGCTGAGTATTTCGATTTGTGTTTGTACACGATTGCGGTTGCCATTAATGACCTGACCATTTACCTGATTTTGTTTTTGCGCTTGCTCAGATAAGTTTTTAATTTTTTCCCAGGTAGTTATTAGTTTATTGTTCTGTAACCACTGTGCAGGTTCATTTGGGTTAAGTGAATTCGCGCTTAAAAAATGAATACGTTGCTGTTCATTTTCTTCAACTTGTTTTGTTAGTGTGATTTTTTTCTGAGTAATATTTTCAAGTTCTTCTATATCATTTTTTTTCAACACTGCGGTTTCATCATTAAGCAATTGCAGCAGTTCATGCATTTTTTCCTGGGTTGAAGTCAGGATAGTTTCAAGCGAATGAGAATGATTGGTGTGTTGCATCATTATTTGTTCATGAAATTTTCGAAGGAGAGCATTTTGTCTGCAATACGATCGGCATCAACATTGTAGTCACCACTTGAAATAGCACTTTGCACTTCGGCTACACGCGCATTATCAACGGATGAGGTGTTATTTAACTGTTGCTCAATGTCTTTTAAGCGTGACGCAGTATCCGTCAAGGTAACACGATCACCTATAGATGAGGTGCTCTCAGTGTTGTTTTCCTGCTTGGCTTCATTTCGGCTTTTTACCGAGCTGCTTTGGTTCGAGTTCAACTGAGCTCGGTTTGAATTAATATTTGTAATATCATTCATGGGTTAACTCCTAACTTACATAGTCTTTCATAACTGTTAGCGACTCATTTTAAAAAAACTTTAGTGCTATTTTTAATAATATATAAATATCAATAACTTATCTATACATTTGGTTAATAATTAACCTTTACTACACCGGCCGAGATAACCTGGGCATAAATGAGTTTTTTGCTGTTTAAATTGGATACTTTTATGGTTTGGCCTTTTTGTCCGTCCATTAAGGCTTTACCTTTAACGCGTAAATTTAGCCCGCCTTTTTCAGCGACAATTGTAATATGTTGGCCACGAAGCACCAGTTTTTGAGCTTTTACTACGTTGGGCGTCAAAACTTGCCCGGCTTTAATGTTCCGTTTTGCTTCCATGTTGTTGAGTAAATTGGCAGAACTATAATAGCCATGGTTGAGTTGTGAATAACGGCGCTTTGCAAATTCAAGCTCGGCATTCAGTAATACAGTGCCTCGTTGAATTGGGTGGCGAGCGACCAGCACATTCACCAGCCCATCAATATGCGCTGCAACATGGATTTTCCATTGTCTGGGGGATGAACACTTTACGACAAGACTGGTGTGGCCTAAAAGCTTTGTACCGGGTGCCATATTCACTTCCAGTGCTTTTCCACATTGTGGCAAAACCAACTGTTTATTGAGGGACGTAAGGGTGACTTGTATATTATTTAGTGGAACTTGCTCATGTAATACAAACTGTTTCACTGCGTCAGAAATACCCGCGTGGCTTTGCAAGCCATTCGCGTGCGCAGGCGTTAAGCTAAAAAGTGTCAATAAAGAGACAATTAATGCCGTATTTAAACCGCTAGTTCGTTTTTTCATCTTCGATTATCCACCAGGTTCGTCATTTATACATAAAAACATCTAAAAATAAGGCTTGAATGATTACAGTTAAAATAATGCAATCTATATGCCACATTATCTTTACTGTTGTTTACAAAAAGTATATTTAAGTATCTGGAGCAGTAAGCCGATAATAGATGAGTAATTAACACAGGAGTTATTGTTGTGACTGGTATTTTGGATCAGGTCGATAAACGCACAAATTTAGTAGGCGAGAATCGACTGGAAATATTAATGTTCCGTTTAAATGGACGGCAGATATTTGGCATTAATGTTTTTAAAGTTCAGGAGGTTCTATCTTGCCCTCGTTTAACGAATATTCCTCAAGCTCACTCAGCAACGCGCGGCTTGGCAACTATTCGTAATATAACCATTCCTGTTCTTGATTTAGCTGCAGCGATTGGACAGCGGCCTTTGCAAGCGAGTCCGGAAAATCTAATTATCATTACTGAATATAACGGTACCGTTCAGGCATTTCTGGTGAATGCGGTAGAACGGATTGTGAATTTGAACTGGCAGGATATTAATGCACCACCGAAAGGTGTTGGCAATAATAATTATCTAACAGCCGTCACTGAAGTTGAGGGTAAGCTGGTTGAAATTATTGATGTTGAAAAAATTCTATCTGAAATTATCGGTGTCGACATGCACCTTGAAGATGCGCAGCAACTTTTAGATAAAGATGGAAACACTATGAAATTTTTAATTGCTGATGACTCCTTAGTAGCACGCAACCAGGTGGCAAGAACTCTGGATCAAATTGGGGTAGAATGCGTGATTACATGTACAGGTAAAGAAGCATTGGATGTTTTAAAATCCAGCGCAAATGAAGGTCTGGATGTTAGCAAGGAATTTAGTATGGTTATTTCGGATATTGAAATGCCGGAAATGGACGGTTATACATTAACATCTGAAATTCGCTCTGATGATCGATTAAAGAATTTAAATGTCATGTTGCACTCGTCTCTAAGTGGCGGTTTTAATGACAGTATGACTCTGAAAGTAAACGCTGATAAGTTTATTCCTAAGTTTAAAGCTGATGAGTTAGTCACTGCAATTAAAGCACTGCTAACAGAGAAAGGCGTGATTTGATTTTTTAGTATTAGTTATAATAACTTAAATAACAATTAAGGCATCTTGTGGATCAATCTCCTATAGCAGTTAGTGAATATGATAATTTTCGACGTTATCTTGAAGATGCGTGCGGTATTGTTTTAGGTGAAAATAAGCACTACCTTGTTACCAGCCGTTTAAAACGCGTAACCGAAGAATTTTCATTCCCATCACTTTCCGAAATGATGTCAACCCTGGTTAAAGGCAATGATCGAAACTTGCGCGAAAAAGTAATTGATGCCATGACCACCAATGAAACAATGTGGTTTAGAGATATATATCCTTTTAAAATTTTAACAAATGAACTTTTACCTGAATTAGCTAAAAACAAAAGTCCAATTAGAATTTGGTCTGCCGCAAGTTCAACCGGGCAGGAAGCTTATTCTATTAGTATGTCGATTAGTGAATTTCAACAATCTAATCCGGGTAAATTATCATCACCCGTTGAAATTGTTGGAACCGATATCTCGCAAACGGTAGTAAACAAAGCTAAACAAGGGCGTTACGATGAATTGAGTGTGGTTCGTGGTCTGGAGCCTCAACGTCGCGACAAGTTCTTTAGTAAAAAAGATGATGATTGGGTAATTAGGCCTGAGATCATGCAACGTACCCGTTTTACTGAACTAAATTTACTAAATAATTACTCTTTGTTAGGCAAGTTCGATATTATTTTTTGTCGTAATGTTTTAATTTATTTTTCATCTGAAATGAAGAAAGATATTCTTGAGAGAATGGCAGCAATATTAAAGCCTGGCGGTATAATTGTTTTAGGTGGATCAGAATCACCAACAGGCTATACCAAAGCATTTTCTATGGTTCGCTATCCTGATGGTGTTGTTTACCGTTTAAACGATTAATTTTTATCTTCATTAAATTCTCTTTGTTACCCGGCAATCGATTCTAATTTGCTGAAGCTACTGCAATCTACATCCGATACTCTTCTTTTTTAATTTCACGGCAACTTTCTTGCCGGCAAGGTCTCATATTGCCGCTTTAATTTGGCTTGTCTCTAACATAACTCCTTGATATTGCTAATCTAAATTGTTTGGCACGGCTGTTGCAATTACCTCAGTAGACAAACGAGGTATGACAACATGGCAATTAGTATAGAAAAGGCTTTTGGAATTCACGAGAATGCAATGCATCTGCAAGGCCGTCGTGCGCAGCTGCTTTCACAAAATCTCGCAAATTCAGATACCCCAAATTACAAAGCCAGGGATATTGATTTTAAGTCTGCACTTAAATCTGTAGCAAATGGTAATAGCCGGGCTCCATTAGAGGCAACTCAAAGCGGACATATTCAGCCCAGGGGATTTTTAATGGGCATGACAGGTTCAGAAGAGCTTTATCGCCAACCCATGCAGTCATCGCTTGATGGGAATACGGTTGAGCCGCATATTGAGATGGCAGAGTTTACAGATAACTCGATGCGCTATCTTATGACCTTACGAATTATGTCAGGAAAAATCAATGGCATGTTATCTGCGCTTAAAGGTGAATAATAATGTCATTATTTAATATTTTTGATGTAGCGGGGTCAGCATTAAATGCTCAAACCCTTCGTTTAAATACAACGTCCAGTAACCTGGCAAATGCAAATAGTGCAAGTAGTAGTACCGATAAAATATATCGTGCACGTCAACCTGTGTTTGCCACTATGTTAAGTAATGAATTTGAAGATGAGAATGGCAGTGTCGGGGTACAGGTTTTAGGCATTGTTGAAAAACAAGACCCCGCACGTGCCGAATATAATCCAGGCCATCCTTTGGCTGATGAAGAGGGTTATGTCTATATGCCAAACGTAAATGTTATAGAAGAAATGGCAAACATGATATCAGCATCCCGTTCATATCAAACGAATGTTGAAGTGATGAATACAGCAAAACAAATGTTAATGCGGACCATATCATTAGGTCAATAACGTAACAGCAAGTGATTAATAAAGAGAGTAATCAGGAGTCTTAAAATGGACAGTATCAATAAACCTAACATGCAAGTATTGGAAAACCTCGGTTTAGCTAAACCTAAAGAGGCAATGCAAACTCAAAAGTTAGGTCAAGACGATTTTATTAAATTGATGACAACACAAATGAATCATCAGGATCCTATGAAGCCGATGGAAAATGGTGACTTCTTAAGTGACATGGCTCAGTTCAGCACGGTGTCTGGTTTAAAAGAAATTAAAGATTCTTTTAATAGTTTAGCAACGTCATTGCAATCGAGTCAGGCTTTACAGGCTTCAAGTATGGTTGGTCGTAAAGTGTTAGTGCCGGGTTCGATGAGTACTTTATCAGAAGGTACTCCAATGAAAGGTGCGGTTGAATTAGATAAAAATGTATCTGATCTGAAAGTCAGCATTGTGGATGACAAAGGCGCATTAGTGAAAGAGATTAACTTAGGCAATAAAGCAGCAGGTGTTGCGCATTTCAGTTGGGATGGAATGTTAGCCCAGGACAAAAAAGCCATGTCAGGTAATTACTCTATTCGAGCAATTGGTATGGTTGATGGTAAGTCAGAATCATTAAATACGTTAATAACAGATACCGTACAGAGTGTCTCATTAGGTCAGGGCGGTCAGGGTGTGTCATTAACTTTGGCTAAAGCAGGTTCAGCTGGTTTGGCTGATGTAAAAGAAATCCTGTAGTTACATATTCAGTAGAAATAAATTTTAAAATAGGAGAGTCATCATGCCATTCCGTTCAGCACTAAGTGGTATCAACGCAGCAGCACAAGAGTTACGCATTATTGGTAACAATGTTTCAAATGCAAGTACCACAGGTTTTAAACAATCACGGGCAAACTTTGCCGATGTGTATGCAGCCTCAAGCTCAGGTGGCACAGCAAATTCTATTGGTGCCGGTGTTCGACTTGCTTCAGTTGATCAATTGTTTACTCAGGGTAATGTTGGGTTTACAGACAGCAAACTGGATATGGCCATTAACGGTCAGGGATTTTTTATCCTCGAAGATAATGGTTCACGTGTATATTCACGCGCGGGTCAGTTCCAGGCCGATCGTGATGGTTTTATTGTAAATAGCAATGATCAAAAAATGATTGTAAATGTTGCTGATGATAACGGTGCTATCACAGGCGCAGCCGGACCACTACAGTTGGATTCTTCAAATATTCCTCCAAGCGCAACTAAACTGGTTGAAGTAGCGGTTAATTTAGATAGTGGTGAAACCCCGCCTAATACATATCCTTTTGACCCTGAAAGACCATCATCATTTACCCATTCAACCTCGTTAACTGTTTATGACTCATTAGGTACACCTCATTTAGAAAGCATGTATTACGTTAAAACAGCCGTACCAAACGAATGGGAATTGCATACGTTTGTTGATGGTGAAAACTTAAGAGGACCGGCTGATCCTGCCACAGGCTTATTTAATGCAGATAAAATTAAGTTTGATGGTGCCGGCGCTTTGTCTCATATAAATGGTGTCGCTGTTCCTCCGGGAAAAATTTCGTATGATGCAATTGATACAGGTTCAGGTGCTGATCCATTACAAATTACAATGGATTTCCAGGGAAATATTCCTGTCACTCAATTTGGCGGTGCCTTTACTGTTAATGGTATTAAACAAGATGGTTTTACTTCTGGACGTTTAACCGGCATTGATATTGATGACACCGGTATAGTCCGGGCTCGTTTTACTAATGGTCAAAATAGAACATTAGGACAGGTAACTTTATCCAATTTCTCTAACCCTAATGGTTTGCGTCAGTTAGGTGACTCTAACTGGGCTGAGAGTTTTGATTCCGGACCTGCTCTTATTGGTACGCCAGGTTCTGGTAGTTTGGGTCTGATTCAATCTGGTGCACTTGAAGGATCAAATGTTGATCTTACCGGTCAATTGGTAAATATGATTACCGCGCAACGAAACTTCCAGGCAAATGCCCAGGTGATTTCGACTGCAGATGCTGTAACTCAAACCGTTATTAATATTCGTTAAGCTTTAATTATACTTTTAAAAGGATAATAAAATGGATCGTATGTTGTATGTGGCAATGTCAGGCGCCAAGCAAAATATGCTGGCGCAGGCAATTAATTCCAATAACCTGGCAAACATTTCTACTACAGGTTTTAGAGCCGATTTAGCAGCTGCGAGAAGTATGCCTTTATATGGTGGTTCAGGATTTCCAACACGTGTCTACTCAATGACTGAAAATCCTGGTATAGATTTTAAGCAAGGCGCAATGAGTACTACAGGGCGTGATATGGATATTGCCGTAGCAGGAAAAGGATTCATTACTGTACAAGCACCGGATGGTAGTGAAGCATATACACGTGCAGGCGATCTTACCGCGGATAATGCGGGTGTATTACAAACAGGCGCGGGTTATATGGTACTCGGTGAAGGCGGACCAATTACTATTCCTGAAGCAGCTAAAGTGGATATCGGAAAAGATGGAACCATTAGTATTACCCAGGTAGGTGATGGTGGTGGTGGTTCAACAGTGATAGATAGACTTAAATTGGTTAATCCGGATATTAAAGATTTAAAACGAAATGAAAATGGCTTGTTCGTGTTAAAGAATGGTGAAAACGCAGAGGCTGACGATGATGTTTCAGTTGTTTCAGGCACCATTGAAACGAGTAACGTGAATGCGGCATCTGCTTTAGTGAACATGATTGAGTTAGCAAGACAATTTGAAATGCAAATCAAGATGTTGAAAACTGCAGAAGAAAATAATGCCCAAGCAGTACAAATGTTGAAGATAGGTTAAATATAGCTTTGGCATAGTAAATGCATTTTATTAATGAAAGATAAAAGTTAAGTTCTGGAGATATAGAAATGAGTCAGGCACTTTGGATAGCAAAAACAGGGTTAGAAGGACAACAGAATAGATTATCTGTCGTCAGTAATAACCTGGCAAACGTAAATACCACAGGTTATAAACGAGCTCGTGCTGTATTTGAAGATCTTCTATATCAAAATCTTCGTCAGGCAGGCGGCCAAAGTAGCCAGGAAACAGAGCTTCCTACCGGTTTAAGTTTAGGTACGGGTGTACGTACCGTTGCTACACAAAAACTTCATACTCAGGGTAATTTAATTCAAACAAATAATACTTTTGATACAGCTATACAAGGCAAAGGTTTTTTTCAAATATTAAAACCAAACGGTGATATTGGCTATACCCGAAACGGTGAGTTTCAGGTTAATTCTACAGGACAACTTGTGAATTCTGCAGGCTACCGTGTGCAACCCGATATCATTATTCCTGAAAACGCTTTAAGTATCACTATTGGTTCAGACGGTATTGTTTCAGTAACACAGCCAGGTAACCCTGCACCAGCACAGGTTGGTGTTCTGCAACTTGCTGATTTTGTTAATCCTGCTGGTTTGCAATCAATAGGTGGAAATCTTTATGTTGAAACAGGTGCCAGTGGTGCGCCGGTGGTGGGTAGCCCTGATACAAATAACTTAGGTTCATTAATACAAGGTTCAATTGAAAGCTCTAATGTGAATGTTGTAGAAGAGCTGGTAAATATGATTGAAACGCAGCGTGCCTATGAAATGAATTCAAAAGCAATTTCAACAGCAGATCAAATGTTGCAATACGTAAACAACAATCTTTAATATAAGGCTGCAAACGTAAAATGAAAATGACAAACTACAAAAATATTATTTTAGTTAGTGTTGCAGTTACTTTATCGGGCTGCTTAAAGCCACTTGATGTTAAAAAAACAGCAGATGATTTTAAACCCAAAAAACAACAGGCTTTGAATATTAAATATAAAGATAACGGTGCAATTTACCAGCACGGTATGCGGGTTGGTTTGTTTGAAGACACGACAGCAAAATACATTGGTGATGTGATTACGGTTGTATTAATTGAAAATACGAATGCAAGCGCAACATCAAATACCAATAGTTCTAAAGATAATAAAGTTGAATTGCCAGGCCCCACCCTGGCTGGGCAAAAGGTTACAAAAGATGGTGTTGAAATATTAAATAACAAATTTAATGGCGAACGCGAATTTAGTGGTCAGGGCACCAGTGCCATGAATAGCAGTTTTAACGGAAAAATATCCGTTACCGTTGCCGATGTATATCCGAATAGAAATTTACTGGTACGTGGTGAAAAAATGATGATGTTAAATCAATCGGATGAATATGTGCGCTTTATTGGCATCGTTAGACCGCAAGACATTAAACAGGACAATACGATTGATTCAACCCGTATAGCTAATGTACATATGGCGTATGGTGGTAAGGGTGCTTTATCTGCAGCAAATAAAATGGGGCCGCTGGGTCGTTTCTTTCAAAGCCAGGCGTGGCCTTATTAAGCCGTATAGTGAATTCATATAACGGGAGCTAAACATGTTATCTGGAAAAGATTTAAGTTTTACCATTTTAACGGGTATTATTTTATTACTAAGTATAAGTTCCGGCTCAGCAAGTGCTGAAAGGGTAAAAGATTTATCCAAGGTACAAGGTGTCCGTAGTAATCAACTAATTGGTTATGGTCTGGTTGTAGGTTTAAATGGTACCGGTGATGGTTCAGGCGAAGTTACTACGCAAAGCTTAAGAAGTATGATGTCACGTTTAGGCGTTACGATACCACCCGGAGTGACTATGCAGGCTAAAAATGTAGCTGCGGTTGCTATTCATGCAGAGCTTCCTGCTTTTTATAAAGTCGGTATGAAAATAGATGTAACGTTATCTTCAATAGGGAATGCTAAAAGTTTACGTGGTGGTAGTTTATTAATGACGCCATTAAAAGGTGCAGATAATAATATTTATGCAATTGCGCAAGGTAATGTGGTCGTTAGTGGTTTTGGTGCAGAAGGCAGTGATGGTTCGAAAATCACAGTCAACGTGCCAAGCGTAGGGCGAATACTTAATGGTGCAATTGTTGAGCGCAGTGTTGATACGCCGTTTGGAATTGACAGTGAATTGGTATTAAATTTAAACCAACCAGACTTCACGACTGCAAACCGGTTAGTAAAAGTCATTAATAATACAGTTGGTCCTGATACGTCTTATGCCAGAGATGCGGCATCGATTGTTGTCAGTGCGCCTGATGATACTTCTCAACGCGTCGCATTTATCTCTTTACTGGAGAACTTAACACTTACACAGGCTGAACCCTCTGCACGTGTGATTATAAATTCTCGTACCGGCACGGTAATTATAGGTAAGAACGTTCATATATTACCTGCTGCAGTTTCACATGGGAACTTAACTGTAACGATCACAGAGGATGCTAATGTAAGTCAACCGGGTGCATTCGCAAGAGCGGGGCGGACCGTTGTCACTCCTACTTCTGATCTTCGAATTGACCAGAATAACCGAACATTCAAAATCAAAGATAGCCCAACCCTTGATGATGTTGTGCGTGGTATGAATGAGTTAGGCCTTGCGCCTGGTGACCTGGTCGCAATTCTTGAAGCACTAAAAGAAGCGGGCGCACTTCATGCTGAGTTGATAGTCATTTAACAACATTATTAGACTGGATGTTATCGTGTACCACTACGATGAGTTTATTCGTCCAGTAATTAATCAATAAGACATTTCATTCGACTTTGATTGTAGACAATCCTTAACTTTCGTTATTTTGACTTCATAAAACCGGCACGGTTTCTGCATAGTACTAGTTAAATTAGTGAGGCAGGATTATGCAAAGCTCAGCGCTTAAACCAACATATACAGATTTTAGTGGATTAAATGAAATGCGTGCGCAAGCACGTATAGATCCACAAGCGTCTTTAAAGCAGGTTGCTAAGCAATTTGAGGGTGTTTTTATCCAAATGATGCTGAAAAGTATGCGAGATGCCAGTATGGGTGATGCAATATTTGATAGTGATCAGTCCAAATTGTACCGTGATATGTTTGATAAGCAGGTTGCACTGGATATGGCTAATAGCAAAGGGATAGGTATAGCTGAATCAATGGTTAGACAGCTAGGTAATAAGACTGCAGAAACAAATAAACCTGAAATATTTACTATTACGCCAAATACACAAAATGAGACAGCAATTCACGGCAAGATATTGCCGCTTTCCATGCGCAGACTAAATGTCGTTGATCAAACAGCAGTACCCGGTCTATCCAAGTTTGAATTGGCGGAAATTAAAGCAGCAGAAGATACAACTGAATTTAAAACACCTGAAGAATTTACCCGGCATATTTTACCGTATGCAGAAAAGGCAGCGGAAGAATTAGGTGTTTCTCCTCTTGTTTTGGTTTCGCAAGCTGCGTTAGAAACAGGCTGGGGTAAAGCGGTGACTCGTCATCAGGATGGTTCCAGTAGCTTTAACTTATTCAATATTA
>Ga0316204_10009951_pt1 | contig 12451 bp, 8 predicted proteins | sample 6monrhotite_MG_2_FD_205661 | JGI IMG/M metagenome (GOLD analysis project Ga0316204, IMG submission 205661) | Microbial mat bacterial communities from mineral coupon in-situ incubated in ocean water Damariscotta River, Maine, United States -... | ecosystem: Environmental > Aquatic > Marine >...
CGCGGCCGGCCGCTTCGGCGAGGCCTTGGATCACGCTGCCGTTCGGGACGGAGTGGCCGCGGACGGCGATGTGGCCGAGGGCGACAGCAGCTTCGCTACGCATCGCACCGTCGTCCGAGGCGAGGGCGGCTTCCAGACCGGGGGTCGGCGTGTTCGCCGCCTGACCGAGCATGCGGATGATGCCGACGCCGGTGACGCTGTCGCCGTCGCTGACTGCCCAGGAGAGGGCACGCTCGAGGGCGTCGACGCCGACCGCGCTGACCGCGATCTGCGCTTCACCGACTTGCTCTTCGAGACCGGAGACGTCGGCGCCGGATGCGGCGCGCAGCTCGATCTCGACGTGCTGCGCGACGTAGGCGCGGGCGAGGCCGGCGCGGGCGTCCAGGGACGCCGGGTTCGTCATCAGCGCGTCGTAGTAGGCGTTCTTCGACAGCTCCTCGTTGTAGAGGTAGCGCGGGACCGGACGCTGGGCGAGGCCGCTGTCGGCCCAGCTCCAGACCACGTTGCTGAAGTCCTCGGCGCGCAGGACGGTGCCGCGCACGTGGTGGTAGTCGTCGCCGAGCTGGAGGAAGAGGCTGAGAGCGTCGCCGCTCGAGCCGAGGCGCTTGGCCGACTCCGCGGCCGCGAGCTGCACGCCCTCGTCCGCGTCGTTGTACGCGTGCCAGGTCAGCGCGGCGGCGGCCCGGGGGTCGCCGACGTAGCCGAGGATCAGCGCGATGTTGCGGCGGAGGAAGGCGTCCTCCGAGCCGAGCGCCGCGACCAGCGGCAGCACGACGTCGGTGCCCATCTCGGTCAGCGTGTGCATGAAGAGGACGCGACGGTCCTCCGCGTTCGGGTCCGCCAGCGTGTCCAGCATGTACTGGACAGCGAACTCGCCGTGGTTCGCGGCGAGCTCACGGACGGCGCTCGTGCGGACCATGACGTCGTCGCCTTGGATCTGACGGAGCAGACCACGAATGGTCGCCTCGTCGTCCTGCTTCTCGACGCGTCCGAGCTGGGCCTTGCTGAGGAAGCGCTTGGCGATGAGCTCGAACTGGCCCTCCTTGACGAGCATGTCGACCCACACTTCGTGCTCGGTCGACTTCCACAGCTCGTAGGCGGCCTCGTTGCTGAGGTCTTCGGCCAGGGCCTCGGTGAACTTCTCGAGGGCCGCCGCGTCGTCGCCGCTCTGCATCGCGGTCACGCCTTCGCGGAACGCATCCTGCGCGTCGCTGAAGGGCAGCGCCGACGCGGGCAGACTCAGAACGGTGAAGAGGGCGAAGAGACCGAGGGGACGTCGCATACCGGTCATGGAGGGGGTTCCTTTGGCGTGACGCGCGAACCACGAAGGCGGTTCGAGCGGGAACGGGAAACGGTCCTCGGGTGCGCGGTGAGCGCCTGGAGAGCCGCAGCCGTACGGGGAGTTGGAGGTGCGGGATGATACCGGGGGGCCGGTCAGGATCAAGTTTGGAGCGCCCGGAGACCGGTGCACCGCAGCGACCGGGTCGGGACACACCAGGCGCCCAGGGTGCGGCTCACTACCCCCCAGCCGTAGACCGACTACCGCCCACCCGGGCTGATCTTGCCCAGGACGTGTCCGGGGGCCGCTCCGGTCGCAGAGGCCCGCGTGGTGGGCTCTCCGAGCAGCGTTCTGGCGGCTAGGACGGCGAAAACCAGGGCTTCACGGGCATCCGGATCCACTCCGACGGCCCCTGCGGGCCGCACCGGCCCCGGGCTGTGGGCCGCCAGGGCGCCCATCAGGGGCGCATTGTGGACCCCCCCGCCGGCCACCACCAGCGCTCCGCCGGCCCCCGGTAGCCACCGAGAACGGGCCTCCGCCACGGTCCGCGCCACCAGCTCCACGGCCGTGCGCAGAAGATCGGCGGGCCGCGTGGCGCCGTTCGCCGCGAGCAGATCGTCGACCCAGGCGGGCCCGAACGTGTCGCGGCCCGTGCTCTTGGGCGGCGCCGCCTCGAAGAAGGGATGAGCGAGCCAGCGCGCCAAGAGCGCCTCGTCGACTCGCCCGGCGGCCGCCTCGCGGCCGCCGTCGTCGTACGGCCGATCGAGCAGCCGACGCGCGAAGCCGTCGAGCAGCGCCCCCGCCGGGCCCGTGTCGAAGGCGAGCGGCTCACCGTGCTCCGGCAGCCAGCTCAGATTGGCGAGGCCCCCCAGGTTCAGCACGGTGAGCGGCCGGCCCGCCGCGGCGAAGACCGCGTCGTCCGCCAGCACGGAGAGCGGAGCGCCCTCCCCCCCCGCGGCGAGATCGGCCTGGCGGAAGTCGGCGATGACGGGGCAGCCCGCCCCCGCCGCGACGAAGTCGCCGTCGCCGAGCTGCAACGTCGCCGGCCCGCTGGGCTCGGCGCCGTCGTGGTGATAGACGGTCAGCCCGTGGCTGCCGAGGAGATCCAGCTCGAGGCCCGCCTGCGTCGCGACCGCGGAGGCGGCCTCTCCGAACGCCCGCCCGAGGTCACGGTTCAGGAGGGCCAGCTCGCGAACCCCCCTCCACTCACCGTCGAGCGCGGCGCGGACGCGCGGCGCGAGGGCCTCGGGGAACGGTCGGGTCGCGAACGCCAGGGAGCGCACTCCTACGACGCGCTCGTCCTCGACCTCCGGCTGGGCGACGACCACGTCGATCCCGTCTCCCGAGGTGCCCGAGAGCACGCCGCCCACCCGCGCGCGCCCCGCTCGGAGCTTTTGCAGCGATGCCCTCATGGACGCGAGGGTACTCTCCGGGCATGGCGCGCAACAAAGCCGGATCGACCGCGGTGCTCGTCGTCGACGACGACGGAGACATCCGCATGGCGCTGGAGATGCTCCTGCAGTACGAAGGCTACGAGGTTTGGACCTCCCGCAACGGCAAGGAGGCGCTCGCGCGCCTCGACGCCGAGTTCGCGGAGCATCGCCGGCGCCCCGGCGTCATTCTGACCGACCTGAAGATGCCGGAGGTCGATGGCCTGCAGCTTCTCGAGCGCGTGCAGGGCCTCGAGGCCCCGCCGCCCGTCATTCTGATCAGCGGTCACGCCGACGTCCCGACCGCGGTCGAGGCCATGCAGCGCGGTGCGCACAACTTCCTCGAGAAGCCCCTGATCGACAACCGCGTGCTGGTGACGATCGAGAGCGCGCTGAACTCGGCGCGGCTACGTCAGGAGAACACGGGCCTCCGCAAGCAGCTCGCCGACCGCTGGGAGCTCGTCGGCGAGAGCGCGCCGATCCAGGCTCTGCGCGAGCAGCTCGGACCCGCGGCCGAGGCCGACGCCTCCGTCCTGATCACGGGCGAGAACGGCAGTGGCAAGGAAGTCGTCGCCCGCAACCTGCACCTGCTCGGCCCGCGCGTCGCTGGCCCCTTCGTGACCGTCAACTGCGCGGCGATCCCCGACGAGCTGATCGAGTCCGAACTGTTCGGTCACGAGAAGGGCAGCTTCACCGGCGCGCACGACCGGCGCATCGGGCACTTCGAGGCCGCCGACGGCGGGACGCTGTTCCTCGACGAGATCGGGGACATGCCCCCCGGCGCGCAGGCCAAGGTGCTACGCGCGCTGGAGACCCACGAGATCACGCGCGTCGGTGACAGCCGCAACATCCCGGTCAACATTCGCGTCGTCGCGGCGACGAATGCCGACCTCTCCGCCGCCGTCGAGTCCAAGACCTTCCGGCTCGACCTGTTCTACCGCCTGAACGTCGTCCCGCTGCACCTCGCGCCCCTGCGTGAACGGCGGGAGGACATCGTCCCGCTCGCTCGTCACTTCCTCGAGGAGATCGGGCGGCGCTCCGGCCGGCGGGCCTACGCCCTCGACCCGAGCGCGGAGGCGCGCCTGCGCGAGCTCGACTACCCCGGCAACGTGCGTCAGCTGAAGAACCTCCTCGAGGGCGCCTGTGTGTTCACCGAGGACTCGACGATCACCGTGCCCGACCTCGACCGCATCCTCGAGGCGGGGCCTGCGATGTCGAATCCGGGGTCGAGCTTCGGCCCGGATGAGACCGACCCCTTCCAGGCGGGGACGTTCGAGGAGTTCAAGGACCAGAGCGAGGCTCTCTTCTTCCGTCGCAAGCTCGAGGCCTACGGCGGCAACATCAAGCGCACGGCCGAGGAGCTCGGCATGCAGCGCAGCCACATGTACAAGAAGCTCGACCGCTACGGCCTGCGCAACTGAGCGCTGGGGACCCCTGAGCAATCGAGCGCTCGGAGTCGGAGTCGGAGTCCGCGCGCGTTCCCTGCCAGCGGCCCGACGCAGAGCCTCTGATGGAATCGCTCGCGCTTCTCGGCGCGTCGCGATCGTGTCCCGACCAGGGGCACTGACGACGCAACGCGGGCCGTTTCGGAGGAGGGGCAACGCAGCTCGGGGCGCGAACGAGGCGTAGCGAGGAGTGGGTTGGATTGCTTCACGGGCTCTCAGGCGGCTCTCGGCCGCGAAGCCCCCCCCCCGCCCCGTCCTGCAGCGACTCCGCCACGCAAACGCACAGCGCCCTCCCTCGAAGGCCAGCTTCGAGGGAGGGCGCTGTGGATCGAAGCGCGCTTCGCGGGGCGCTACGGGATGTAGAGCTCCATCCCGGGGCGAACGTCGTCGGGGCTCTTCAGCAGGTTGCGGTTGGCTTCGTAGATGCGCTCCCACAGGTGGCCCTTGCCGTACACCTTCTTCGCGATGCCCCACAAGCTGTCGCCGTCGACGACCGGGTAGAACTCGGCCCCTTGCTCGTCGACGTTCGTCAGCACTTCGGTGCCGCGCTCGCGACCGTCGAAGACCGGGACGAGAATCGCATCGCCCTTCTTCGGTGCGCTCAGACCTTCGTTGAACTGTCGCAGGAGCTCGACCTTGCGGCGATCGCCGTAGTAGGTCTCGGCGACGTCGGGCCACGTGTCCCCGTTGCGCCAGACGTACTCCTTCAGGTCCGGCTCCCAGGTGTCCCGCAGGCCCGTGAGCTTGCGCAGCGCGGCGCCCTCGGGCAGACCGACCACGCGGTCCTGCCGATTCGGGTCGAAGCTGTCGTCGAGGAGGAGGTCGACTGCGGGTTCAGCCGCGCGGTCCTTCTCCGTCAGCGCCTCGAGACCCAGCTGTTCGATGCCGAGGTCCTCGACGAGAGGCTCCGGAACCTCGATCGCCGATCCGCCCGGGCCGGAGGGCTGGTCGCCCAGGACCACCGCAGCGTCCTCCGGGTCGCCCGCGAGCTCGGAGAGGGTGCCGCCCGCTCCCTGGCGCTCCCGACGGGTGCGGGCGTTCTCGCCCTCCCCGGTCCGGTCTCGAGCGAGGAGCTCGCCGGCACCGGCCTCCAGCCGCGCCTCCTCGGAATTGTCGATCGGAATCGACAGGCGGTCTTCCTCCGTCGTGAAGGTGACCGCGAGGATCACGGTCACCAGGAGCAACGCGACGAGGACGACGATTTTCTCGAACTGACCCATCAGTGAACTAGCCGCGGTAAGCTAGGAATCGACAAGGGTTTATGTGAACCTGCCCACCGAGAGCCCATACCCGGTGCGAGCCCTCCGTTATCTGGGTCGAGCTCGACCGAGTCAAAGGGAATCGTCGAGTTTCCCACCAGATGAGGTGTTTCTGGGAACACACAGCACAGCATCCGGGGTCTGACCCCAAACGGAGTCGGTGGCCTCCAAACCCATGGATGTCGAACACTGCGAACAAGCGATAAGCTCGGTGCGGGGAGTTTGATGGAGAGCCTGAAAAGCGATCGCCCAGCGGAGGGGGGTGGAAATCGGTCTGTCTCGGCGGACGGGGACTTCGTGTCCCGGCGTTCGCACGACGGACCGAGCCTGCAGGCATCCCTGGGCGGCCCGTCGGACCTCGCTCCCCCGTCGCTCAGCGATGCAGCGACGCGCTGGATCCTGCTCCTCGCGGTCCTGCTGCAGGCCTGGGCCTGGCACCGCCTCTCCGGCTACCAGCTCGGGGACTCGGTCGAGTACATGGACCGCGCCTTCGCCGTCGCCCGTGGGGAGACCCTCGACACGCGGGGCGCGGTGCGCTCCTTCGGCTTCTCCACGCTGCTCCTGCCCTTCTTCGCCACTGCGAAGGCCTTCGGCTTGGAGGAGATGCGCTGGGCCGTGCACGCGGTGCGAGTCTTCCAGATGCTGCTCGGGCTCGGCCTCGTGTTCGCCTGCATGCGCATCGGCTGGCGCATCGGCGGCCGACGCGTCGGCTGGTGGAGCGGCGTGTTCGTCGCCACGAACCCCGTCTTCCTGCAGTACAGCGTCGACCCCGTCTCGGGGATCGCGGCGGCCTTCTTCACGGCCCTCGCCGTGAACGTCCTCATCGAACGGCGCCCTGTCGCGGCCTGCCTGGGCGGCGGCCTGCTCCTCGGAGCGGCGTTCATGATGGCCTACCAGACGCTGCTCATCGCCGTGCCCATGCTCGGCTTCGTCCTGCTCCGCGACCGCTGGGCGGCGCGTGGCACGTGGCTCGCCGCTGGCTTGGGGCTCGCGCTCGCCGTGGGCGGCCAGATCGCGCTGGACAAGCTGACCTACGGCACCTGGGGGCTCTCCGTCACGACCTACGTCGTGGAGAACACGGGCGGCGTGCTGTTCACGTTCCTCGCGTTCATCGGGCTCGGTGAAACGGAGTGGGTGCGTGACCTCTACGGAGAGTTCATAGGCGCCATGAATCCGGACGCCGCCGTCGAAACGGAGAATCGCGTCCGCGGCAACCTGCAGTCGCCGTTCTTCTACCTCGCCAACCTCCCGCAGATGCTGGTCTGGCCGGCGCTGCTCTGCGGCGCGCTCGGCGTCGCCCGCACGTTCGCGCGGAGGAGCTGGAAGAGCCTCGTGCTGCTCGCGGTGCTCGCGCTCAACATCGCGGTGATGAGCCACAAGGGCTCGAAGTCGTTCCGCCTGTGGCTTCCCCTGCTACCGCTGATCGCCCCGCTGTGCGCCTACGGGCTCGCGTGGCTGGGCGGCTTCGAACGACAGCGTCCCGGCCTCTGGCGACGCGCCTCCATCATCGTCATCGCCGTCAGTTCGATCCTGCTCGGGCTGTCCACGCTCGACGCCCTCAACACGCGCCGCTACGGCGCCTACTGGGACGCGATCGAGGTCGTCAACGCACACGCTGCGGAGCGCCGCGCACGGGCCGCTGCCGCCGGCGAGCCCTTCGAACTCGAGACCGTCGGCGCCGCCTACCACTGGGCGGTCTTCTGCAGGGGCAGCGCGGACGTGCGCGTCATCAAGTTCCAGCAGCACCTCTACCACTGGCCCGAACTCAGCCCCGAGCTGCGCGCGGTCGTGCTCGCGCAGCTGCGCGAGCTCGACTGGCTGATCGTTCACGGCTCGGTCTTCGACCTCGAGCCAGGCCTCACCGCCGCGATCAACGCCGAGTTCGAGGTGGTCGCCTCCTGCTGGGACGTCGACACGGACCCGGGCCTCCGCGACGTGCGCGTGCTGCGCAATCTGCGCCACGGCCCCGAGGCGGACTCCCCGGCCGACTCGCGCGCGCCCCTTCGTCTGTTCGAGGTCATCGCCGCCGTCGACCCGGAGGTCTACCGCGACGAGTGGGAGCTCGACGAGAGCCTGCTGGTCCCCCAGCACTTCGCCGGAGAGGGAACCGCCGGCGCCGAGGAGCGGCTGACGCTGCTCGGCTTCGAGATCGAGCCCCTGCCGGGCGCGGGCTTCCACTGGATCACCTACCACTGGTTCACCGAGACCGGCCTCTCGCGCGACTACATCCTCGTCGACCGCATCACGAGCCAGAAGTGCCCCTGGGCTTGGCAGAACAACCGAGTGCCCGGGTACGGCGCCCTGCCGACCTCGACGTGGTCCGCGGGCCAGGTCGTGCGCGAGGGCTACCTCCTCCACCCGGGACAGAGCCCGTTCGATCCGGAGACGTTCCGCCCGCTGGGCGGCTCCTTCCGACGCGGCGAGATGATGCCCGCGGCGCTGTGGGTGATCGGCCACAGCCCTCCCCCCGAGATCCACGCCCATCTGCTGCGTCCGGTCTCCGGCCCGGCAGGAGAGGCGCTCGAGACCGGCTCTGGCGTGGTCGCCCTCGAAGAGAGTGGCTTGCGCACCCCGAGCGGCCACATCCTGAGCCCGGACGGGCTGGTGCGCGTGGCGCGCTTCCTGTTGCCGATCGCTCCTCGCTACCGCTGGCCGGACGACGGCAGCCCGGGCCCCGACGACGCCGAGCTGGCCCGCGCCCAGGTCCGTCAGAGCGAACTCCTCGAGCAGGAGCGCCTGGAGCGCGAACGCGAGGCGGCGCGTGAGGCCGCGGAGAGCGTCCTGCGCGAGGGGAGCGGCGGTTCCTCGGAGTGACGCGGCGAGGGGATCGCGTGTGATTGCGCAAGGTCCGGGACCTCTGCGCTTGAGCCGCCCCCATCGCGCGCCTAGACTGGCGATCTGAGCGCCTGGGAGCGAAGCGCGCGCTTGCAGGACCCTTCACGCCCTGCCCCCTTCGCCAATGCTCAGAGTCCTCATCTCCCTGTTGTGCTGCGGTGTCCTGGCCTGCGTCAGCCCCAGCTCGTCGAGCCCCGACCGCTTCTCCGTCGAGGATGGCACGCCTGGACGGGTGACGTTGCTCGACTACCGGTCGCAGAACGTCCTGACCCTGGTCAACGAGGCGCACACCGATCCGCTCGAGGCCTACACGGAGAAGCGCTCGAACGCTTCGACCAAGGTCACCTCGAACGAGGTCTTCGGCGCGATGCTGGAGTACTTCAACGACGAGGGCTGGATCGAGATCTCGCGCACCGGTCGCGCTCCGCTGACGGCGACAGGCAGCATGCGCTGGGCCCTCGAGATCGAGTCCCCGACGGGCGACGTCCAGCACGTGGCCGTCTCCCTCGAGACGCCGAAGTCCCAGATGGAGAGCGCGATCGAGTGCAAGCTGGGCTTCATGCAGATCTTCGACATCACGCAGCAGAGCCAGGCGGTCGAGAACTCCGGCGGCGGCGCGCTGTTCGAGCAGCAGCAGCGCGAGCTCCAGCAGCAGACGCGCGATCAGCTCAAGAAATCGGGCCAGCGATGAGCCAGGTCGCCACGCAACGGCCGGGCACCGACGGCGGTACCCAGCGCGCAGTGGCGATCATCCCGGCCCGACTCGGCTCCACGCGGCTCCCGCGCAAGATGCTCCTGCGCGAGACCGGCCGCTACCTGTTCGAACACACCGTGCGCGGACTCGAGGCGGGCGGCGCCGTGCGACGCGTCGTCCTGGCGACCGACAGCCAGGAGATCGTGGACGCCGCTGCCGAGGTCGGCATCGAGGCGCGCATGACCGACCCCGCTCACAAGAGCGGCACGGATCGAGTGCACGAGGCCTACCAAGGACTCGTCAGCGACGAGGGTGCGACCTACGACGTCGTCGTGAACGTCCAGGGCGACGAGCCCGATGTCGCGGCCGGCGACCTGGCCCGACTCGTGGGCGCGTTCGCCGAGCCCGAGGTCGAACTCGCCTCGCTTTGGACAGAGCTGGACCCTGGGGATGCGGACACCGAGAGCGCGGTCAAGGTCGTGCTGGACGCCCACGGCGACGCGCTCTACTTCTCACGCTCCCCGATCCCGAACGCCGCGCACCGCCGCGACGGCGCGGACGGTCCGGCGGTCCCCTACCGGCGCCACGTGGGCGTCTACGCCTTCCGGCCCGAAGCGCTCGCGCGCTTCTGCGCCCTCCCCGAGGGCCAGCTCGAACGGCTCGAGAGCCTCGAACAGCTGCGCTGGCTCGAAGCCGGCCGGCGCCTGCGCCTCCTGCGCGCCGAACACGCCCCCCGGGGCATCGACACACCCGAGGACTACCGCGCGTTCGTGGCGCGCCTCGGCACCTCCTCCACCCAGTCTCCCGCGACCTGATCTCCATCCATGGTCAAACACATCTTCGTCACCGGCGGCGTCGTCAGCAGTCTCGGCAAGGGCCTGACCTCCGCAGCCATAGGACTCATCCTCGAGCGACGTGGCCTCAAGGTCTCGCTGCAGAAGCTCGACCCCTACATCAACGTGGACCCGGGCACGATGAGCCCGTATCAGCACGGGGAGGTGTACGTCACCGACGACGGCGCGGAGACGGACCTCGATCTCGGTCACTACGAGCGCTACACCCACGCGAAGCTGACCAAGTCGAGCAACTTCACCACGGGCAAGATCTACTCGACGGTGATCGCCAAGGAGCGCCGCGGTGACTACCTCGGCCGCACCGTGCAGGTCATCCCGCACATCACCGACGCGATCAAGGAAGCCATCCACGAGGGCGCGACCGAGGGCGTCGACGTCGCCATCACGGAGATCGGCGGCACGGTCGGCGACATCGAGAGCCTGCCGTTCCTCGAAGCCGTCCGTCAGTTCGCGCTCGAGAAGGAACGCGGCGACGTGCTCTTCATGCACGTCACCCTGCTCCCCTACCTCTCCGCCTCCGGAGAGATGAAGACCAAGCCCACGCAGCAGTCGGTGGGCAAGCTGCGCGAGATCGGCATCCAGCCCGACGTCCTCATCTGCCGCACCGAGCAGCCGATGACGCGGGAGATGGCCCAGAAGATCAGCCTCTTCTGCAACGTCCGCCCCGAGTTCGTGATCGAGGAGCGCGACGTGGAGTTCTCGATCTACGAGGTCCCGGTCGATCTCTGCCGCGCGAACCTCGACGAGCTCGTCTGCAACCACCTCGGCCTCCCGACCGACGTGAAGACCGACCTCGCCGACTGGAACGAGATGCTCGCGAACCTGCGGGACCTCGAGGAGACCTGCGAGATCGCGGTCGTCGGCAAGTACATCCAGCTGCACGACGCCTACAAGTCCATCTACGAGTCCCTCGCGCACGCCGGCTACGCCAGTCGCTGCAAGGTGAAGCTCCGGAAGGTCAGCGCCGAGGACGTGCTCGTGAAGGGCACCGAGATCCTCGAAGGCGTCGACGGCATCCTCGTCCCCGGAGGCTTCGGCGAACGCGGCATCGAGGGCAAGATCCAGGCGATCCGCTACGCGCGTGAGAACGGGATCCCGTTCTTCGGTATCTGCCTCGGGATGCAGTGCGCGGTGATCGAGTACGCGCGCAACGTGCTCGACCTCGAGGGAGCGCACACTCTCGAGCACTCCCCGCACACGCCCCACCCCGTCATCAGCCTGATGTCGGACCAGGAGGACGTCGACAAGGGCGGCACGATGCGCCTCGGCGCCTACGACTGCCGCCTGCGCGAGGGCACGCTCTCACACGAGCTCTACGGCCAGGACGACATCCAGGAGCGCCACCGCCACCGCTTCGAGTTCAACAACGACTACCGCGAGGCCTTCGAGTCCTCGCACATGGCCGTCGCCGGGATCAACCCGACCCGCGACCTGGTCGAGATCGTCGAGCTCCCCGAGCACCCCTTCTTCGTCGGCGTGCAGTTCCACCCGGAATTCAAGAGCCGCCCCCTGACGCCGCACCCGATCTTCGCGGGCTTCGTCCGCGCTGGGCTCAAGCACGCCAAGGGCGCCAACAACGTCTCGAAAGTGGAGTCCATGGCATGAGCGACCAACGCACCGCGGGCGAGATGCCCCTCCCTGGCGGCAACTTCCGCCTCTTCATCACGCGCCTCTCCTACCAGGCGATGATGTCCCTCGGGATCCTCGAGAACCCGCTCACCAACACGCGCCAGGTCCAGATCGGCAACGCGCGCATGGTGATGGACGACCTCAACATGCTGCTCGACAAGACGAGCGGCAACCTCGACCCCGACGAGAAGGAGCACCTCGACAAGGTCGTCAGCGACCTCGAGCACGCCTACGAGCAGATCGAGTCGGGGGCTTTCGACCCGACCGCGATCGAGGACAGCGCGCGCCCGGGGAGCTGATCGCGGCGCCCGCGCAGCCGCGTCCGCTAGCGGAACGCCTGGATGCCGGTCAGCTCGGCGCCGATCGAGAGCGTGTGGATGTCGTGGGTACCCTCGTAGGTCACGACCGACTCCAGGTTGCAGAGGTGCCGGCCGACCTGGTACTCGAGGCTGATGCCGTTCGCGCCGAGCATGTCGCGCACCGTGCGCGCGCCCTCGAGGGCCTTCATGACGTTGTTGCGCTTCGCCATCGAGACCTGGGCGTGGGTCATGGTGCCCGCATCCTTGAGCCGGCCGAGGCGCAACGCGAGGAGCTGACCCAGCGTGATGTCCGTCGCCAGGTCAGCGAGCTTCTGCTGGGGCAGCTGGTAGCCCGCGAGCGGCTTGTCGAACACGACCCGCTCCTTCGTGTAACCGAGCGCCTCGTCGAACACGGCCATGGCCGCCCCCAGCGCGCCCCAGGCGATGCCGTAGCGCGCCTGGTTCAGGCACGAGAGCGGCCCCTTCAGTCCCTGCACGCCCGGCAGCACGGCGTCCGCCGGCAGCCGCACGTCCTCGAGCACGAGCTCGGAGGTGATCGAGGCGCGCAGGCTCCACTTGTGCTTCTGCACGGGCGCGCTGAAGCCCGGCGTGTCCGTCGGCACGACGAAGCCACGGAAGGTCTCGCCCGTGCGCGCCCAGACGATCGCCACGTCGGCGACGCTGCCGTTCGTGATCCACATCTTGCGGCCGTTCAGGACCCAGTCGT
>Ga0316204_10009952_pt1 | contig 12451 bp, 6 predicted proteins | sample 6monrhotite_MG_2_FD_205661 | JGI IMG/M metagenome (GOLD analysis project Ga0316204, IMG submission 205661) | Microbial mat bacterial communities from mineral coupon in-situ incubated in ocean water Damariscotta River, Maine, United States -... | ecosystem: Environmental > Aquatic > Marine >...
CTCCAAAAAAACTAGCCAATATTCGACTTAATTCCCAAAGGTGACGCTCAAAGGAAAGTAAAATATCACACAAGCAACCTGTGGGATAATGAAACTTTGTTTGGGCAAGGCTCCTCTCGGCTCCTGGTAGCCCCAGACAGCCCCCGGCAGCTTCTGGCACTTAACGGGAAAGCTGCTGCAACACCTGCTGCAACAGGCCTAGACCCTGTTTTAGTTCTTCTTCGCGGTAGCCGCAAAACCCCAGAAGCAATCCGTTGTAGCCACACGCGCTTGGGGGCGGGGTCTGCACAAATCCCGAAAGAGCCTCAATGCTCAGCCCCTGCTCCGCCGCCTGGGTACAAATTTCCTGGTCCTGCAGGGCGCAGGTCAAATGGAACACCACCTGCATGCCAGCCTGGTGATCGACGCAATAGCCATAGGCGCTGAAATCCTGGGTCAGCTGATGCAACAGAAAACGGCGGCGTTCCGCGTAGATCCGTCTGACCCGGCGCAGGTGGCGATAGAACTCACCGCTGTCGATAAAATCCGCCAGCGGCTGTTGTGGCATGCTGCTCGCTCTTGGGCCAAAGCGTTCGATGCTGTTGGTAAAGCGTGCGACAAGCGGTTTGGGCAGGATCAGGTAGCCCAGGCGCAGGGCGTTGGAAAAGATTTTGGAGAAACTGCCAATATACAGAGTGCGGTGCAAATGATCAAAACCAGCCATCGCTGGGATGGGCCGCCCAGCGTAGCGGAACTCGCTGTCGTAATCATCCTCGATGATCCAGGCCTGCGTCTCAGTTGCCCATCGAATAAACTCCATCCGTCGCGCCGGAGACATGGCGCCGCCCAGTGGAAACTGATGCGAGGGCGTCAGAATAGCCAGCCGGGGGGCCACCGGGCCAGAGGGGAGAACCGCGCCATTGTCATCAACGTGCAGGTAATCTGGCGTCAGGCCCTGGGACGTGATGAAATACTGCAAGGGCCGATACCCCGGATCCTCCAGTGCGACGCTATCGCCGGACTGTGCCAGCGCATGCAGGCAGATCTCCAGGGCATCCGTGGCACCGGCGGTGACAATCACCTGCTCGGGGCTCGCTGAAATGCCGCGCCATTCCGCCACGTGATCGCAGATAGACTGGCGCAGCGCCAAAGAGCCAAAGCCGCCACTGCCCAAAAACATGGCCTGCGGGTCGGAGCGACAGATCCGTGCTACTGTCTTGGCCCATTGCCGATAGGGGAACAGCCGCATATCCGGGCTGCCGGCCCGAAAGGGAAGCACCTCGGCCATGTCTGACGCGGGGGCTGAGGCAGCACTTGGCTCATGCCCTCGCCGCTTGCTGGCACCAGAGTTCTGCGGGGCCGTGATAGCCGGCACCTGGGTGAGCTCCACTTCGCCAGAGGCACAAAGCCGATAGCCGGAGCCCTGCTGGCTGCTGAGGTATCCCTCGGCAACCAGTTGTTCGTAAGCGGTGACGATGGTGGAACGCGACACCCCCAGTTCGGTGGCAAACACCCGGGTTGGCGGCAGTTTGCTGCCCGGCGCCATATCCCCCGAAGCGGCGCGCAGGCGAATGGCGGCACAGATTTGTTCAAACACCGGAGTGCTGGCATCACGATCAATGGAAAAGCCCAACCAAGGTGTCTGTTTCATCGGTGCTCTCGCAAAATTGGCCTGCTGAAAATGTGAATATCCTAACAGTATAGAGCATCCAAAATAAGGACAATCTGCGCTGTAGGGCCACTGCACATGTCCTGCCCCCTTGGAGACTGCTTTTGCGGGCTTTTGCTAACCGCCGGCCCCTGTGAAAGAAACGCTGCGTTATTGCAGCCAGCCCCATGCGGAGACTTGACCCAGAGCGCGACTCTTTAGTCATCTGAGAAAAGGTGACGCGCAATCGCCCAGAAACTATCGTGACCGCTGTTCAAAGAGGTCCGTCCCACAGCAGCAGATCGGGTCTTTGTGGCCAGAGGCGCTAGCGGGGATGCCTTGGCCGCCACCCGCAGCCTGCAGGACAGTTTGTTACATTGCGCCCCTAAGACACGCGCGGGCCCCAAACAAAAGCTACGGGGCATTTCAAATGGATACGAAACTGGGAGACGGATATGTCTAAGAAAAATTTGGCGGCCGGCATCGGGCTTGCCCTCGCTGCAACCAGCCTGCCTCTGGCGAGCTCGGCAGAGAACCGCATCGATCGCATTCGGCCAGATGCGCCTGAGCTTGCCGCCTTTGGCGCCCATCCAATCGGGGTGCAGACGCTGGAATTTACCAATCCCGGTCAGAACGACATTCTGAATACCACTGACACCGACCAGCCACTGTATGATCGTGATCTGACGGTAGAGGTCTGGTATCCGGCGGCGGAGGGAACCGAACAGGGCGGCAGCTATCGCGCCATCCTGCGGGACGGCAAGACCGAAGTCACCCTACAGGGCCGTGCCGCCCGTGATGCAACGCCGGCCAGTGGCGAGACTTATCCTCTGGTGGTGATTTCACATGGCTACCCCGGCAACCGCTATCTGATGTCCCACCTGGGGGAAAACCTCGCAACCAAGGGCTATGTCACCGTCTCGATTGACCACCGTGACAGCACCTATTCCGACAAGGCCGCCTTTGGTTCAACCCTGCTGAACCGCCCGATTGATCAGCGGTTTGTCATTGATCAGATGGAGGCTTTGGAAGGCCCCCTTGGCGAGATAATCGATACTGATCAAACCGGGGTTATCGGCTACTCCATGGGCGGCTACGGCGCTGTGATCTTTGCCGGTGCCGGCGTGACCGAGGCCTCGACCCAGTATAGCTGGGGCACGCCCGCTGGTCTGCTGGCCCGCCATCAGGCAGGCTCAGAAAGCCACGCCGCGCTGAGTGATGACCGCGTCAAAGCGGTGATTGCCATTGGTCCCTGGGGTATGAACACCGGCTTTTGGGATGCGACCGGCCTGGCTGGCATCAACAAACCGCTGATGGTTATGGCGGGCAGCGCCGATGATGTCTCTGTCTATTCGGCAATTCGGAAAATCTTTGAGGGCGCAGTCAATACCAACCGTCACCTGCTGACCTTTGAAGGCGCAAATCACAACGCCGCCGCGCCAATGCCTGCTCCAATTGAGAGCTGGGAACCGGTCGACAATCTCGACTTCATCCCGTTTGAACACTACGCCGATGCGGTTTGGGACACCAACCGGATGAACAATATCACCCAGCACTTTGCCACTGCCTTTATGGGACTGCACCTCAAGTCTGAGGCCGACAACACACCCTACCTGGAGCTGATACCACAGGCCATCGACGGTGTTGTCTCAAAAGACGATGCAGGCAAGGAACTGCCGGATCACACCTATTGGAAAGGCTTTGCGCCGCGCACCGCCGTTGGTCTGCGTTTCGAGACCCTTACAGCCGAGTAGCCGCAAGCTATTCAACAGGCGCTTTCCCCAATAGATCCTCCCAGCCGGGCCGATCTGTTGGGGAGAGGCACTCTTGCGCAAGCGGGCGGAACTTGCACCGGCTCAGCCTTTAAACAAGTACTTTACTCTTTTGCGCGGCTTTGCTGCGCAAATCGTCTGAAGGACAGACTCCCCCTTTCCCCGGACGGAGTTATCCTGCGGGCTCTGTGACAGGTATGCCAAGAGCGGTGTAGCGGTTCAATACGGCGATCCGGATTTGGATCTCAGCGATCTGTCGCTCGAAGTCTCGGGCCATCAAGGATTGGTCCAATTGCTTCACACAGTGCATATTGGTCTCGACGCGGCTCCTGCGGAGATACCCGCTCCATCGCTTCCACATGGTTCGACCGAGGTAGCGCGAGGCATCCACTGCATCATTCCGAGCGATGGCTCCGGCCGTGGTGGGTCAGGTCATTGCAAATAAAAAAGGCGGGCCGCTCTGGCCCGCCCGTTTTGTAGATCTTCCCCTGATGCAGTTTGGTCAGGCCTCTTGCTTTTCGGGCTGTATTTTCCCTTTGTCCCATTGGGCGTTCATGATGCGGTTCAGCCAGGCAAGCCCGACCAGCGCCAGCCCAAGCCCCATGAAGGAAAACACTCGCGTCAGGCCGGACAAACCACTCATATCCACCAGGAATACCTTGGCAATTGTCAGCACCACCCCGGCCATGGCCAGCCTGCGCAGCAGGTCTGAACGACGCCAGAAGGCCAGCATCAGCACCCCACCCGAGGCAACCAGCAAAGCCACGGTGTAGGAATACAGCTCAGCGTCGATCACCCCCGGAAGGCTAAGGTTATTGCCGCGCCAGAACCTACGGATCTCCAAGGTGATATAGATCACCGCCAGCACAGACGCGGCGAGACCAAACCCGGTCCGAACCCAGCGGTTCAGGTGGTCCAGCCGCAGCGCTGCCGCAGCACAGACTGCCGCCAGCGGCAGATAGGCCGCAGCCAAACTGTCCAGGATCAACGGGCCACGCACGATTTCGCCACTGGCCAACAGCGGATTTGCAAACACAAGTAACCCGCCAATACAGCCCAAGGCAGCCACGCCATAGCCCAGGATCAGGATGCCGCGCAGCAGAGCTGAAAAGCGACCGCTCAGACGGAGCCGGTGCAGCTGGTTCACCAGAGAGGCCACCCACACTGTGGCCATCAGCCCTATACCCGCATGACTATAGCGCATCTGTTCTGGCAGCAGCCGCAGGATCAACACAGCAAAGAACACTGCGCCTATCAATGTTGCGGCGCTTTCCAGCACCAACGTGGTTTTCTCACGCAGCTGTTGTCGTGTCAGGAACCAGCCAGCTCCCAGCAGCGCCAGGCTGCCCAGAAAGCCAAGGGCGATCTGGGACAACGATGTCACATACTGCCAACCCTCGTCGATATAGTCGCGGTCCAGCGCCCAGGTCACGCCGGGATCCAGCACCAGCCGGTAAACAATGACCGCCACTGCGATCTGCACAAACAGCGCCAGGCCGGGCAGATCATATTTCCGGTCAATCAGAACAACCAACAGCACCATGACAGCCAGGGCGAGAGTCAACGCAGTCTGCGCCAGTACCAGAAAGAGCGCAAAGGCAATGAGGGTCAGCGCTGAAATGGCAAGCAGCGCCACGCGCATCTCTCGCTGCCCGCCGCGCGGGCCACGGGCCGCGCGCTCTGTCAGAAAGGTCATGCCCGCCGCCATGGTCAGCACCACCAAGGCCCAGGTGTAGAGACCGTGCACCGCGGCGGGTCTCCAGGTGAACTCGAGGATCAACAGCAAGGCTGGGGCAAAACTCGCCGCACAGAGCGCCCAGAATATCGGGAGGTTTGCCCAGGAATATGCCTCAGGCTCTTGGCTCTCCCCATCAGGCCCAGTCAGGCTCCACCGCATGCGCAGATAGGCCAGCCCCGAGCCCAGCGCAGCAATTGCCACCAGAAGCCACAGGATTTGGGGTGCCGGGGTTTCCGGCGGGCGGGTGATGGCGGCGGTAAACTCGCGAAACAGGGGGCCAAAGTTGAGCCCCTCCAGCAGGACAACCGCCAGGATCGCCAGTCCCGGCACCAGTGCATGGTCAAACAAAGCTGGGGCATGGCGCATCCAAAGCACGCTGGCAAGCAACAGCGTCACCAATGTCAGCAGGGCAAAGACAACCACCGCCGCCTGATCCGCCTGCACAGCCACCAGCAGCGCCGCAGCCCCCGCAGCACAGATTGCGACCGCAGACATACGGGTGGGGAATTCAGGATAGGTCCGCCGCCCCTGTTTGGGTAAAAAGACCTCCACCACCGCCGGTCCGCCATGGCAAGGCCAAAGGCTGCGCCCAGGCAGGATCACTGCTGCTGCGGTAATCGCCAACAGCGCGGTCAGAAAATGCGGCTCCCCCCCTTCGGACAGGTAAAGCAACAGACAGGCCGTGAGCGGCGCGGCCAAGGCAAGCCCCGAGATCCAGGCCCAGCGCTTGACCGTGTCCACCCCCAGCCCCACCGTCGCAATCAAGGCAAAATAGTAGTAGAGCATCCAGGCATCCTGCGATTGCCCCCCCACCAGAAAGGGAACCGCGCTGGCGCCCAGCAGCCCCAAAGCGGTGAGGAAGGCGCCGTAAAACCAGCCCAGCACCAGGGCCAGCAGCGACACCAGGCAAAGCGCCACAAAGCTGGGGCCAGGGTCAATCAGCTGGTACATCACCCGCGCCGACAGCAGCCCGGCAAAAAGTGTAACGACCCCCGCTCCTGCCAAGGCAGAGGGCAGATGCTGCGCTGCTCCGTCCGTGACATCCCCCATACGACGCCGGATCGTTTCAGCGCCAAGAATAAGCGCCACGCCAAAGCCCAAAGAGGCCATGACCCGCCAGAACGGCGTCAAAAGGCCGTTTTCAACGCCGTATTGCACCATAAAGAGCCCTGCCAAGGCCAGAGACGCAGCCCCTGCCACCAAAACCCAGTTCTCCCGCAGCCAACCGCTGAGGGCCTCCACAAGATCTCTGCGCAACACAAAAGCCTGCGGGGGCTGAGCCGGGTCACTGGACGGATCGGCGCGCGTTTCAGAAAGCGGCGCTGGTGCAGATGGCTCTCGCGGTGTGACGCTGGCAAAGTCTTCGGCGTTTTGCTCTGTCTCCGCCGCGGCCACAAAAGGCCCAGATACTGTACTGTCTTCTGCGGCACGGACGTCTGCTGCTTGGTCCTCGATCTGGGTGGCGTCGGTTGCATCATCGGGCGCCTTGCCCCAGGGGACAGCAGGTTTGGCCGCCGCATTTGGCTGTTGCTCGGGCGTTTGCAGATCTGCTGAGACCTGTTTGCCCGAGGCGCTGTTTTGCAACGCGCGCACTTTTGCGTCCAAATCGCGCACCTGTGATTTCAGGCGTGTATGCGACACGAGGAGATAGGGAACACCAAGCAGAAAAATCAGGCCAAGAAGCCCAATCAAAACCAAACTAAAATCTAACATAAAGAGATCATTTCAAAGAGACAAAGTTGCCGGCAAGGCTATGCAAGTTCCCCGCTGCTGGCAAGCAAATGGGCGCGCAGGCCAGGACCGTGGTCGCGGCCGGTTTCAGCAGAAATCACAGCTTAGGACGGCCGGCAGCTCTCTGTTTCATGGGCTACTTTGGCCAAGCACGGTATATAGACCCGGCCTTGCGGCGCGGCGCCCCGAGCCGTCTTGGTCCAAGAAAACCCGCGTAAGCAGCCGTCCCCGGATCAGCTGCTGTGTCCAACAGCAGGTAGAAAACGGCCTGACGGGGCACCCTGTCAGGCCGTCGCAGGTTTTTGGGGTCAGGCCCCAGTCAACCTACATGCTCAGATAGAATTGAGGGGCTCCCGGCGCTAGCCAAAGACATAAAAGGTCATCTTGTTGCCATCAGGGTCACGCACATAGGCCCCGTAGAACCGATCAGGAATACGCTGGCCCGGCTCACCGTCGCAGGTGGCGCCAAGCGAAATAGCCTTGTTATAGAGCTCGGAAACCTCGTCTTTGCTTTGTGCAGCAAAGGCCACCATATTGCCGTTTCCGGGCTGCGGATCCTTTTTGTCATAGGGCACACAGACCGAAATCATCGGCTCTTTTGGCGTTGCCCCAATCATCGCGATGCGCCCGCCATCAATAATCACCTTTGCGCCACGATCCGCAAAAAGATCGCAATAAAAGGCCTTGGCTTTCTCCATATCCGAGACGCCAACAGTTACATATCCAATCATTAGATTTCCTTTGGTTTTTTCCCAAAGCTAGCCTCAGCAAGGCGCAGGTCAAGCGACAAAAAAGTTACCCCCCGTCCACACTCAGGTGAACGGGGGGCTGTTGTTGCTGACAGCGGCGGTTAAACCTTAGCAAGGTTTGGCGAAGGATCAGCCCGCCAGCCGGTCAGTGTCAAAGTCATCGATGTCAAAGCCTTCGTCGCCAAAACCCGTGCCACCAAAATCATCCGAGCCAAAGTCATCACCGTGGACCATGCCCTGCGCAGCTGGGGTTCCGCCCTGGCTTTGCGAGGTCGGCTTGAGCCCGGCGACCAGCTCCGCCAGTTCCGACGCCGCCCGCTGAAGGCTTTTGCCCTGATCACTGGACTTCAGAACCATGCTGGCGTTTTGCTGGGTTACCCGGTCCAACTCGATCATACCGGCATTGATTTCCGAAATGGTCGAAGACTGTTCCCCAGAAGAGGCGGCAATCTGAGTGGTAAGAGCCGAGACCGCCTGAATTTTTTCAATAATTTCGTCCAAGGAACGCCCCGCTTCATCTACCAATTCTACGCCAACCTTGACCTTTTCAGAGCTGGTTCGGATCAGTTCGCGAATTTCATTGGCGGAAGTCGCAGATTTCAGCGCCAAAGAGCGTACCTCGGAGGCAACTACCGCAAAACCGCGTCCAACTTCGCCAGCGCGGGCAGCCTCGACCCCGGCGTTCAGGGCCAATAGGCTTGTCTGAAAGGAAATGTCATCAATCACACTGTTGATCTCAGAGATCTTCTCGGAGGATTCATCAATCTCCTTCATCGCCTGCACTGTCCGCTGGACGATGTCGCCACTGCGCAAGGCAACTTTGCTGGTCTCAGAAATGGTGCCTTCGACCTCTTGCGTCTGCGTAGTGGCAGAGCGCACGTTCGAGGTGATGCTATCCAGCGCAGCTGCGGTCTGTTCCAGGGTTGCGGCCTGGTTTTCTGTACGCTGCGACAGATCATCCGTCCCGGTGGCCATTTCGCCAATCTGCTGGTCCATCTGCGCAATAGTCACCAAAACGCGTCCAATCAGATCATCCAGGGTTTCAGCCGTCTGGTTAAAGTCCGACCGCAGGGCGGTGTATTCCGGGCTCATTTCTTTTTTTATCCGGTAAGACAGATCGCCTTTGGACAGTTGATTCAACCCGTTTGCCAGCTCTCGCACAACCCCGGCCTGTTCTTCGGCAGCAGCTTTGGATTTTTCTTCCAGCTCGGCATTGGCCCGCATGGCATCGACAAATTCCACAACCGCAGCGGCCAGACGGCCTAGCTCATCACCCCGGCGTTTTTCTGGAACGGGGCTATGGGTATCGCCGCTCCGCAGGGCATCAATCCGGTCAACAATCCGGTCCAGCGGCCGGGTTACCGACGCCGCGGAAAAATACACGATCACACCAATCAGCAAACAAATGGCCAGGCCAATGATAGCCGATTGCAGATAAAGCGAAGAAACGGTGGCATGAATGGCGCCATTGCTAAAGCCCATGACCATCTGGCCCACATCGGTGCCATCAGACAGTGTCAAAGGAAACTTCACATAGACAACTTCATTCGCCTCGACTGATTTTTCAGCGGCCTCGTCCTGCAAAAGGGAAGCGACCTGCTCGGTCAGCTCTTCCCGCTGTTCTTCGCCGACAAAGATTTCAGAGAAAATCTCGCCATCGACAATGACCTGCACAAAGAGAGCGTTTTCCATATCGGCAATGCCCTGGATCGCGCCCCTGGCGGCATCACTGTTGAAATCCCAAACAGCCGCAGCCACTGGCGGAACGACAAACCGCTGGGCCAGTTTTACCTCTGCATCAAAGGCGGAAATCAAGGCTGTACTATGCTTTGAGGCCCAAAAGACCGTATAGGCAAAATTCGACAGAACGATACAAGCCAGAATGGGCAGAAGCAATTTCTTCTTTATGGACATGCCCAACATCCGTTTCAGGAATCCCATTTTTTCACGCTCCGTTTGCTTAAGTCTACTTGTCTTGTTTCGAGGATTTTCAGTCTTGAAGGACTGTTATTGCGGGTCAACAGAACGGTTCTGAAAAGGTCGATAGGATCGTTTCCATGCCATTAGTAATCGTCCAAGTGTTTTGCATTTGGCGGTGCCGCCGTTTGAGAATTTGCCGGTGCAGGCTGCGCCCAAACGGCGGCGATCACTTAATAGGACATGTAGTTGCCTTCGAGGGCATCGCGATACTTATCGGTCCATTTGACGTTGATTTCAGCAATGGTCCCAGCCGCATCCAATTCAGCAAAACAGCGATCAAAGTCCGCCGCCAGGGCCGGATCTCTAAAGCTCATCGCGTAGGGGCTAGGGTCAAAAATTGCGCGAAATTCAATCGACTGGCTGGCATCCACACCGGAAGATGCGCCCGCTTCTTGCAACTGGCGTGCAAACTCTGCAAACAGCATACCGTCACCAAGGATCCCGTCTACACGCTTACCATACAGCAGTTTGCTCTGGGTCTTCTGGTCTGCCATTTCACGGTAGGATTTGAATGCAGAGGTGCTGCCGCCAAGGCCCGGAATAATATTGCTGGCGCCTTCAAAGGCAACAATGTTCCAGCCAGCCAGATCAGAGAGCGCCGCGGCCTCGTGGTTGGAAGAGCTCAGGTAAGACACACCATTTTGATAGGAGACATAGGCCTGTGTCTGTGTGCCTGCGGTTGGCATACCCACTGGGACAGTTGCCACTGCATCTCCAGAGCCTTTTTCAAAAGACTGCCAATGACGTGTGAAGGGCTGGACAGTGAAGACAACAGTATGGCCGCAGTGACCCAATACGGCCGAAATAATCTCCGCCTCGCGGCCCGATCCATCCTTTTGAATCATAGGTGGCAGATCACCCGCCATGACTTCGATTTCCGCAGCGGTGGCTGCACCAGAAAAGAAAGCCAATGAGGCAGACACAGCTGCCGAAATTCCGAACTTCATGTTTTACTCCTAAAAAACAGTCCCCCCGAAATTAGGCAGGGTATTCTTAACTCGGGATTACTTTTGGTCAAAACGCGCACAAAATTGCTCTTAAAATTGCGCGGAATCTGGCCCTGAGGGTCGGGAAGGAAGATGCAAAACCGCCATAAGGCCTGCCTCAGAGAGCGGCCAGCACAGCCGCGGCAGCCTTCCAGACCGGGGCCAGCTATCGCCTCTATTGCTGCGAGGCCTGCAAGGCGATTTCAGCAATATAGCGGCTTGTGGCCTCTTTGGTCATTGCGCGGCTATAGAGATACCCCTGCCCATCATCGCATTCCAGCTCAGCCAGAAGGTCCACATCAGTTTGATCCTCAACCCCTTCAGCAATAACATTAAGTCCAAGATTGTGCCCCAATTGCACAATCGTGCTGACGATAGGGTTGGAGGCTGTCCGGGACAGATCCTTTACAAAGGACTGATCAATTTTCAGCCTGTTGAGGGGGAGATCTTTCAAATAGCTCAATGACGAATAGCCGGTGCCAAAATCATCAAGTGCAATGGAGACGCCAAGCTCCGACAGCTCTTGTAATGTTGCGGCGATTTTTTCCCTGGATGCAATCAGAACGCCCTCGGTGACCTCAACCTCCAGCAGCTCTGGTGGCAGGCCGGTTTCATGCAAAACCCTGGAGACCAAGCCGGTGACATCGGTTCGGGCAAATTGAACCGGCGAAATATTCACGGAAACAACAGGGGCCGCCTTTGGCATCAGCTCAGCCCATTGGGTGGCGTCTTCGCAGGCCCGGCGCAGCAAATGCTCGCCCAGCTCAACGATCAGACCCATCTGTTCAGCGATTGAAATAAAGACATCCGGCCTCACAGCGCCAAGAACCTCATCCTCCCACCGCGCCAGCGCTTCAAAGCCGGTCAAACGCCCATCGCTCAGAATATGCTGGGACTGATAGTGGGGCTCAATTTCTCCATTGTGCACCGCCCGTTTCAGACGATCAATAACAGTGTTTCGCTCGGAAAGCCTGTTTTGTATCTCGGCGTTAAAATAGGTGATCCGGTCACGGCCGGCATTCTTGGCCTCATAGAGCGCCATATCCGACATGGACAGCAGCTCGAGCCCCTGGCGGGTATCTTCTGGAAATCTGGACACCCCAATGGAGGCCGAGACCTGAACGACAAAGTCCTCGACTTTTGCAAGTTGGGATACCCGCTCGCAAATGGACTGCGCAGTCCAGGAGATCTCGGCGGCGCTGATGGGCTCATCGCGGTTCATCATGACAAGAAACTCATCGCCGCCAAGCCGCGCGACCCAGGTATTCTCACTTGTGTTTTCCTGCAGGCGTTCCGCCACCTTCTTGAGCAGAAGATCCCCGATATGATGACCGTAACTGTCGTTGACCTGTTTGAACCCTTCCAGATCGACCAAAAGCGCCACCGCATAGTGATCGTCTGCCTGCAATTCAGAGAGTTTCTTTTGGATCGAATTTCGGTTCAACAGCGCTGTCAGCCCATCAAAGGAGGCCAGAAACTGCACCTTTCGCTCCGCAACCACTGCTGCGGTCGCATCCGCAAAAATGCCGCGAAACCCCTGGAACGCGCCGCGTTCGAATTGCGGCCGACCTTTCATCAGGATCCAACGCAGCTCACCATCCACCGGGCTCTGAATCGACAGGCGCACATCGTGAAATTCGGCTTTGTCAGCAAACGCCTGTTGTAGCTGTCTGATATCCTCCTCTGCAGCCTTTGTGCAGTTGGCAGCCAACAGCTCAACCAGATCAAGGCTGTCCGCCTGGCCCCCCTGTGAGGCGCACATCTCCAACACCTGAGCCGGAGCGCTCAGAAGGTGGCCGTTTTTGTCCGTCTGCCAAAGCCATTCTGTGGCTTGTTCTTCATAGTCCTTGAGCAAAAGTTCAACGACC